>OGYB01001525.1_pt1 | contig 10032 bp, 7 predicted proteins | sample 1576421 | NCBI WGS metagenome assembly OGYB01 (sample SAMEA3541577, study PRJEB24748) | human gut metagenome | biome: human gut; feature: human-associated habitat; material: faeces | place: China | collected 2012 | reverse complement strand
CTTTTTGCTGCTGCTCCGTGCCGCAACGCAAAGCCCCGTATTTGCGGTGCTGATGCCGCAATTTGCGAGTCCGTGGGAGCTGAGCAAGCTGATGTATTGGCCGCTATTGCTGGCTGCGGCCATTCCGCTGCGGGACGGCGGAAAATTTTCGTCCCGCCTGCCTTGGCTGACGGTGGCGCCGGTAACCGCCGTGCTGCTTTTCTGGGCGTTGTCCGCGTTGAAACCGGGGCCTGGTCCGTATCTGGTGGCTTGGGTCGTACTCGCTGCCATCGCGCTGATGCTGGCCCAGCGGGGCGTCCTTGCAAAAGGGGACCGCTCCGTGTGGATGGTGCTGGTGGCAGCTATGGGAATTTTGTACATCGTGTTGACCTTTTTACCGCCCTCGATCGGGCCTTTTTTGGACCCCACGGACGTGGCGGCAATGGCGACGATTCCATATTGAAAAATGCGCTGAGGGAAAAGGGACAGCCAGAGGGCGTCCCTTTCCTTTTTCAAAGACAAAAGACACGGGGCTGACCCGTGAAATTACCAAGGAGGAAGAAATTATGAACGCGATCGTAACGGTGGTTGGAGAGGATAAGGTCGGTATTATTGCCGGCGTCTGTACGCTTCTGGCCGAAAACAACGTGAATATTCTGGACATTACGCAGACCATTATGCAGGGGAATTTCACCATGGTCATGGCGGTGGACGTCGGCAAGTGCGGCGTTTCTATCGGTGGGCTGGGCACAAGCCTGAATGCTTTGGGCGAAAAACTGGACATCTCCATCCGCATCCAGCGGGAGGAGATCTTTGATGCCATGCACAGGATCTAAAGGGGGAGCAGGCTCCCCCTTTAGAACCCCCACCACCAGTCTGTGGACTGGCGAACGCGCCCAAGGCGCTTGGGTCGGGGTATTTTGCCACGTACACGCCGCGGCGAAAATGACTTCAAGTTCTTCCTTCGCCGCTGGCGAACGAACTGGGGAAAACCGGAGGGGTTCCCCTAGCCCCCCTTCCTTTTTTGTCCCTTCGCTTTTTTCAAGGCATGGTTCCTTTGATAAAAGTCGAACAAATGTTGCAAAAAGATGACGGGTGTGATAGGATGGCCGTGGCTGAAAATCTGTTTGATGGGTGGAGGGAATGCCGCTATGCCGAAATTTGAAGTCGTATCTGAATATCAACCCTCCGGGGACCAGCCGCAGGCCATTGCCGCGCTGGCGGAGGGCATCGAGAACGGGCTGAAGGAGCAGGTGCTGCTGGGCGTTACCGGATCCGGCAAGACCTTTACCATGGCCAAGGTCATCGAGAAGGTGCAGCGCCCCACGCTGGTGCTGGCCCACAACAAGACGCTGGCGGCCCAGCTGTGCGAGGAGTTCCGGGAGTTCTTCCCGGAAAACGCCGTGGAGTACTTCGTCTCCTACTACGACTACTATCAGCCGGAGGCGTACATCCCCCACACGGATACCTTCATCGAGAAGGACGCCGCCATCAACGCCGAGATCGAGCGCCTGCGCCACAGCGCCACGGCAGCCCTCTTTGAGCGGCGAGACGTCATCGTGGTGGCGTCGGTGTCCTGCATCTACGGCTTGGGGGACCCCATCGACTACGCCAACATGGTCATCTCCCTGCGGCAGGGGAAGGAGTACCCACGGGATCAGCTGCTGCGGAAGCTGGTGGAGATCCGCTACGACCGCAACGACGTGGCCTTCGAGCGCAATATGTTCCGGGTCCGGGGGGACACGGTGGAGATTTACCCGGTGTACGCCAACGGCTACGCCATCCGGGTGGAGTTCTTTGGGGACGAGATCGACCGCATTTCGGAGATCAATCCCGTCACCGGTCAGGCCCAGCGGGTGCTGCAGCACGTGGCCATTTACCCCGCCAGTCACTACGTCACCACCAAGGAGAAGATGGAGCGGGCGGTGCAGGAGATCGAGCGGGAGCTGGCGGAGCGCAAGGCCTACTTTGAGGATCACGGCAAGCTCATCGAGGCCCAACGCATCGACCAGCGCACCCGCTACGATGTGGAGATGATGCGGGAGCTGGGCTACTGCACCGGCATCGAGAATTACAGCCGGGTCATCTCCGGCCGGGAGCCGGGTTCCCCGCCCACCACGCTGCTGGACTACTTCCCGGAGGATTTTGTCCTCTTTGTGGACGAGAGCCATGTGACCCTGCCGCAGGTGCGGGCCATGTATAACGGCGACCGGGCCAGGAAGGAGAGCCTGGTGGAGTACGGCTTCCGCCTGCCCTGCGCCTATGATAACCGCCCCCTGAAGTTCCCGGAGTTCGAGGAGCGCTTCCGTCAGGCGGTGTTCGTCTCCGCCACGCCGGGGGAGTACGAGCGGGAGGGAGCCGACCAGATCGTGGAGCAGGTGATCCGCCCCACAGGCCTGCTGGACCCCCGTGTGGAGGTGCGGCCCGTCACCGGCCAGATCGACGATCTGGTGGAGGAGATCCGGGTCCGTGCCGCACGGGACGAGCGGGTGCTGGTAACCACCCTCACCAAGCGCATGGCGGAGGATCTGACGGACCACATGAAGGGCCTTGGCCTGCGGGTGCGGTATATGCACTCCGACATCGCCACCATCCAGCGGATGGAGCTGATCCGGGATCTGCGGCTGGGGGAGTTCGACGTGCTGGTGGGCATCAACCTGCTGCGTGAGGGACTGGACCTGCCGGAGGTGTCCATGGTGGCCATTCTGGACGCCGATAAGGAGGGCTTCCTCCGCAGCGAGACCAGCCTCATCCAGACCATCGGCCGGGCCGCCCGCAACGCAGAGGGACTGGTGGTGCTGTACGCCGATACCGTGACTCCCTCCATGAGGGCGGCCATCACCGAGACAGAGCGTCGCCGGAAGAAGCAGGACGCCTACAACAAGGCCCATGGCATCGTTCCCCAGACCATCCGCAAGAGCGTGCGGAAGGTGCTGGAGATCTCCCATTCGGCGGAGGAAGAAAAGACCACCGCCCGCCGCAAGCTGACGGACGCCGAGCGGGAGGTCACCATCTGCCGGCTGGAAAAGGAAATGAAGGAAGCCAGCAAAATGCTGGAATTTGAATACGCCGCCCTGCTGCGTGACCAGATCATCGAGCTGCGGGGTCAGAAGTAAAAGGAGGCGTTATGGCCCATATACCCACCGTGGATATCCGCCAACTGGGGGATATCTCCTTTGACCGCCAGCTGGCGCTGGCCCAGCAGCCCAACCGGGACTACAACGTGGACCAGTGGCTGTTCGTCCCCAACACCTACACCGAGTACCGGTACATTCTGGGTACACGGGGGGAAAAGCCTCTGATCTGCGTGGGCATCAACCCCTCCACCGCCCGGCCCGGTGCGCTGGATCCCACCCTGAAAAGCGTGGAACGCATCGCCCGCAACAGCGGCTTTGACTCCTTCATCATGTTCAACGTCTATGCCCAGCGGGCCACCTCCCCCGACGATATGGAGCGCACCTGCAACCCGGAGTTGCACCGGGAGAATATGCGGGCCTTTGCCTACATTCTCTCCCGCACACCGGATCCGGTGGTGTGGGCGGCCTGGGGGACTATCATCGAGAAGCGGGACTACCTGTGGCCCTGCCTGCGGGATATGATCGCCCTGGGAGAGGCCGCCGGCGCCCGGTGGGTCACCTGCGGCAAGCGCTCTGCGGCGGGGCATCCCCATCACCCCCTGTACCTCCGGGCAGACGCCGTGCCGGAGCCCTTCGACGTGGCGGCCTACGCCGCTGCGGGGGAGGCCCGTGCCGCCGCTGCGGCCCGTGGCCGTCGCCGCCGGGTATGAGGAGGGGAGCGCTATGACGGAGAAGCGTGCCGGACTCAGCGCCATGACCCTGAAATACATCGCCATGGCCACCATGCTGGTGGACCATATGGGCTACGTTCTGTTCCCGTGGATCCTGTGGCTGCGGTGCGTGGGGCGCATCGCCTTTCCCATCTTCGCCTTTCAGATCGCTGAGGGCTGCATCCGCACCCATGACAGGCGGCGGTACGCCCTGCGGCTGCTGCTGTTTGCGGTGCTGACGGAGGTACCCTTCGATCTGGCCTTCAACGGCCAAGTGCTGTACCTCGGCTACCAGAATGTCCTGTGGACGCTGCTGGCCGGGGCGCTGGTGTGCTGGGCGGCGGACTGGGCGCAGAGGACCCCGGACGCCCTGCACCTTCTGGCGGCCACGGCGGCGTTTGCCGGAGCCTTCTGGCTGCTGGAGGTCTGCCATACGGACTACGGCGGCTGGGGCATGGCCCTGATTTTGTTGTTTCACCTGTCCCGTGGGAACCGGCTGATCCAGCTGGCGGGACTGGCGGTGTTCTGTGTCGCCAGCGTAGGCGGCGTCAGCATCGAACTGTACGCACTGGTGAGCCTTGCCTTCATCTGGCTCTATGACGGGCGGCGGGGCTATTGCAGCCGCCCCATCCAGTGGTTGTGCTACGCATTTTATCCCGTTCACCTGCTGCTCCTGTGGCTCTATGCCCGGACGGTGGACGGCATATGGTATTTGACATAAGGAGATACATCATGGCAAAGCATAAAGAGGAAAAGACCAACGTCATGCGGGTGCTGGATCAGAAGAAGATCCCCTATACCGCCCACACCTACGACCCGGAGAGCGGCATCGACGGCGTGTCCGTGGCCCGTTCGCTGGGGCAGGATCCGGCATCGGTGTTCAAAACGCTGGTGGCCCGTGGGGCCAGCGGCGGCTATTACGTGTTCGATATCCCCGTGGCCGCCACGCTGGACCTGAAAAAGGCCGCCCATGCCGTGGGGGAGAAGTCCGTGGCCATGCTGCCTCAGAAGGAGCTGCTGCCCCTGACGGGCTATGTCCACGGCGGGTGCAGCCCCGTGGGCATGAAAAAGCTGTTCCCCACGGTGTTCCATGAGACGGCGGCGAGCCTGCCTGTCATCATGGTGTCGGCGGGGAAGTTAGGGCACCAGATCGCCTGCGACCCCAAGGCACTGTTGGCGCTGGTGAGGGCCGATACGGCGGACATCATCACGGAGGAATGACGGATGCAGCTGCGTTTTATCGACGAGCACAATGACCGGGGCCACCTGCTGTGGGCGGAGGAGCCGGTGGGGTTGGCCCTGCGGGGCAAGACGCAGCAGGCGGCGCTCTCCAAGCTCCCGGCGGAGCTGACGGCCTATCGCCGCTGGCTGGGTCTGCCGCCGGTGCCGGCGGTGGGAGTCATCACGCAGGAGGCGGCCAGCCCTCTCAACGTCCACGATGCCGACAGCGACATCCTGCTGCCCTCCGAGCACCGCCCCCTGACGGCGGAGGAGTATGAAGCACGGAAGGCACTGGCCCTGCGGTCGGCGGAGGACTTCCTGACGCTGTACCGCTCCATCCCCGACAAGACACACACCACACTCCCCCAGCGGGAGACCTTCTACGGGGACGTCCCCCTGACGGCGGAGGAGATGTACCGGCATACGAAAAACGTCAACGCCTACTACTTCGGAGAGATCGGGGTGGAGGTCGGCAACGAGCCGGATATCCTCATCTGCCGCCGGGCGGGCTTCGCCGCACTGGAGCGACAGCCCCGGTACCTTCACAATGCCGTGTTCCACGGCAGCTATGACGAGGACTGGACACTGCGGAAGGTGCTGCGCCGCTTTGTGTGGCATGACCGCATCCATGGCCGGGCCATGTGGCGCATGGCCTGCGCCCTCTGCGGCAGCCGCCGGGTGGCCGACCCCTATCGCTTCGCATAAATCGGAGATCAACAGGAGAAAAACACCATGCAGGATCATATTTATATCAAGGGCGCACGGGAGAATAACCTCAAGAACATCGACGTCACCATCCCACGGGACAAGCTGGTGGTGCTGACGGGGCTCTCCGGCAGCGGCAAATCCTCGCTGGCCTTTGATACCATCTACGCCGAGGGCCAGCGCCGGTATGTGGAGAGCCTGTCCAGCTACGCCCGGATGTTTCTGGGCCAGATGGATAAGCCCGATGTGGACTATATCGACGGCCTGTCCCCGGCCATTTCCATCGACCAAAAGACCACCAGCAAGAACCCCCGCTCCACGGTGGGTACGGTGACGGAGATCTACGACTATCTCCGCCTGCTGTGGGCCCGCATCGGCACCCCCCACTGCCCCAAGTGCGGCAAGGAGATCCGCCAGCAGACCATCGACCAGATCATCGACCAGATCCTTGCCCTGCCGGAGGGGACCCGGATTCAGGTGCTGGCGCCGGTGGTTCGGGGCCGCAAGGGGGAACACGCCAAGGTGCTGGAGGATGCCCGCCGCTCCGGCTATGTCCGGGTGCGGGCTGACGGGAACCTCTATGACCTGTCGGAGGATATCCCGCTGGAGAAGAACAAGAAGCACCACATCGAGATCGTGGTGGACCGGCTCATCGTCCGGCCCGACCTTGGCCAGCGGCTGACGGACTCCGTGGAAACGGCGTCCCACCTCTCCGGCGGCATCGTCATCGTGAATCTGCTGCGGGAGGAGCAGGATCTGGTCTTTTCCCAGAACTACGCCTGCGACGACTGCGGCATCAGCATCGAGGAGCTGACGCCCCGGATGTTCTCCTTCAACAACCCCTACGGCGCCTGCCCCACCTGCACGGGGCTGGGGATGCAGCTGAAGGCGGACCCCGCCCTCATCATCCCCGACGACAGCCTCTCCATTCTGGACGGAGCCATCACTGCCAGCGGCTGGAACTCCATCCGCTCCGACGGCATCAGCCGGATGTACTTCGAGGCCTTGTCCAAGAAATATCAGTTCTCCCTCCGAACCCCGGTGCGGGAGCTGCCGGAGTCCGTGCGGCAGATCATCCTCTACGGCACCGGCGGCGAGAAGCTGGAGCTGCACTATGACCAGCCCCGTGGCAAGGGCGTATTATATCAGCCCTTCGAGGGGGTGGCCAACAATCTGGAACGTCGGTATCAGGAGACTCAGTCCGACGCCAGCAAGCGGGAGATCGAGGAGTTCATGTCCCAATGCCCCTGCCCGGCCTGTCAGGGCCGCCGTCTGAAGCCGGAGGCGCTGGCGGTGACGGTGGGTGGCCTGTCCATCTGGCAGGCTACGGAGTTGCCGGTGGATGAGGAGCTGGCCTTCTTCAATGGCCTGACCCTGACGGAGACGCAGCAGCTCATCGCCGCACAGATCTTGAAGGAAATCCGCTCCCGGCTGGGCTTTTTGCAGTCCGTGGGCCTCAGCTACCTGACCCTGTCCCGCTCCAGCGGTACCCTGTCCGGCGGCGAGAGCCAGCGTATCCGGCTGGCCACGCAGATCGGCAGCAGCCTGATGGGGGTGCTGTATATTCTGGACGAGCCCTCCATCGGCCTGCACCAGCGGGACAACGACAAGCTGCTGGCTACCCTCTGCCGCCTGCGGGATCTGGGCAACACCCTCATCGTGGTGGAGCACGATGAGGACACCATGCGGGCCGCTGACTATCTCATCGACATCGGCCCCGGCGCCGGGGCCCACGGCGGACAGGTGGTGGCCGCCGGCACCGCCCAGGAGATCATGGCCTGCCCGGACTCCATCACTGGCCAGTATCTCTCCGGCGCCAAGAAGATTCCCATTCCCCCTCGGCGCCGGCCGGGCAACGGCCACCACCTGACCGTGCGGGGAGCCGCAGAGAACAACTTGGACCACGTGGACGTGGACTTCCCCCTGGGCACCTTCATCTGCGTCACCGGCGTTTCCGGCAGCTACACCCTGCCCTCCTGCGGTTTTACTGAACCGGAAGGCAAGCAATTCAAGGGCTGGTCAACCAGTGCCGACGGTTCGGTTATTTCCGGCACGACCTATGAAGTAAGCTCGGATACTACCTTCTATGCAATCTGGGAGAGTAAAGAGTATTCCATCATCGTAACGGACGGCAAAGCGACAATCGGTGCAGGAAGCGAAATCAGTAAAGCGGCGCAAGGCACAACCATTACTCTGACCGCAAATGCGGCTCCTGACGGTAAGGTGTTTGATAAGTGGGTAGTAGAAAGCGGCAACACTACTCTTGAAGATGCGAACAGTGAAACCACTACTTTCATAATGCCTGACAGTGAAGTCAGCGTGAAAGCGACCTACACAATTCCCCATACCCATACCTACGATCAGGAAATTCAGAAGCCGGAAACCCTCAAGTCGGCTGCCGACTGCACCAACGATGCAGTATATTTCAAGAGCTGCTCCTGCGGAGAGATCAGCACAACAGAAACCTTTACAGCAGCAGGTACACAGCTCGGGCACGCATGGGCAAGCGATTGGAGCAAGGACACAGACAATCATTGGAAAGAATGCTCTCGCTGTCACGAAAAGAAGGACGAGGCGGCTCACGATTACGGCAGCGATAACATCTGCGACACCTGCGGATATGACAAGACCGTACCGCATACGCACAATCTGACCCTCGTTCCCGCAAAGGCTCCTACTTGCACGGAGAAAGGCAACACAGCATATTACACCTGCGACGGCTGTGACAAGTGGTTTGAGGATGCAACCGGTGCATCCGAAATTACCGACAAGACAAGCGTAATCCTTGCGGCAACAGGTCATAGCGCTTCCGACTGGAAGTCCGATAATACCGATCACTGGAAAGAGTGCACCGTTGTCGGCTGCGGCGTGATCATCGAGGGCAGCAAGGCGGCGCATACCGCCGGCGAATGGATTATCGACACCCCGGCAACAGCTACCACAAGCGGCTCAAAGCATAAGGAATGCACCGTCTGCGGTTATACGATGACAACCGAAACTATCCCGGCAACCGGCGGCGGTGAGCATACTCACAGCTACGGCAGCGAGTGGAAGTACAATGCCGACAACCACTGGCATGAGTGCTCTTGCGGAGATAAGGCCGATAAGGCGGCGCACGACTTCAAGTGGGTGGTAGATAAGGAAGCAACTGCAACCAAAAAGGGTTCCAAGCATGAAGAATGCAAGGTTTGCGGCTACAAGAAGGCGGCAGTTGAGATTCCGGCTACCGGAACACCGACTGAGCCGGGCAAGCCGACTGGTCCGGATTCTCCGCAGACCGGTGACAACAGCAATATGATCCTCTGGATCGCACTGCTGTTTATCAGCGGCGGCGCAGTGATCGGCATCACCGCTTACAGCAAAAAGAAGAAAGAAAACGCTGAATAAATCAGCTGCGAACCTTTGAGCAAAGGGCGGTGACGGACATTGCCGTCATCGCCCTTTCGCTTGGACTGGAGAAGAACCACATGATGCAGGATTATCAATCGAACCGCCCCGTCAGGCAGCAACCGCCGGGACGATTCCCGAACGAGTCAGATCGAACGGTAGAGAGAATCAGAAAAAGGAAGAAAAAACAGAATTAACAAGAAAACGGATTCTGGCTGCTGCCATGAAAGAATTTGGGGAAAACGGATATCAGGGCGCTTCCCTGAACCGCATATGTGATATCGGGATTCCCAAAGGCCTTCTCTATCACAACTTTGAGAACCGGGACGCCCTCTACCTGGCCTGTCTGGAACAGAGCTTTGCCACCTTCACCGGCTTTTTAAGGGAAGACGGCCTGGGTTTTGGGCTGCAGCACTATATGGATACACGGCTGCATTTTTTCAAAAGCCATCCATGGGAGGCCCGTTTATTCTTTGAGGCAATCCTTCAGCCGCCTTTACAGCTCAAGGACCAGGTCAGGGCGCTGAAAAAAGATTTTGACGCCTTAAACAGTGAACTGTACGACCGGCTTCTGACGCGCCTTACCCTGAGGCCCGGCATTACCCGCAAGGAAGCAAAGCAATACTTTTCCCTGATGCAGGACATGGTTAACTGCTACCTGTGCAGCCCCAGTTACCAGTCCGTGGATTTTGACGAAATCCTGGCTGCCCACGAGGATAACCTTGCGAAACTATTGGATTACATGCTCTATGGCATTGCAGAAAGAGAGGCAGGATTATGATAGGATCCGTCATTCGTATACTGGCTGCGTTCGCAGCTGCATTTTTCACAGGAAAGGCCGTGTCCAGGCTTAAGCTCCCCTCCATCCTCGGATGGCTGATTGCCGGGATGGTTCTTGGCCCCCATGGCGTGAACCTGCTGGACAACGCCCTTTTAAACTCCGGCCCTTATAC
>OGYB01001520.1_pt1 | contig 10089 bp, 10 predicted proteins | sample 1576421 | NCBI WGS metagenome assembly OGYB01 (sample SAMEA3541577, study PRJEB24748) | human gut metagenome | biome: human gut; feature: human-associated habitat; material: faeces | place: China | collected 2012 | reverse complement strand
TTTTGTATTACAAGAATTCATGGATGCTGCTGCCCGTAAAATGAACTGGAAAAACAGGAAGTCGCCTCAACCGGGCTGAAGCGGAAGCCATTGTCTGTTGGCTGGAACTGGAAAAAGATAATCTGGAAAAGACCTATAAAAAGCCTATTCATGAAATTGTAGCCGTAGTAACTCCTTTTAAAGCCCAAGAAGCCGAAATACGGCATCAAATACAAAAAATATCAGGAAATGAGAAATATAAAGATATGATCATCGGCACAGTACATTCCCTGCAAGGTGCCCAATGTCCGATTGTTCTTTTTTCAACAGTCAACTCTCCCGAAGACCATTCTCTTTTTATGGAGCGTGATGGAAAATACAATATGCTCAATGTAGCGATATCGCGCGCTCAGCATCATTTCATTGTTTTTGGCAACATGAATATTTTCCATCCGGAAGAAAACACCCCGGTAGGAAATATGGCTAAATGGCTTTTCGATGATCCATCCAACGAGATTTCCAACAACTTTATTTACCAACAGGAAGTTCCGCTGTGCACCTACCACCCCACCCTTCGTCTGTCCACCACAGAAGAGCATATCCAGGTTCTGCACCAAGCTTTTGAAAAAGCAAGACACCGTCTGCTGATTGTATCTCCATTCATATCTATCCACGCCATAGAAAACGACCAGTTGGTTCCGCTGATACGCCACACGGTACAACGAGGAGTGGATGTCACAGTCTACACCGATTCGTCTCTAGATTATGATACGAAAACCAATCAGTTGCTCAGCCGTGCCGAAGAGGGACGGAACATATTAATAGAAAATGGCGCAACCCTCATTGAAGTAAAAGGTATCCACAATAAATCATTGGCCATTGATAACCATACACTTATAGAGGGTTCTTTCAACTGGTTATCCGCCAACCGCCATAAAGAATACTCCCGCCACGAATGTTCCATAGTTGTATCATCTGTTCAAGCCGATGAGTACATCAACAATCTGATAAAGGAACTAGAAAGCAGAGAAAAAACCTTTCAATCCCTATCTAAGCCTACAATCAATCTTGACATTGACCAAAAATATCCGGGGTTCTTTACAAAAGAATCTTTTAATGATTGTACAGAAGAAGATATTTGCCGTATAAAACAAAAAGTCCAAGAGTTAGGCATTCAGAAAACAGTCCTTCCACCTTATATCCATAAACAACGTGAAACTTTCCCACGTGCTTATGAACCTTGGTGCACAGAAGAAAAGGAAATTATATGTGAGTTGATGCAAAAGACCAATCATCTTTCTATTTTTATAGAATGTCTGCAACGTACAGGACAAGCAATTCAAATTCAGATAGAAGGCAAAAACAATTGATTATAATCCTGAACTGATATCCTTTTTATGATATTCGGGAAACTTGGAAAACAAGAATCAGTCCCTATACGGAAGAGAGGAAAAGACAAATTACTTTTCGCCTTTTCCTCTCTTCCGTATAGCATATGCAACTCCTGCCCAGAGTTCCTTATTTTTTGGAATACATCCAGGTCCATTTATGCCAAAGACTCTCTAACGGTCCCTGCTTATGTCCTTTCAACCACCATTTGCAGAACTGTACTTGCAACAAAAAGAGTACAAAACCAACCAGCAAACTCAACGTATATCCACAGTACGGAGCCAGATAAAGTCCGAAAGGGAAATAAATAATAGCTCCGGCAATAGATTGGGTGATATAATTAGTTAGACTCATCCTACCATAATAACGAAGATTTGATACAAAATTCTTGAACCTATCCCGTTGATAAAGCAATACAAAAGAAGCAACCAGTACAAATGTAAAAGCGAACTTTTGCCACATATCAAAAGCAGTTCCGGCAGTCTGGCGAATGAGTTCACTGTCACTAGCCATAATCAACTCTTTCAGTTGGAAAAGCGGAGCAAAAGAGATAGCGGAAATGATAAGAGCCTTCACCCAAAAACGAGTATGTTTTTCGGAAGTTACAAATAATTGTTTGCGTCCGATATACAACCCCATCAAGAACAAGCCGGCAGTCTGCCAAAAACGCCCTGCTCCCAGAGCCCAATATAGACTGGCTTTCTGACCAAAGGTCATATTCTTACCCAAAAACTCCCACAAATTCCCCTCTTTGGTATATTCCGCCACTTCTTTATACATCGCCCCACTCCCCAATCGGGCAAAGTATGAGAAGGATCAAACAGACCTACTATATAATGATACCACTCAACGGGCTGCAATAAAAACAAAATAGCCGTAACAAGTATGGCACAGTCACTCCACTTGCGCACCACGAACAATACGATTCCCACTACCGAGAACAGCAACAACACATCTCCTGCCGGAAAAAAAGCTGCATTCAGCGTAGCAAAAGCTACCAATAACAGCAAACGCCACAGAAAACGATAACCAAAATCTTTTCCTTTACGCTGTTGGTTAGCCGACTGAATATAAAATGTAAATCCAAACAGCAAAGCAAAAATGGCATACGATTTTCCAGCCAATAAAGTAAATGTAACATTGAATACCCCGTCATTCAGTATATTCAACCATGCAGGCTGGTCTACCGGATAAACCGGAAAGATGAAATGCTCCAAACTATGCACTAAAAGAATTGCCATGACTGCAAATCCCCGTAAAGCATCCACCACCTCAACGCGTGGCAGTTTTTCTGATAATTGTTTTTCCATGAACTAGTTATTATTGTTTATTTAAAATTCGTTTTACCCAGCGGTTGGCCGGTTTCTCAAAATAATAATAAGAAAGCAGACTCAGCCCGATAGTGACTGCAAAGATAAGCGGAATACTGATATACAGACTGATATGCCAATCGTATGTTTGCGCCAACTGCACATAAGCAAATAATATCCACTATACTCTCCTCTTCGGTGCTATTCCTGCTCTACATATCCGGGGGAGCGGTGAGCAACATTGGATAATAGACTACAGACAATATCATCAGAGTTTTGACAACTCTTACCAAAAACTGTATGTTAAAAAGAGAAACTGATTTCCTACAATATTTCCTTTAAATTCCAAGCCTGTATATGCCTGACCCCTTCATTGGAAGGGAATTGTACCTCATCCATGGAAACGACATATTTTTCATAATTATCACCTATCGTCAGCAAAGGAGCATATTCCCGTTCCATGGTTTGTGCCGTTTCCAACATGTAAGTTGCTTGGAGATAAATCACTCTATCGTCCTTCATAGCAACAAAATCAACTTCTTTATCCCGAAAAGAACCTGTATATACAATATAGCCTAAACGACGAAGTTCCAAATATACTGCATTCTCCAACAAATACCCGACTCCATAAGCAAAGCCCGGATAAAGAAAATTCTTAAAGGACAAGTCATTCAGATAATACTTGCAATTACCTGCCACCACATCCTTTCCTTTTATATTGTAACGTTCTGTTTTATAAGCAAGAAAAGCTTCTTCTATATAACCTAGATAATTAGATAAGGTATCATAACTCACCTTCCGGTTCTTGGATTTAAAGAAATTAACAATATGCTGAACGGAAAACAGATTGGACGCATTATTCACCAAATAAATAAAAATATCATCCAATAACCTTACATCACGAACGGGTTTACGCTTCACTATATCACGCAACAAAATCGTATCTTTCACAGAAGCGACATACTGTTTTTCTGACTCGACAGTGGGCAGGTTGTACAATTCGGGCAAACCGCCTTTCTGTAAATAGGCCAAATAAGAAGCCCGACCGGCAGGTTGCTGCATCAACTGTAAATATTCAGCATAACTATAGGGGAATATATGAAATTCTACATAACGACCCCACAAAATTGCCAATCTTGTCGGTATAAGATTTCCGTTCCAGTCCCAATTGATACGTATTTCCACCCCAAAGGTTATACTTTTCTAAAGCGTTCCATTTATCGTCCATACTCGAATCTTTTCCCACAAAGATAGTTTTTTTCGAGTATAATCGAAAAAAAAGCACTGTTTATTTCTTTTTTCGAGTATAATCGAAAAAACGTATCTATCTCAAACTGAATTAAAGAAAACGAATACAATCCGGCAGTATGTAAAATTTAACAAATTACTTAAACAAGCAAACTATTATTTTCCTACATTTGTTACCAGTGAAACTTTAAATACGAAAGAACATGAAAGCAAATCCTGTATTTAGTTTATACATCCCTACCAAATTAGTATTTGGTTGCGGAGAAATCAAGAAATTATCCAGTGAAAAATTACCGGGAAAAAAGGCACTGGTCGTCATCTCATCCGGAACTTCCATGCGGAAATATGGATACTTGGAGAGAGTACTTGCCCAATTAAGACTGAATAATGTAGAAACACTGGTTTACGATAAAATCCTTCCCAACCCCATCAAAGAACACGTCATGGAAGCAGCCGCCATCTGCCGGGAGGAAAAGTGCGACTTTGTAGTAGGACTGGGAGGCGGAAGTTCCATCGACTCAGCCAAAAGTATAGCTGTTATGGCCTGCAACGATGGTGACTACTGGGATTATGTATCAGGGGGTAGTGGCAAAGGACGTCCTGTTACCAAAGCACTTCCCATTATCGCCATCCCTACCACCGCCGGAACCGGAACAGAAATGGATCCATGGACAGTGATTACCCACGAAACGGCTCAAGAAAAGATAGGCTTCGGTTGCCAGCTGACCTTCCCTACCTTATCTATTGTAGACCCGAAACTGATGGTTTCCATTCCTCCGCACCTCACCGCCTATCAAGGGTTCGATGCATTCTTCCATGCCGCAGAGGGTTTTATCGCCAATTGTGCAACACCCATCAGTGATCTTTACGCCTTAGAAGCCATCCGTCTGATCTACAAATATCTGCCAGTAGCCGTAGCCGACGGAAAGAATTTGAAAGCGCGTGCCAAAATTGCTTGGGCCAGCACCTTGGCAGGCATGGTGGAAGCCACTTCAAGCTGCACTTCCGAACATTCATTAGAACATGCCATGAGTGCTTATTATCCACAACTTCCTCATGGAGCAGGACTCATTGCCTTGTCTGAGGCATACTTCGAAACTTTCCGGCATGACTGTACAAAACGTTACATGAAAATGGCTGAAATGATGACCCAGAAAAAGAGCAACCGTCCGTCCGATTTCATTGATGCATTGATTACACTGCAAAAAGAATGTAAAGTACATTCTATCAAACTGAGCGAATTTGGTATCCAATCCGAAGATTTCCCCAAATTCCTGCAAAATGCAAGAGATACGATGGGAGGACTGTTCACTCTCGACCCACGCCCGATTACAGACGAAGAAATCCTGCATATCTTTAAAAATTCTTATAAATAATGGATAAAGAACTAGACCTTGCCGTAACCTGTTACGGCAAGGTAAAACCATTGAAATATGATTTGGTCCTCCTCCCTTGGGGAGCTACCGAACCGCATAATCTGCACCTGCCTTATCTGACAGACTGCATTCTGAGCCACGACATCGCACTAGATGCTGCAAAACTGGCAAAAACACATTACGGTATTCGTTGCATGGTCATGCCTTACGTCACTGCCGGTTCACAGAATCCGGGACAACGCGAGCTGGATTTCTGCATCCATTATCGCTATGAAACGCAAAAAGCGATTTTAAGCGACCTAGTTGCCTCTCTATACGCCCAGGGATACCGCAAAATGGTCATTATCAACGGACATGGCGGCAATACATTCAAAAGTATAATACGTGACTTGTCACTGGACTATCCCGACTTCCTGATAGCCAGCAGCGAATGGTTTGCCTTTGTTCCTGCTAAAGAGTACTTTGATGAACCGGGTGACCATGCAGATGAATTGGAAACTTCTGTTATGATGCATTATCATCCGGAATTGGTAAATTTAGACGAAGCCGGAAACGGAGATTATAAGAAGTTCACCTCACAAATGTTGAATGAAAAAGTGGCATGGATTCCGAGGAACTGGCAAAAAGTTTCGCAAGACACCGGTATAGGCAATCCCAAAAAAGCAAGTGCCGGAAAAGGGAAGAAATACGCCGAAGCAGTCGTTGCAAAATATGCATTGCTGTTTGAAGAGTTGGTACATAAAGAACTTTATTAATAGTTTTAGAACTAAATAGGTTTATTTTCTTCATAATAAAAAGCATAAATTTAGCACATCATATAAGTCACATTCAATTATATCACTGCATATAAACCAGTTACCCAACAATATATTCTGAAAAATATTCCAAAATATATTTGATATAATAAAATTCTAATGTACATTTGTGAAGTTAACTATATACTAACCTTTAAAAGCAGATCTTATGAAAAACAAATCACTTTTTTTAGTCCTAGTCATTCTTTGTTTGACTAGCGTAGAGATCTATTCTTCCCGACAAGAATTAAAGTTTGATGCACCTCTTCCGAGCAACACAGAAAACGGAAATGCTCGCAGTGATTACGGACCTCCCGGTGAAGGAGATAAATGCTGGTATTTCGATGGAGCGTCTTCTTGTGTAAATTTTTCATTCAATAATTGTTATGAAGACCCAAACCAAAGGTGCGGAAGAGATGAAGGAGCTCCCAATTAATTTAACCGACTAGCAAATCATTCCATAGGGTATTTAAGATCTTTCCTATTCATAATTAGTTGATCCAATCTACAAACTGAAGATAATTAAATACCCTATATTTAATCTATAGTGTATGAAATATTTTTTGTATATCTTCACTTATCTGCTTCTAGGAGCATCATGTTCATCTCCTTCTCGTCCAATAGACTATGGTACAGAATTAACAGCTACAGACTCCATCTGCCTGTCTATAGATGAACATACACATTATGAAAGCAAATCTATATTCCAATTTGAAGAAAACGGACATGAGTATCTTTCCTTTTTGAATGAAAAAGCAAGCTATAAAGTTCATATCTATGATTTGGATACCAAACAAGTTATTAAAACAATTCATCTACAAAAAGAGGGGAGAAATGCAATGCCATCAACTAATGGCTGTTTTCCACTTAGCTCAAAGCATTTTTTAATTACAACTTGGAATGGAGTTTTTGGAATTATCAATGAAAAAGGAGAAGTGGAAAATAAGAATAGCTTTTGGAAAGACAGCGTAAACTTTCATGCTTTCGACCACATTTGTTGCATGAGTTATACATATCGACCTGCCATAATTAAGGATTCTATTTTATATTTCAGTCAATCATTATTAAAATATCCCCGTAAAAAAGATGAATGGGATAAAATACCCATATTTGCTTATGCAGACCTTCATAAAAAAAAACTAGGGTGGACAGAACTACGATACCCATCTATTTTTAACAAAGATGAGATAGACTACATTCTGTATGACCCTGAAATCAGTTACACATATACAGGTAAAGAAGTTGTTGTTTCACTGGGACAATATGACAGCATATTTGTATCTTCTGATTTCAAACATAAAAAAGCGTATAATGCTAAAAGCCATTATCTGCCCCACGTGCGTCCAGTCTCCCAAAATTTACAAATTGATTTATTCAAAACCATACATGACAGAGGATTACAGCCCCATTACCACCACTTGATGTATGATAAATACCGAAAAGTATTCTATCGGTTTGCCTTAATGCCGGATGATAATATAAAACCATTCTCCAACAATCCGCATCAAAGTTTCTCCATCATCATTCTAAACAAAGATTATGAAATTATTGGTGAAACAAAATTTCCCGGCAACACCTATGCCCATCACTTGTGCTTCGTAGGTAAAAAAGGCCTGTATATTTCAGAGAATAATGAAAACAATCCTCAGTTTGACGAAAACAAACTGGTATTCAGGTGTTTCACACTTCAAGGCCGAAAAAAATGAAGAAAAAGAACTACTCAATCATTCTATGTGGAGGACTGTTCCTGGCAAGCTGTATGTCCAATAATGACAAATGCCTTCAAAAACTGTTTGATGAAGTCGGAGTTGAGAAATCACAAATCCACAATGCCACCCACCTTGTTACCATATTGGGTAATGGTTGCAAAGGATGCATACACAAAGCTCTGTCAGAAATACATAACTCGACCGATACTATTTATATAATTGCATGTAAAAGTAAAAAGACTTTCAATTTAATTGTCAATAAAAATACAGATGACTACTCCAATGTATATCTAGACACTAAATCCATATTAGTGGAATTGGATATGGCTAAAAACACACCTAGAGTCTACCTTTTAAATAATGGTAAATATGTGTCGCACTCTTTTTATGGAAATGAATCTCCCAGCGAAGAAGCGAACACCACCATTACATTCAACACAAATGAGATAGATTTAGGCAAAATCAGCCGCACGGAAAAGGCAAGAATCAAATTCACAATATGGAATACAGGGAAGAACATAGTAAGAATCAGTCATATAGATCTTTCATGCGAATGTTTGAATATTGAAAATGAAATTACTGAAATAAATCCGGGAGACAGCACTTGTCTGAATATCATTTTCCATCCCGATGACATAGGAAAGTTTCAAAGAGAAATTTTATTATATGGTAATTTTGACTCATCTCCCAAACTTTTAACCATTACAGGAGAATACTTTTAATAAAATAATACAATCTTGCTATAAATAATTTTTTAGCTATTTATAGCGAGTATACCATCCATTTCTACCCTTTTGAAAGTTCCTCCAATGTTTTTTCCTCGTACCTGCAAATTGCCTCCTTATAATCCTCGGAAATCAATTTCGGTTCTTTGGTAGCCAGGTCATAACCTACCATCACCGTGCGGCACTCACACTTCATCTCATGGGTATCCGTAGTCACGGCACGCTGCAACAAAGTAAAACTCTTATGCCCCAAATGTACCACAGCCGTTTCTATCACCAGATGATCCGAGAAAAATACCGGCATAAAGAAGTTTGCATTGATATTGGCCACCACAATAGCCAGCTTACTCCAGTCGGCACTGCCAAACACATCTTTTATATAAGTAGTCTTTGCCAAATCATACAAAGAAAAGTAAACCGAATTGTTCATATGACCAAACTGGTCCACATCGCTGAATCGTATCTGCACCGGCATAGTATGCCTGAATTTTATATCCTCTGCCATAGTTAAGCTTATTAAAATCGTTCAAATATAACACTTTTCTCAATAATTGAACCCTAAATGACAGATTATTCTTAATTTTGCTGCGAAATAAATGAATATGTAATTTTAATAACAATATAAACATGGATAAGAAGTATAGCAGGGAGACCTTATGCGTACAGGCAGGCTGGACTCCGAAAAAAGGCGAACCGCGCGTTTTGCCTATTTATCAAAGTACCACATTCAAGTATGACACCAGCGAACAGATGGCGCGTCTGTTCGATCTGGAAGATTCGGGATATTTCTATACACGCTTGCAAAACCCCACCAATGACGCCGTCGCCGCAAAAATCGCAGCATTGGAAGGTGGTGTGGGTGCTATGCTGACCTCGTCCGGCCAGGCTGCCAACTTCTATGCCATTTTCAATATCTGTCAGGCAGGCGACCACTTCGTATGCTCGTCTACCATCTACGGAGGTACATTCAATCTGTTTGGCGTCACGCTGAAAAAACTGGGCATCGAGTGTACCTTCATTGACGCCAATGCATCCGAAGAGGAAATAGACCAAGCTTTCCGCCCGAATACCAAAGCGTTGTTCGGCGAAACCATCTCCAATCCGAGCATCGATGTGCTGGACATCGAAAAGTTCGCACGCATCGCACACAAGCACGGTGTGCCTTTGATTGTGGACAACACCTTCGCCACTCCCATCAACTGCCGCCCGTTTGAATGGGGAGCGGATATCGTCACCCATTCTACAACCAAATACATGGACGGTCATGCCACCAGTGTAGGAGGCGCCATTGTGGACAGCGGCAACTTTGACTGGGAAGCCCATGCGGACAAATTCCCCGGTCTGACCCAGCCCGACGAGTCTTATCACGGACTGACTTATACCAAAGCGTTCGGCAAAATGGCTTACATGACGAAAGCAACCGCCCAACTGATGCGTGACCTCGGCTCCATCCAGTCTCCGCAAAATGCGTTCCTGCTGAATCTGGGATTGGAAACATTACACCTGCGCGTGCCCCGTCATTGCGAAAACGCACAGAAAGTGGCCGAATGGCTGGAAGC
>OGYB01001516.1_pt1 | contig 10114 bp, 3 predicted proteins | sample 1576421 | NCBI WGS metagenome assembly OGYB01 (sample SAMEA3541577, study PRJEB24748) | human gut metagenome | biome: human gut; feature: human-associated habitat; material: faeces | place: China | collected 2012 | reverse complement strand
AGTGCCGGACGTTCGACCGTAAATTTCTGGTCTACCCAGGAACGCTCCCTCTGAAGATCCTGAAAGCGTTGGAGATATTCCGGATTATGCCGAATCTCCCAGCGGTGATAATCTCCCGGATTCTCATCCATATATTTCTGCAGCCATTCAAAACGATAGACAATCGCATCTGCTTCCTCTTGATCTGTCCATGCTCCACTCACTACATCCTGCCAGTCTGAATATGATTGTTTCTTTTCCCAGTTTCTGCAAGTATCCCGAAAATGAAGTGCAAGAAGATTGGTCATTTCTTCCTGCTCCTGTTCAATGGCATTATTGGAAATCAAATTATCCACGTAATTTCCATCCTCATACATATCCCGAATTCTGTTCGCTGCTTCTTCCCACGTAACCATGCGGTCAAAGTTTCTTCTGGCAGAGTCCCCTCGCCGGATACGGATACCATCATTGTCATACCAGATACTGATTTTCTGACCATCTATGGTAAATCCTTTGCCACCAGTTCCATATTCATCTTTCAGAAAACTCCGCATTTCTTCATTATCCAGACCTTCAATCAGTCTTGCTGTAATATGAAACAGTGTATTTTTCTGTCCGCTTCCCGTGCGGAGAATATCATTTACCACTTCATCGGAAATAAGAAAAGCGGCTGGCTGTTCCAATGCAGCTGCCGCTTTCCTTATTTCTCCTAACTGTTCCTCTTCTGTTGGGAACAGACTTAACTGTAAATAATCTCCTGAATCACCAGCTCCTCTGCCTGTGCCTTGATCTGGTTCATGTGTCTGGTCCATGCCATCCCGTCTGCCATTTTGTCCGGTGCCGGATCTTTCTCCAGAAGTTCGTTCATCAGGTCGTCTACTCTCTGTCTTGCCTGGCTGTCGATCTCCATCAGATGACTGTCCAGACGGTTCTGCAGTGTCAGAATGTTGAACCTGGCTACCTTGTGATTTCTCAGATACTCTTTCCGCATCATTCCGTACTTGCCGATGGTTCCTCTCGTCTCTTCCAGGCTGATATCTGGAATCTGATACTCTCCGTTCTGGCTGTAACTGATCTCTCTCATAGTCTGTTTCCTCCTTTTTTTCTTCTCTATCTTCTGTGTTATTTGTACCGCTTTCACGAATTAACGTGTTAAATTCATTATAGACTACTTCTTTTTCTTTTGCAACCGTTTTCAGGTCATTTTCCAGATCATTCAGAACATATCGTCCAATCTGCATCAGGACTGGTCTGCTGATCTCATTGACTGCACTTCCCAGATGTCCTAATACTATCAGCTGATTAAAGTCCGTAATATGCCGAAAATCCTCTGCATCCAGATATTCCTGTGCATCCAGTCCACACCGGTTTAGTAATACATACCAGACACTATTGGTCATCAGTTCCCGAAATTCGACTTCCTGATTCTGTTCGTCCAGTTCTTCCAGAAATGTCCCTGTTACGTCCAGTCTCAGTTCTTCCAATGCATCTGGAAGCCATTCTTGCATACTCTCCTTCGCTGCCTGATACAGACTTTCAGCAAGTCCTCCTTCTGTATCTTCCAGTGATAACTGCTCCTGCAGATAATCTGCCACCAGCTGTTCTCCTTCCACCGGAAGATTCCATAACTGAGGATCCTTTCCAAGATTCCGCACTTTATAAGTGTCCTGCACATCAAATACATACCGAAGTTTCGTTTTCGGTCCGGAAGTATTGTCAATCAAGGCAATCCCTTTGGATCCCTTTTTGATCCAGCGGTACATCTTCTGATTCCAGATTTCCATGGATGCTACGGCAGTTGCTTCCGGTCGCTGTGCATAAATTAAAAGCTGTTCTGGAAAAGTGTATTTGTACAGTCTGGATGCAGTGTTTAGGAACCTCATCCATTCCTGCGGACTGGCAGCTACATCTTTTGCCACCTCTTCCGTCAGCTGTTCCATTGCATATAATTTATTTGCCATGCGCTACTCCTTTTCATAAAATCAGGGACTGCTTAGCACAGTCCCCTTAAAATCATCGTTGTTACTCTTTATAATGCTGTGGCAAGCTCTTTTGACTTATTCTTTGGCACTTTGTCTCCCTCTTTTGCCTTGATTTCTGCCTTAGCTTTCTCCAGTCTTCCATGGATTCCACCTTTTACTTCCGCTTTTTCGGCTGCTTTTTCTTTCTCCAAACGAGCTTCCCTACGCTCAGCATTTTCCATAACTGCCGTTTTCCCATCACAAAACTGAACTTTATCGGAAAGCTGCTCCTGTCTCTCCACCTTTGTCTCATTGACTTCCTGTACCATCGCATTTAATTCCGGAACCTGAAAAATGCCGTTATCAGGAAGAATCAGCACTTCATGAATGGAAGATGGGATGACAAAGTAATCACTTCCCAGGCATTCCCCAATCTGTTTACGAATATCTTCCTGCAGTAACAGGGAAGCTCCATTCATCTTAGCTTTGTTTGTCAGACAGAACATTGGGTTTTCCATGGCTTCCATATCCATTTTTTCATTCAGCAGGTTTTCTGGTTCTTCACCAAAAATCATAGATTTGATAATCTCATTCATATCCATAAGTGTGACACCACGTTTTCGGTCTGCCACCATCGCATCCGCTTGAATCTGTTCGGCAGATACTCCCCACTCGTTCATCAGAGAAACAGTTACCGGAATACTGCCGACTTCCTCTTCATTTTCTTTCAGATTTACTGCATAATAGGCTGCAAAATCCCCGTGTTCCGTGACCACTTTGTCTGTCAGACGTTCTTCATTCCACTCCTGGTCACAGATTCTCACCTGCAGTTTTTCCTTCATTTTTTCATAATCGAAAATGTCAGGTACTCCCATTTTAATAAATTCTGCTTTATCCTGTGCTTCAATATACATATCAACCACATCGCCAACACAAGAATCCACATCTTTTCCAATCACATATTCCAGGTAGAAGGAATCCAGATAGACTCTCGGTACAATTCTTTGATCTCCATTTGGAATTGTAATGCCAGTAAGCTTCAATCCATTATTTTTTTCTACTTCCTGAAGCGTAATTTCTGCGTCCTTGTAAGACTCTGGCAGATACTCCTTTACATTGTCTTTGACATATTCATAAAATTCTTTTCTGTTCATCATACGCTTTTACCCCTTTCTGATCATGTGATGGTTCATTCTTTTTCTGCTGATCATCTGCTCGGCTTTCTTCTGATAAGCCATCATTCTCTTTAAAGTTTTCTCCTGATTTTTTCGTGCTTCCTGTCTTTTTTCCATTGCTTTCATCATAGTTTTCTATTCCTTTCTGTGATTTTTTTGTATGAAAAAGGGAGCCTCACATAGAAGCTCCCAATCATAACCATTGATTTTGGTTTCCTTATTTGCTTTTCCTTTTTCTGCTGATATAAAGTCCTGCCATACCTCCTGTGGAAGTTACAAGAAGTAGGATCGGCAGCCAGATATTCGTGCTGTCACCTGTTTTCGGTGCATTTGATATCTTTGTCTCTTCATGGGACTGTGGTGTATCCGGTGTGTTCGGTGTTTCTGGAACTTCCGGTTTCTCGTTTGTCAGATTGAAAGTGACTTCCACGACCGGTGTACTGTCATCTGCATAGGCAAATGTCACTTCATGCTTGGTCTGATCCAGTGTGTATCCGTCCAGTGTCTTTGTTTCCACCAGATAATACTTGATAGCGGTATCATATTTGCCGTTCTTAAATGTGGCAATCTCATACAGCTTACTTTCTGCATGACCGGCAGCATCTGTCTTTAAGGTTTCCAGAACTTTTCCTTTGCTGTCACGAAGTTCAAATTCTACCCCTTTCAGCGGTTCTCCTGATGATTTATCTGTCTTATTGAGAATCACTTTTCCCTTGGCAGTGTCATCTTTCATAGCTACTTTCTGGATCTCTCCAGTATCCTTTACTTCAAAACTAACATCCGATGTCAGAATATATCCTTTCGGTGCCTGCTCTTCACGTAAGGTATATTTACCGATTGGAAGTTTTTCGATATAGTGTGCTTCCTCTGTGGAAGTCCAGCTCTCTACTACCTGATCATCCTTATCGAGAATCGTCAGTTTCGCACCTGGAATCTCAGTTTCTCCTGTGATATCCGTCTTACTGATCTCTACTTTTGTCACATCATCTTTCATCTCATGCTTCTGAACCTCTGCTGTATTCTCTACTGTGAAAGTAATACTTTCTGCAGTGACATATCCATCTGCCGGTTTTGTCTCTGTCATGGTGTATTTCTTACCAACAACCAGTTCTTTGATCACATGGGATTCTTCCGTAGAAGTCCATTCATCTACTGTATTGCCATCTGAATCCGTTACTTTCAGGTGTGCACCTGGAAGTTCTTTACCTGTTGTCAGGTCTGTTTTGGACAGCTCCACTGTGGTTGGCTGATTTTCAAAAGTAAAGTCGTAGCTTACTTCTGCCTGGTCTTCTCCGGCATATTCAAAGGTAAATTCCTGTACTTCTTCTGTTGTAACAAATCCGTCCGGCGCAAAGATTTCTTTCACATAGTATTTTCCGTCTACCGGAAGATCTGCCGTAAAAGTAATCTGTCCTTTTTCATCTGTTACTCGCTGCTCGATCAAACTGTCTTTCTCAAGAAGTACCTCGCCCTTTGCATTTTTGATATCTTCACTGGTATAAAGACCGAAGACACCACCTGCAAGAACACGGTCTGTATCTTTTTCTTTCTTCAGAACCGTAACCTTTACTTTCTGACGGGCATTCTGCCATTTCTCATCATAAGTGATGACTGGTGTGTCCTGATCACGGTAGGAAAGGTCAACATATCTCGGCTCTTTGTCCAGCACATAACCATGGGCTGTTTTCACTTCCTTCACATAGTATTTTCCAGCCGGGAGATCTCCCATCTGTGCAATACCATTGGAATCTGTGGTAATGGTTCCCACTTTTTCATCTGCTTTGAAATAATCTTCACTGACACCATCTGCCGCTTTGATATCTTCCGCAGCAAATACATCGAACGTCACATCTGAAAGGCTTCCGGTTACATACTCAAAGAGATGCTCCACGGTACCTTTTACATGATCCAGAAGTGTTATCTTATCCAGAAATTCTCCATTTTTGTTGATGATCAGAAGTCCTGTTGGAACTTCATCTTTCATCTCTACTTTCTGAATCTCGGCTCTATCTTCCAGCGTGAACTTCACATCCGTTGCTTTCAGATAACCATAAGGTGCCATTTCCTCACGAAGGGTGTATTCCTCTCCAACTGTCAGTCGTTTGATCACATGTGGCTGCTCTTTTACAGAAATCCACTGATCCACAACATTTCCTTCTTTATCAAGAACGGTGAGTTTTGCCCCATCCAGTTCCACACCTGTTGTTACATCAGATTTTGTGATTTCAACTGTTGTTGGCTGGTTCTTTTTCACAGTTTTCAGTTTTACTGCCTTCACATCCTGTCCCTGATAAGAAGCATTCAGATTCAGAACTTCATCAGAGGATACAAATCCAGCCGGTGCTTTTAACTCTTTCACATAATACTGTCCAAGTGGCAGATCCAGCGTACATGTTGCAAGACCATCGTTATCAGAAGTCATTTCCTGTAAGAGTGTGTCTGCTTTCACGATCACTTTTCCATCTGCCTTAATATCCGCTTTGTTATAGATACCAAAGACAGCTCCTGCTACGGTTGCACCATTTTCTGCATCCTGTTTTTCTACCTGGATTACAACTTTCTGGCGGTCATCGCCAACAGTCACTTCCTGTTCGATTACAGGTGTATCCTGATCTGCATAGACAAATGCGACATCCGATCTGTCATGGTTCAGGACAAATCCTTCCGGTGCAGTCTTTTCTACTACATAGTAAGAACCAAGCGGCAGATTATCAGCCACTGCTTTTCCGTCTTCCCCGGTCGTTACCGTTGTTACCAGTGCATCTTTTGCATAGATCAGCTGTCTGTTTCCGTTTTCATCTTTCTGATAATCCGGTGTATAGATATTTTCAGCTGCATAGACATGAAATGATGCACCCTTCAGGTATCTTTCTTCATAAACAAAATCCTTTTTAAATCCGGTCAGCATCTCACCTTTTTTATAGATCGTCAGCTTTCCTTTTACCGGATGGTTCTCGTAGTCTACCGCAATAATGGCATCTCCGCTCTCAGAATCCATCTGGTATGCTGTATTTGCATCCACCGCAATCTCTACATAGTTCTTATTGATTGTGTACCCTTCCGGTGCGTTGACTTCCTCAATCCGGTAATGTCCGATCTTCAGATTCTTCGGCATAATCAGATATCCCTGGCTGTCCGTAAAATAGGACTTGTGAGTAGTTGTCACTGGGTAAGTTGTTACCTGCTCCACATACTTCTTGTTGTCCAGGTCATATACCTTAAATTCTGTTCCGGCAATCAATACAGATTTCTTTGTTTCATCGTCTTTTTTCACGATTTTCAGTTTTGCCTTAAACTCTTCATCCAGAAGCACTCGCCAGATCTGTGGCTCGTTTGGATGATGTTCTGTGATATTCACTTCAAAATCATCGACTGGCTTGTAATTGTGCGGTGTTGTAGTTTCACGCACGATATAGCTTCCAAATGGTAATGGAATACTGCAGGCATACCCTTTTTCATCTGTGAAAATCTCAGTTGCTCCATTTTCTCCACTCACTACTGGTTTGGCAGAATCAAAATCATAGCTTCCATCTGCTTTCTTTGTAAGGGAAGATTTCAGATAAACTGTAAATCCGGCTCCGGATAACAGATCTGCATCGGTCTTTCCATTGTTGGCTGCTTTGATGATCTGAAATGGCTGTTTGATGACCTGCTCACTGGAAGTGCACTCTCTTTTCACTTCTGCTGTCATATCTCCTTCATAACTGCACGTAAGATCATGCTCTTCTGTATCTGCCAGGTATCCAATCGGCGGAGCAATCTCTTTGACATAATATTTGCCAAGATATAAGCCATTTACAGAAGACTGTCCTTTGTCATCTGTTGTAAGAGAAGCCACCTGTTCTCCTGCTTTATAAATAGTTCCAGTTGCTCCATCCGGATGCACGATATCTTCACGGGCATACAGACCATAAACTGCACCTTTCAGTGTGGCATCTCCCTGTGGTACTGCTTTTCCTGTCTCTTTATCAACTTTGAATAAATTGATCTTTGCTGTCACACGGTCATTGCTGAAGGTATGGGCAAATGATACGGTTGCTTCTTTATCATTGGTATAAGAAAACTTGAACGTATACACATCTTCTGTATTTCTTACATAGCCTTCCGGCGCCTGATCTTCTTTTACAGAATAGGAATATCGAATCGGAAGATCTGCTGTGAATTTTGCAGTTCCATCTGCTCCAGTAGTTGCTTTCTCAATCAATGTTCCTTTTTTCACAACAACGGTTCCGTCTGCATTTCTAATATCATCGGATGCATATAGAGCAAAAATACCGCCATTCAGTGGTTTCTTGGTATCTTTATCCTGTTTTACTACGGAAACATCTGCTTTCTGTCTCTCGTTGTTAAAAGTCACATCTGCAAATACAACTTCTTTATTCTGTCCGGCATAGGTCAGAGTCACTGGCTTTTCTTCGCTGCCGTTATAGAAATTGTCCGGTGCTTTTGCTTCTTTCACCACATAGCTTCCAAGATGCAGGTTCTTCAGTGTAACAGAACCATTCTCACCTGTTGTCAGATTTTCTTTTACCAGGTCTCCTTTGCTGTACACTTTTGTGCCATAAGCAGTTACGATATCTGCCCCGGCATACACGTTATACACTGCATTTTTCTGTCTGCGGTTTTCATACTGAAATACCGTTCCATTTTCACTGACATCTGCTCCAGAAAGCACCTGTCCTTCTTTGTAAATGGTAAGCTCTGCAAGCTGTTCTTTATTTTCTACAGTCACAGAGGAAGTCTTACTTGCTACCAGTTTTACATTTGTTGCCGTTGCATTTACTACATATCCCTGTGGTGCTGTGATCTCTTTCAGATAAACGGTATCCTGTGTCTTGATGATCGTAACAGAAGATTTTCCATTCTTATCTGTTGCCGGCATCTGAGTGATCAGCTTTGTACAAGCCTCATCGCTGTATACACCGAATACTGCACCTGCAAGATTGACATCATCTGTATCGTCTTTCTTTACGATTTCGATCGTAGCCTGTTCAATCCAGGACACCTTTAAGCTTACATATTTTTCATCAGCGACACCTTCTCCAAACACAAATGCCAGGTCCTGAACACTTGCATTCGTAGTCAGTTTATATGCTGAATAATCTTTTGTAATACTACCCTTCATTTTTGCAGAAAAAGTAGCACTTACATCTTTTGTCTGTGTCAGAGGTGCTGAAAGATAAAACGTAGTTCCTCCTCCAATTGTTACGCTTGCACCTGCCGCACTTACATTTCCAGTAGATACATTATGGAGCTTTACACCCTTTGGTAAGTCCATTGTAATTTTCTGCTGGGAAGATGCATTGAACTTAATGTTCTCCGTTCTCTGAACATTTCCATCTACATAAGCTTTTACATTCGGTTTTGAAAATGACATCGCTACATCTGGTATTTCCGGCTTATTCACACAATAATTATAGAGTTCTTTTGCCAAAGCCTCGCCTGTAGCATTTGTTCCATAGAATGCATCACTGCTTCCATTGGCATACGATGCAGCCATGTGAATAATAATGAATCTTTTTCCTTCTGAGAAATCCGTGTGTTTATTCGCAAAAAAACTTTCGCTCCCTGCGGCATCTGTACCGTAATAACACACTTTTGCTAACGCCTGATTGTCCCCGATCTTTGTGATTGTATAATTTCCAGATCCTGGTCCTGGTTTTGCTGGCTGTACACAATACGCAGTTGCTCTGACGCTTCCGTAGCTGATATAGTACGGCTCTGTCAGATAGGTTCCAAGATTATAATCTGCATATCTATACAGAGGTCCTTTTTCAATCGTTACCTGCTGTGTAGTTCTTGCTGAATAAGCCGAAACTGCTTCAAATGTTGCAATCTCTCCCTCTTCCATAGAATCAAGATCCACACCTTCGTCTCCTGCCTGTTCCAAAACATCGTGAAGCTCTAACCCTGATTCTTCATCATAGGTGTCCTGATTCTGTGCCTGCTCGACTAAATCATCAAATTCATCAGCATCAATATCGGTAATCTCCGAGTCTGCTTCGGAATCCTCCGCTTCTTCTGTCTGCTGTTCACTGCCAGCTGTTTCGGATTCGGTTACCGCTTCACTCCCTGCAGTTTCTGTCTGCGTTTCTGTTTCTTTCTCACGCACAATCAGCTTTCGGCTGATCTGATACTTCGGATGCTCCTGATTTACCGGTTCCACATAATAGACCGCTTTGTAAGTGTCCGCATGATTTGTCGTAAAATCCTCATCCTTGTCGTTCTTTGCTTCCTCGAATGTGACTTTGACCTTGTTATCATCCTTGATTTCCAGTCCTGTGTAATCTGATTTCACATCAAATACACTGCCTGTTTCGATTTCATAATCTTTGGCAGTCACCACCTCATCTTCATCCAGAAGGTCTTTCACTTCCTCATAAAGTGGCGGTTTTTCCTCCGGCTGGATCTCCGCTGCATATGCAGTCATCGGAGATAACACGGTACTAAGCATTGTCATGCCTGCCAGCAAGCCAGATACTACTTTTCTAAAATTACCTTTTTTCTTCATGCTAAGGTCCTCTCTTTCATAATAATTGTATTAAAACAGACAGTCCTTGGACTGCCTGCAATACACTACTTATCGTTGTGAAAAATCAGATTGAACTGCACATTCCCCTCGCCGGGATCAACCATTTCCACAGTTGCTTCATACTGTCTCCCTGTTTTTCTTGATACCAGATCCTTATAATGGATTTTTCCTTTAGACAGGAACTTCTTCGCTGCCGCCTTATCCATCTTTTTCCCCTGGCTTGCAAGGAATTTATCATTCTTCCACAAGGTAAAAGCACAGTTCCGGTCAGAACAGTAAAAGTTTACTTTTCCTTCCCTGACATCAGCTCCACAGCGGGGACATTTGCCAATGACTTCTCCTTTTGCCTTTCCCTGAAACTGATTTTTCTTCTCTTCTGAAATCCCCTGATATCTGGCAACCAGTTCCTGCATCAGCTCTGTAATCCCATTTAGGAATTCATCTGCTGTCTCTGTATTCTGGGCAAT
>OGYB01001515.1_pt1 | contig 10119 bp, 9 predicted proteins | sample 1576421 | NCBI WGS metagenome assembly OGYB01 (sample SAMEA3541577, study PRJEB24748) | human gut metagenome | biome: human gut; feature: human-associated habitat; material: faeces | place: China | collected 2012 | reverse complement strand
CAAGTGCCTTTCGCACGTCTTCGAGGTAGTCAACGCCGTTGACGTAGTAGATAAAGTTCAGAATGTCGATTTCCAGAACCTTTTTACCGTCGATGTACGTTGCGTAGTAGGTCACGGGATATTCGCCGGACGCTTCCGCGGAAGATGCCGGGGCCAGCTTGCCGGGGGCAAACTTTTTGGGATTGACGACAAGGACGTGCTTCACGGCCTGCTGGACATAGCGGCCCGTGCTGTTATCCCAAGACTGCTGAGCCGCCCGCAAATCAAGCTGGTGCTTGCGCGGCTCTGCCAGCTTGATAGCGTCCGTAGTGACGGAACGGAAATTCAGGGTCAGGGACATAGCTTCAAGGTGTCCGACAAACGTTCCGTCGAACGTACCTGCGATGCCCGCGCCCTTGACCTCTTCCGAAATCTGCGTGATTTCAGGAAGTGTGACTTCTGCCATGCCGTAATATTCGGTCGCGTCCTCATATACGGCAAAGTTGGTTACGCCGTTTTCAATTTTCATTGTTCTTTACCTCCTTACGCCGACAGCGCCGCAGTCACATAGTCCGCGTCGTATTCAAGGACGAATTCGCATTCCCTCATGGGGCTTGCGGGGGTCATGTAGATATGGAAAACAGCCTTGCCCGCCATAAGCGCGGTCGTGCTGTTCTCTTCGTCCAGAAACTCCACGCGTGCGCCCAACAGCTTTTCTTCCGAAACAAGGCCGTTCAGCCAAATGTTTACGGAATCAACGATGCTGTCGATAAGGCGGCGCGTCATTTTCTTGTCGATCTTGCTCCAATAAGTAAGAATGACAGAACGGGCAACCCAACCGAACATACGGGAAACGGAAATGAAGTAGTTCTTCACGTCCGTATCGGCGGGGAAACAGGCGGTTTCGTCGCCCCACAGCACATAACTTCCAATGAAGTTCAGCGCCGTAACGATGCCGTTACTGTTCAGGTAGTTTGCCTGCGCGAGATCGAGAAGCACGGTCGTTCCGTCCGCAAGCATAGCGCGGTCGATCTGCAAAGACTTGTTCGACGGGCTTTCCGCCGGGCAACCGCCGTTGTCCGAATCGGTCTTTCCCATCAGGCCCGCGGCGTGGACGGACGCATGAAACGCACGGTCGCCCAGCCCGAACATGGGCCAGCAGAGAATTTCCGCCTTGCTGTTCATGTTCTGTGCTTTCTTCCATGCGGGAACGTCCGCGTAGTGGCGAACGGTGTTGGTGTCCGCGTCGATCAGGGCTTTTGCGCCCGTGAACACGGTGTTGATTGCATCCGCCTTTGCGGTCATAACCGCCGCGACATTGGACTTGTCGGACCAGCCGGGGGCAACGATAAGGTCGGGGACGATGCCGTATTTCGGAAAAACCTTGTCGATCAGTTCAAGACCGGAATACTTCTTCGTGCTGGTATCGAAACCGCCGATAATGTCGTTTTCGTTGATTTTGGATGGGTCCACCGCGTCGAACGTGATTGTCAATTCTCCCGTTTCAGCGGGAATACTGCCGCCGTCCAGAACTTCAAGAATCAGGTTTTCGCCCTCATAGAAAAGTTCATAGTCGGTCCCGGCGGTGTATTTTGTCACCTTGACCGTGTTTTTCAGGGCTTCGAGGGGAAGCAGAACTTTTCCGTCTGCGACGGGGTAGTTCTGTTCTGCGACGCTCTTCTTGTGCTTCGCAGGGTCAAGCACGTTCACGAACACCACAGGGGCCACGCCGTACAGCTTGAACTGCGAATAGATAGCTTCGCAAATGGGGTACTTCTCCCAATCGTCGCTATACCCCAAAGCGGCGACGGCTTCCGCGTAAGACTGACACATGATAGGGTCGTTCGGTGCGCCGCCCACGGTATGACCGGGGGCCGCGCCGACGACGAACGCAATACCAGAATCAGCGGTTACAGGGGTAGAAATCGACGTGTCGTTCTGACGCGTCGAAACGCCGTGAAAATAGTTTGCCATCGTTTATACCTCCTTGTTTCCTCGCATTGTCGAAACAATGTCGTTGTAATACTTGTGCGCGATATTGCCGGGGGTCTTGACCTTTGCGGCAAACGCGGAAAGCCGCTCCACGGGAACGATCAGACGTTCCGCCTGCGGGTAGTCTTCCAGCACGTCCGCAAGGTAGGCTTTCACGTCCTCGAACGTACCGTTGAATACGGCGTGTTCTTTCAAGCGTCCGTGCGGGAGGGAGGGACCGGCATACACGAACAGGTCGTAGCCCTCCGGGGCGGCTTCCTGCGCGTCCTCTGCGGGCGGCTCTGTGTTGCTGTCCCCGGTGGTGCTTTCCTCGCCGTCCTGCGGCTCCTGTGTTGCTTCGTCGCCCTCCGCCGGGTCGTTACCCTCCGGGGGCGTTTCTGCGCCGTCTTGCGGCTCCTGTGCGCCCTCTGCGGCGCGTGCCTGTTCCAGCAGTTTTAGAATGTCGTTTTTCTTCATGCTGTCGTCGGCTTCGATGCCGTGTTCCGCGGCAATTTCCAGCAGTTCGTTTTTGCTCATGCTGGACTTGAATTCTACTGCCATATCTGTTGAACCTCACTTTCGATAATCGGCATGGTCCATGTCGTCATCATTTCGCCCAAATAGTAAGGGGCTGTGCTGTCCGGGTACACAATCATTTCAAGTGGAGATTTCAAGACGAACTGCCCGCCGACAACGCCATCTTTCAGCAGGGCGACACGGATTCGCGTCAGCAGGTTCAAGACGCACATTGCGCCCTCGCTTTCGTCCTCCGAATAGGTGGCGGCGACGATACGCACGGTGCATTCGCTTTCCGGGTCCTGTCCCTGTTCCTGCGTGTCGGTGCTTTTGATGTACTGCAACAGCAGGTAGGGGACCCGCTCCGTTTGCGCGGTTTTGTTCGGCAGGCGCATTTTGTAGACCTCCGCCGCGCGTTCCTTGTTCTCTCCACTCTTGCGGTCCACCCGGACGGGTAAAAGAATGTCTTTTGTTTCTTGCTTCACAAACGCTTCCAGCGCGTCAAGCAGTTCTAAAGGTGTCATGCGTTCAACCTCCGTACCCGTTTAGAATGCGGGTGATTTCGTGTTCAACGCGCTTGTTGATGACCTCTTGTGCCTTTTCCTCCACGTCGGCAAGAACAATACTGTTTCCTGCCATCTGTGCCGTAGACGGCCCCATGAACTCGCTGATAGGCAGGCGCTTTGAACCGTCGCGCTCGAACATACCTGTATGTCCGCTTTGCATTCTCGCAATGAATGCGTCTTGAAACGGCGTGCGCCCGTTTCCGGCAAGCACCGCCGCCGACACGGTAGCCCGTTGGATAGGAATTGTCGGCGATACGTTGAAGCGGTATAGCGGTATCTTGTGGCCCGCAAACAGGACAGTTCCAACAATTCCGCCGTCGCTTGACTGTGTGCGGACCTTGATTGTCGTTTCCGCCCGGACGTTCTGCCGCGTGATTGCATAAACGGTCGTGATGCCCTTTAGGGTTTCAGAACGAACAGTGTTGTTCGCCCGGCGGATAGTGCTTGACAGCGCCTTTTCTATGCCGCCGGGAACACCCGACAAAATCAGGTTGACCCGCTCGATCTGTTCGGCTGTAATAGTAATCATTCGGTCAGCATCTCCAAATAAAGAACGATTTCCCCGGCTTCCGGGTGAACCTTTGTGATTTGGTAAATGTGGTCGCCGATTTCCATATTCAGGCCCTTTTGCGGAATGGTCTTCAACAGGGATAGCGGGACATATACAACAAGGTCAACAAGAACCAAGCCGTCTACATGGTCCGTAGACGGCTTTTTCCTGTCCTGTGCGCCGCCGTCATCAATGATGACAGGGCCTTTGTAGCGCACCCCGTCAATCCAGAATTCCATAACGTCGGCGTGTTCGCGGGCGTTATGGAATACCGCTGTAAGGTCCCGTTCAACCTGCGCTTTGAAGTTCATTACAGGACCTTTGCAACGTACCAGCTATTGACCTCATGGGGGACGGTCAGCGGCTTACTGTTGACTTGCAGGAAGCGGCGGTCCGGGCGGCGCTCAACCCACGTCTGCGGCACGCGGTCGCCCTCCACGGTAACAAACGTCTTACCCTCTTCGGGAATCATGGTGATTGCGCCGTAGTAGATGGAATACTCCGCTTCGGTAGACAGCAGGGCAAGCGTGCCGTCGGGAACAAGCGGCTTCTGCGTCGGGGCGTTGGGGTTGGTCCAGTTGTCCAGATACCACTCGTTATACTGGTAGAGGTCAAGGCCCAGTTTGTGAATAGTGCCGATGTAGGTAAGGCCGTTCGGCAGTTCGCGGGGCTTGATAACTGCCAAATCATAGGCGCGAACGTCCAAAACGGACTTGACCTTTGCGTTGTTCACAAAAGCGTTCGCAACGTCCTTTGCCATGATGCAGATATTGCAGTTCACAAAGCCCTCTTTCTGGACGGCTTCGCGCCAGCGCTCCAAATCGCCCAGCGGGTCGGAAGTATCGGCGTTCCACTTCTTTTCGGCGCTGACGATGGTTTCCTTGTTGGTGAAGTCAAAGTCGATGACTTCGTTCAGGCCCTCGCCGATAATGGGAATCTGCCCGGTGAAAATGGCGGTAGCCGCCATCCACTCTTCGCGGCGCACGATCATTTCGTTCAGTTCGCGCAGGTCGTCCGCCAGCTTCTCAACGGCACGCTCCGCGGGGGTTCTGCCGCTGTACGGGTTTTCACCCGCAGAACGGTTCAGCAGGTCGTCAACGGTGGTGATTTTGTCAGGGGCCAGCAGAACGGGGGTGTAAGTCTTCGTCTGGTAGCCGCTGTTCGGAACCACCTTGCCGCCGACTTTCGGGTGAACGAACGGTGCGAGGGCGCGGCTTCCTTTCTTGAAGTCAACGTCAACGCTCTTCGTGGGGAAAGTGCGGCGGTTCTTGAACAGGGTATCGCGGAAAAAGGTATGCACGGGGGGCATTCTGGTAATCAGCTTACCCAGCGTGCGCGGGGTGTAAATAGTTGTTTCGATAGCCATTTTCTCTTCGCTCCTTTACTTCAAAAAGATTCCGATATTGCGGAACGCCTTTGCCAGCGTATCGGCGGTCACGCCCTCCGGCAAGGTGATAGCCTCCGCGAAAAATTCGCCCGTCAGATAGACGACGATTTCTTTCGTGGCTTCTGCGGCGGTCGCGGCGATGCCGTAAATGCCCGCCGTGGTGTTCTCATACTCGGACTTCGCCGGGGTGCTTGTGCCGCTCACGGCTTCGCTTGCGGCGACTTTTACAACGGGTTCAATGCCGTTGTCGGTCAGCTTGACGGGTTCATACTGCTTGACGCTCTTCCCAGCGGCAACAGCCTTGACCGCCGTAACAACGGGGTATTCTCCGGCGAAAAACTTCACGGGTACGCTCTGGTCTTTCTGGATTTCGTACATGGTGTTTCCTCCTTTACTTCGTCGCGGGGAACAGCTTGTCAATGGCCTTGTCAACGTCATTGTCGCCGCCGTCATCGCCCGCGCCCTCATGTGCGCCCGCTCCAACGTCGCCCGCACCGCTCTTCTGCGCGTCGTCGTCGCGGTTCTTGATGTAAGTTCCGCCCTGCTTCTTCTGCGCGGCAACGATAGCTTTTGCCACGTCACCCGCCGCAATGGGGTTGTTGAACTTCGCGTCGTTTACGATGCTCTCATAGCCCGCAAGCGCCACGTCTTCAATGTCCTGAATGCGCTTGCGTTCCGCGGTGGTCGCCGCGTCCTCGATCTGACGCGTCAGGTCGGGAAAAGCCGCTTTCAGGCCGTCAACCGTAGTGATTTTTTCGATTCCGTCCATTGTGTTTCGCTCCTTTTCGGTATTTTTATGGTTGGTTTTATTTGAAAAACCGCCGGGCGTGCGGGCCGTCATGCGGTTTAACAACGATACAGGCATATTCGGAAAGCGCGTCAGGTCGAGGGAAACGCTGTTCACAACGACTTTCGCCGCATTTTCCACGGTCGTTTCCGCGTCCTCAAACATGAGTTTGTCGCAGAAACCCGCGTCAACGGCCTGTTTGCCGTCGTACCACGTTTCAGCCGCCATGATTGCGGCAACGTCCGCCGCGTCCTTTCCCGTTTTCAGGGTATAGGCATTCACGATAGACTGCTTGATGACCTTTAGTTCATCGGTCATTTTCGCAAGTTCCGTTTCGTTGAAGTAGCCCAACAGCCCCAACGCCGGGTCATGCACCATGAAAACGCCGTTTCCGGGGATTTCGATGCTGTTGCCCGCCATTGCAATAATCGTCGCCGCAGACGCAGCCCAACCGTCGATTTTCACGGTGATTTTCGCCGCGTTGTCTTTCAGGCGGGTGTAAATGGCATTTGCGGCGAACACGTCACCGCCGCCGCTGTTGATGCGTACCACGATTTCAGGCACAGCGCCCAGCGCGTCCAGTTCCTCCGTGAACTGCCGCGGGGTCACTTCATCGCCCCACCATGTTTCGGAAGCGATGTCGCCGTAAAGAATGAGTTCCGGGGGATTGTCCCCGCTTGCTGGTTGGAAGTTCCAAAAGTGTTTATTCTTCGGTTTTGCCTGCGGCGTTGCCGTTTTCTCCATTTTCTTTTACCTCCCTTAACATTTTTTCTTCGCGTTTCAACTGCGCGGCGTTTCGGTAGAAGTCTGAACCGTTCATTTCCATAGCTTCGCGGTCGCGTGTGGAAAAACCGTTCTGCACGCGCTTTTCCGCCGCGGTGACTTCCTGTACCGGGTTCAAAAGGCCCTGCGCCGGGCCGTTCCACTCTGCGCCCGTGTACGCCTTGCGTATCAGCGGGTCAGAGAAAAAACCGGGCGCGGGAATGCGGCCCTTTGCCACGGCTTCGGCGAACCATTCTTCATAGACTGGTTGGCAAAAATCATTTGCAAGCCACGTCCGATACATACGGAACATTTTCCATGCTTCCAGAAGCGCCCCGCGGGACGCGCTGTAAGACGCGTTGAAGTTCTTTACCAACAGTTCATAGGGGATTTCAAGGGCCGCGCCGATCTGACGGCAGATAGCCACAACGAACCCGTCAAAAGCCGTGTTCGGTCTGCCGGGGTTCATGTCATGTGCCTTTTCACCCTCGTTCAAATCCACGATTGCGCCGGGGGCAAGTTCAATCGTGCTGTCGTCGCCTGCGTCCACCTGTGCGTCTTCGGGAATGATTTCACCAAATCCGCCGTCGCTGGACGCGGATTCTTTTTCGATAAACACCGTGAACATACCAGAAACCACGGCGGCGACAAGTTCCGCGTCTGTATATCGCCCAAGCTGTTTCAGCGCTTCAATGACCGGGGCAAGAAACGGCACGCCGCGGCGCTGTCCGATGCGCTCCCGGTTCATAATGTGAAGCACATTTCGCCGCCCGGTCTTTGCGCCCCACGCTTCAACGCGCGTCCACCCGGTTTCCGTCATGTCATACGAAAGAGGGTGGTGCTTGCTGATATGGTAGGCCACGACTTCGCCCGCGTCGTTGGTTTCAACGCCGCCGATGATATGCGGGTCAACAATCCCGTTCGGATTGCTCAACCTGTCCGCTTCGATCAGACAAATTCGCAGGTCGTAAGGCATATTTGCCCGCTTTGTCACGGGCAATGTTGCGATAACGTCACCGCTCATAAGCCAGTTCAGAAACGCGAGTTGTTGCAGTTCGTAGAAGTTGTCAAGCCGTTCAAGGTCGCAGGCGGTCGATTTGGCCCACAGTGATTTTGCGTTCAAGGTCGCGGGCGGCTTCTTCGTCCATTCCCAACGCTTCATAGTCGATTTGACTTTTCAGCCGCAGGCCGGACCCGATGACGTTTGTTCGGCAGGTTTTCAGCGCGCCCGTCGCCAACGGAACGCCCATGTAGAGGTCGCGGCAACGTTGCCGCAGGGGCGATAAATTGTCCTGAATATCTTCCTTTGCGGACCCGCCGCCATACAGCCAGCCCGCAAGCGATTTCTTCGTGTGTGATGCGCCGTAGTTTCCATACCCGCTATCCAGAATATCCAGCTTCCGGCGGGCGGCGGCGCGTTTTACCGCCGTTTGCGGGGACACGGCGGCAATCACCCGGTCTAATGCGTTCAAACCGCTTCACCGTCCTTTCTCACAGGTCCCGCGGCACTACCCGGAACACGCGGTTTCTTCCGCCGCGGGCTTCGATGTTTTCCAGCCGGGAAACCTCATTCGTCCAATACTTGATGCGTTCGCCGATTTCGGAAAGGTCGGCTTTCGTCATGCTCCGCGAACCGATGGTATAGCTTTGATGCGTTGTTACCTCCAATTCGGCGGCAAGCCACGCTTCAAGGTGTTTTCGCGCGATTTCAAGCCGCGCTTTCTGTGATGTAGCCATTTATAGAATTCCTCCGTTCGTCCGTGAACGCCTGCCGCGCCGCCGCGGGGCGGGTGCGGTGGTGTCATGCTCCGGCGGCTTCAAAATCGGGTTTGCGATTTCCAGCGCGACGGTCGCATAGTTCCGAATGTCCAACGGCTCGTTTCGCTTGTAGCCGCCGTCTTTCAGGGTCCAGACGTATTGTGCTTTGCCCCGTTTGTAGCTGATAACCATTTTTTCGGCGGTTAGGCCCTTGAAGTATTCCTGCGTATACCCCCGGTCTTTCTCCCGTGGGAAGTGGCAGTAATTCGGCCCCTCTTCCTGCACCGCCAAACGCTGATATAAAAGCGCCTTGCCTGTATCAACACCCACGGTGAAAAGCGGGGTTTTGATGTTGTTTGCCGTGGATGGTCGGTTGAAGTACGGGACTTCCGCGCCGCCCTTGCCCTTGATTGCAAACACGCGGCGGGCTGTCCGCTCCTTGCAGAAGCGATAAACCTGCGTCGTGAAGTGTCCGCCGGAATCGACGCAGGCGCAAATGATTTTCAGGTGTCTTCCGTCTGCCGTCGTGAACGTCTGTGAAAGAAAGCGGTCCAGTTCGTCCCATACGGGCTTTAGCTTCAAATCTCCGTAAATGACTTGATACTTGATGCCCCAGCTTTCCTTGTCCACGCCCCAGCCGACGACTTCCGCTTCAAAGCGGTCGTCCTGAACGTCAACGCCCGCCGTCAGTACAAGAACTTCTTCCGGCACTTCGCAATTATACTTTTCGCGGCGCTTGTAGAGGTCGTCCGTTTCGATCTGTTCGCCGTCCTCTTCCCACGTTTCGCCCATTTCGGTATTTGTCCAGACTTTCAGAAGTTCGATGTTGCCTTTTTTCTTCTCTTCGTTCGCAGTCAGGAATTTTTCAACGATTTCCCGCCAATCCACGAACAGGGAAGCAAGGGCGTTTAGGTGGAAGCCCCGGACCTTTCGTTCCGGGTGGGCCGCAACGAATTTTCCGTTGATGTACTGTTCTTTCCACTCCGTTTCGCTGGAAACCACGCCGCAGGCCGGGCAGGTACAGCCGATTTCGTCCAGCTTGTCCCGGTCAAATACGATGTTCGCCCACAGTAGGGGCGTGAATGCTCCGCACGCCGGACAAGGTACGTTCCATTCTTCTTGCGTGCTGTGTTCAAATTCAACAGCGATGCGGGACGTTTCCTTGTTGGTAGGGGTCGAAACGCAGACTTCTTTTTTATTCCAAAACGTCGCAAGACGCTTTCCGGCAAGTAACAGAGTGTCGCCCTCGTTGCCCGCTGTCGCCGGGTATCGGTCGATTTCGTCCGCAAGCAGAATGCGGATAGGGCGGGACGCAAGGGACGACGGCGAATTTGCGCCTACCATCGTTACATGACCGCCGGGGAAGATTTTCTGCAAAATGGTGTTGCCGCTGTTCCGGCTTTTGTCGTTCACCTTGTCGCGCAGAACCGGGGTATCGCGCAACATAGGTGAAAGGCGGTCTTTGCTGAATGTTTCCGCCATCTGAATAGTTGGTTGCATAACCATAATCGGTGACGGGTCGTAGTGCATATAGTAGCCGATAGGATTTAATATAAGCGCGTCCGTTTTACCGATCTGCGCCGCGGACATGATAACGACTTTCTGAACCCTCATGTCGCATACTGCGTCCATGATTTCGCGTTGATACGGGGCCTTTGACGTTCGCCATCGCCCCGGCTCTGCCGATGATTCGGAGGACAAGCGGCGGTATTTGTCCGCCCATTGTGAAACGGTCATGTTGGGGGGTGGGGCCAGAACTGAGAAAATGCGGGTGAACAGGTCAACCGTCGCTTTTTTCATCTTCTTTCACCCTTTCCCCGAATGTCGTTTTGAAGTCCGAAAG
>OGYB01001512.1_pt1 | contig 10135 bp, 2 predicted proteins | sample 1576421 | NCBI WGS metagenome assembly OGYB01 (sample SAMEA3541577, study PRJEB24748) | human gut metagenome | biome: human gut; feature: human-associated habitat; material: faeces | place: China | collected 2012 | reverse complement strand
CTCTTTGCATTTCCACTGACCAAGACCTCATATTCACGCAGCTTCTCTTTCGCCTGTGGAGTTAAGTGTCTTGGAACTTCAATCTGAACCGTTACATACTGATCACCGTGAACCGAAGGATTCTTCATGGAAACAATTCCTTTTCCCTTCAAGCGGATCTTAGAACCGGACTGTGTACCCTCACGGATCTTACAAAGCACATTGCCATATAAAGTCTGAACCAGTGCCTCACCACCAAAGACAGCCGTTGTGAAAGGTACAGAAACTGTCGTATAGACATCCATTCCATTTCGCACATATCCCGGCTTGTCAGCAACTTTAACTTTCAACATCAGATCCCCGGCATCTCCACCATTTACACCGGGCATTCCCTTACCACGGAGACGAATCGTCTTACCGGTGTCAATTCCTGCAGGAATATGAACCTTCAGTGATTGGGAAGGATTTCCCGGAGCATTTGGATCCTGTAATGTGATAACCTTGTCACAGCCAAAAGCAGCTTCATCAAAACCAACGGTTACTTCTGCATTCAGATCGGATCCCTTTGACTGAAAACCACCGGACTGGAACCCACCATGGAAGCCGTTCCCAAAACCGGAAGAAGTCTTGCGGGAGGTTCCTCCGTGGAACATATTTCCGAAAATATCTCCGAACATATCATCCATATTACCACCCTCAAAGTGGTATTCCTGATACCCACCGTTTCCGGTAAAACCGCCACCACTGAAACCACCACTGCCAAAACCATTGCTGCCAGATCCGGTTCCGTCAGATCCGGCTCCACCAAAGCCACTTCCATAGAATCCACCATGGAAACCACCGGTGCCGTAACCGCCGGCTCCATCGGCAGCACCGCTCTGGTCAAATGCAGCGTGACCAAACTGGTCATAAAGTTTCTTTTTCTCAGGATCACTCAGGATATTGTAAGCTTCTGTGATCTCTTTAAATTTCTTTTCGGCCTCTTTATCACCGGGATTCGTATCCGGGTGATACTTTTTAGCAAGCTTTCTGTAGGCTTTTTTTATTGCTGACGGATCGGCACCTTTCGCCAGTCCGAGCAGTTCATAGTAATCTCTTTTCATAGACTCCCCCTCATATCTTTCCGTTACGTTTGTATCATCTGATCTGCATTACTTTTTACACTATTGTATGCAAAGAAACAGTATCATTCATACTGTTCTATATGTAATATAGCAAAGAGAATAAAAGCCGTCAAGGGAGAATCAAAAAGAATGTTCCGAATTAGACAAAATAAGCGTGGGAATCAACCGGAAAGAACGAGCCGAAAAATTCTGCTGTTGTTATAATAGTATTAAGTCAGAGTGGGTAAGCTCGTGCGTAGACAGAACAAGATTTCAGAACAGGAGGGGATGCGGAGTATGAAGAATCGAAAAAAGCAGTTCCTGAAGATCGGAATTGCAGTATTGGTGATCGCGGTCGCGGGAATTGTTGCCGGGGTTGTCCGATACAGAATTGATAATCGATTCGATTTAACTGTTGGGGGGCATACAATCAGCAAAGATGAATATGTGAACTGCATGAAATCAGTAGAATATGATACAAAAATGCAGATTCAACAGGACTATGATGCCGTTTATGAAGATGGCTTCTGGGAGAAAAAGTATGATGGAAAATACGGCTACGAAATTCTGACGGAAAATACAGTAGAACAGTTGAAATACGTTCATGCGGTCTATGACCTCGCAAAAGAATGCGGTGATGTATCAGACAGCAGCTATAAGGCTTTGGAAAAACGTTGGAAAGACGAGAATGCAAAGCGGAGTGAGAAAGTTGAAAAAGGTGAGGTAGTCTACGGACTGAAAGAATATACCTTTCAGCTTTATCTTCAATATGAAGTGAGTACGCTCAAAGAAAAATACTGCAATGATGATACCCGTGAGGGAATGGAATTGACAGAGGACGAAGTACTGGAATACTACAACAGCCGCGAATGGATCTTTGGGGACAGCGAAGAGAATGCTGATCTGGAGACAGCAAGAATTGCGGTGGAACGTGAGCTGCGTGAAAAGAAATATGATGATATCATCACACAGCGTGAAACTGATTCTCAGGTGGACGGGAACATGGCGGATGTAAACCGGTTTACCTTGAAGAATATAGAATGATGGAAGGAGCAATGTTATGAAGAAGAAATGGATGAGCGGTGCTCTGGCTCTTCTGCTTGCAGGAACAACGGTTGCATCAATGGTGCCGGCAGTTGCTGTTAATGCTGAAGGACAGGATACTGCGACAGGAACAACATATTATGTTGATTCCAAAAGCGGAAGTGACAGCAATGACGGAACTTCCGAAAGCAAGGCATTCAAGACACTTGATAAAGTGAATGCCCTTGATCTTGAGCCGGGAGATACAGTTCTCCTGAAAAAGGGATCTGTGTTTGAAGATCAGGCTCTGAAGTTTACAAAAGAGGACAGTGGTACTGCTGAAGCACCGGTTAAGATCTCTACTTATGGAGAGGGAGACAAACCACAGATCAATACAAATGGTCATGGTCAGTGGGATCTGAATTACGGAACACCTCTTGATAACCAGAATCATAAATGGAAAGGTAAGGTATCTTCCAGTATTCTGATCGAAGATACAGAGTACATCGAGATCGAAGGCCTGGAACTGACAAATGACAGAAAAAGTGCAACCGATACCGAAAAAAATAAAGCGTATAATGACGCATACGCAATGGATCGAACCGGTGTTGCCGGAGTTGCAAAGGATAATGGAACAGTAGATCATATCGTATTGAATGATCTTTATATCCATGATGTAACAGGTAACGTTTATAACAAGCATATGACAAATGGAGGTATCTACTTTATCGTAGAAACGCCGACAAATGAAGCAACAACAGGAATTGCAAGATACAACGATGTTCAGATCAAGAACTGCTCTCTTGATAAAGTAAACCGTTGGGGAATTGCAGTTGGATATACCTATCAGTGGAGTCAGTTCACAACAGGTGCATTGTCAGATGCAACAATGGCAAAATATGGTTCCTCCAATGTAGTCATCGAGAACAACTACCTGAACCATGTGGGTGGAGATGCCATCACAACCATGTATCTGGACAGACCGATGGTTCAATACAATGTGTCAGAGAACGCAGCTGAACAGATTAATACAAAAGACTACTCACAGCAACAGCCAAGTCTGGATGCAAATGGAAATGAGACTGGTAAACAGAACGTTGGAGCAGGACGTGTGGCAGCAGGTATCTGGCCATGGAAATGTAAAAATGCGATTTTCCAGTATAACGAATGTTTTGCAACATTAAATGCATCCAATGGTAATGGAGATGGACAGCCTTGGGATGCTGACTATGGCGATGGAACAAACTATCAGTACAACTACAGCCATGGTAATACAGCAAGTACGATCATGTTCTGTGGACCGGAGTCCATCAACAATACATTCCGTTACAACATCAGCCAGAATGAAGATATGGGACCGCTGGATCCTGCTGGAAATACAGGAAATTGTCAGGTTTACAATAATACCTTCTATATTAAAGCGGGACTGAATACAATCTGGCATAGAAGTCATGGAAATGGTGGACCGGTTACAGCAGAAAATAATATTTTCTATTTTGCAGGAAGTACACCGGCAACAGTTTCAAACTGGAATCCGAGCAACAATAAAGTATTTGACAACAACCTGTACTACAATGTATCCAATTACCCAACTGATGCAAATGCAGTAAAGGTATCCGCAGGAACAGCAGTACTTGTTAATGCAGGTTCAGGTCCGGTTGCAGCAGCAGAGGACAAGCAGGCAAGACTGCATGAAGATCCAACAGCTACTACAGTATTTGACGGATACAAACTGGCAGCAAACTCACCGGCAATCAATGCTGGTAAAGTAGTTGTTGACAGAAATGGTTATACGATCGATCACGACTTCTTTGGTCATGCGATCACAGCAGTACCGGAAATCGGAGCAGCAGAAAGTGATGCAGTTACAGCACTTGTACTTCGTTCCAATACATACACAATTTCAGGAACAAATGTAAGTGATCTTCCGAAGAATACAACAGTAGAGCAGTTCCGCAACAACATCATCGTTGATACAGGCGTTACAGTTACTGTAAAAAATGGTGATAAAGTTCTTGGCGATGCAGATATCGTGAAAGGTGGAGCAACCGTCGTTCTTTCTTATGAAGGAATGGAGGATGTAACTTATACAGTAGTTGCAAGTTCTGATAAAGAACTGAAAGATGCTTATTATGAAGTAAAAGGAACAACCATGAGCGTTCCTTATACAGCTAAAAATCCGACAACAGTGAGCGAGATGAGAAAGAATATCACTGTAGCTGATACAGCAACCGTTTCTGTATTAAATGGCGGAACTGAGCTGGCAAATACGGATGCAGTAGCAGAAGGTATGACACTTCGTATCACAGCTGAAGACGGAACAACAAATGATTATACAATCGCTCAGAAGAACACATACAACTGGACTCTTGACTTTGTTAAAGGACAGCAGGGAAATGTATGGTTTGGACAGCAGAAGAACGGAACCGGTGACTGGACAAATATGACAGAATCTGACAGAGACGGATGGCCGAACTGGTGTGTGAATACATATTACGGTCCTGGTATTGATGCTTCACAGGGTACAACTTCAACAACAGATACAAGCGTTCACGGACTGCTTTCCGCACCGCCGAACAGCGATATCTCAACAGCAATGGCATTCAGAGCACCGAAGAACGGTACAGTATCCTTCAATGTAAAAGATGATGAGCCATACCTTCGTCAGAATGGAAATTCAGGCGGAACAGTTACATTAAGCCTTCTTGTTAATGATACAGTAAAGCAGAGTGTAACACTTCAGACCAGCCGTGAGAAAGCAACAGACTGGGCAAACTTTGATGCAATCGAAGTAAATGCGGGAGATGTGATCCGTGTAGTAACAAAGAGCAACAGCAATCCAAGCAAGCCGTCTGTTCATGTTACTCCGATTATCACCTACCTCGATACAGCAGTAGCTGATACAGAAGCACCGGATGCTCCGACAGCAGTAAGAACAGCAGATGTTACAGAGACAACAGCAAAAGTTGCATGGGCAGAAGCAAGCGATAATGTTGGCGTAGTTGGATACAATGTATATGTAAATGATACAAAGGTGAATGCAGAACTTGTAACAGCCACAGAGTATGACCTGACAGGTCTTACACCAGCTACAGATTACAGCGTAGAGATTGAAGCAGTAGATGCAGCAGGAAATGTATCTGAGAAATCAGAGGCAGCTACATTTACAACCGCGAAAACACCTGTAACTCCTGAGCCGACAGTAGTTGACAAGACAGAACTCAAGGCAACTACAGCAAAGGCCGATACAGCACTTGCAGCAACAGACAAGTACACAGCAGAATCACTGAAAGCCCTGCAGGCAGTTTACGATCAGTACGCATCCGTTCTGAATGACGAAAATGCAACTCAGGTTCAGGTTGACGAAGCAAATAAAGCCATCGCAAAAGCCCTCAATGCTCTTGTAGAAAAGAAGACAGATGACGGAAAGAAAGACGACGGCAACAAGGGTGACAATAAGAAGGATGATACAAAGGTTGACGACAACAAGAACAACAATTCTTCTAATACATCCAAGTCTGACAATAAGACTACAACAAAGGTAGACAATACTAAGAAAGCAGCTAAGACAGGCGATACAACAAACGTGGCAGTTTGGGCATTCGCACTGGCAGCATCCGCAGCGGCAGCAGGCGTTGTAGTAAAGCGTAAAAAAGAGAACTAAAAAAAGCTTACTTTTACGGATTTAAAATTCAGAAAAAGCGGAGAGGTCATGAAAATGCTGACCTCCTCCGCTTTGATAACATAATGGGAGGAAAGACATGAGAAAAAAAGCCTTATCAATGCTTATGGGCTTGGTTCTTGGAGTTACGACGATTTTCAGTTCTGTTGGAACAACAGGAGTAACGGTATATGCCGCTGAAAATGGCGTAACAGATGCGGACTGCACAGATAAAGATACTGCAGCACCAACACCGGACGATACAGTACCTGATGCAAATCAGTATAAGTATCAGAAGGATGAACTTGCAGCATTTTGTCATTTTGGTCCGAATACATTCAACGAACTGGAGTGGGGATTTGACCAGTCAACGCAGAAAAAGCTCTATGCAGGAAGAACTCCGGATCAGATTTTTACGCTGGAAAGTGATTTCGACGCAGAAACATTAGTAACCACACTGAAAAATGCAGGATTTAAAAAGCTGATTGTAACAGCAAAGCATCATGATGGATTCTGTATCTGGAACAGTGCGTATACAGATTATGACATTGCAAGTACAAGTTATAAAAATGGAGAAGGAGACATCCTTGCAGAAATTTCAGCAGCGTGTACAGCAGCCAATATGGACATGGGATTATATCTTTCACCATGGGATGTAGCAGAGTCAACCTTTGGTTCAGATGGTGGATCGTTCAATAATGCCTACAACGAATATTATAATAACCAGCTTGAAGAAATCCTGAGCAATCCGAAATACGGAAATAAAGGGCATTTCGTGGAAGTATGGATGGATGGAGCGAACGGTTACAATAATGTACCACAGACATACAATTTTGAAAAATGGTTCGCGACGATCCAGAAGTATGAAGGAAAAGAAGCAGGTTACAAAGCAGATTGTATGCTGTTCGGAGCAGGAACTCATACAACAGTTCGCTGGATCGGAAATGAAAATGGATTTGCAGATGATACCACATGGGCAAAATCAAGAATCAGTAATGGTCAGATTTACAATGATGAAAGCCAGCGTGCCGGAGATTACAAAGGAGATCCGACAGACGGATATTCCAATGGATATGAAGATGGTAATCACTGGACAGTACCGGAGGCTGATGCAAGAATTACATCCGGATGGTTCTGGGGAACACAGAAAAATACTCCAAGAACTCTGACAAACCTTGCAGAGATGTATTTTAGATCAGTTGGTCATAACGCAACCTTACTTTTGAATGTGCCTCCGAATAATGAGGGAAAAGTAGACCAGGCGATTCTGGATCGTGTTGTGGAATTTGGTCAGAATGTTCAGGATACATTCAGAACCAATCTTGCAAAAGCAAATGGAACAACAATTACAGCAAGCAATGTCCGCGGCAATGATATTGACTTCAAGCCGGGAAATGCAGTGGATGATGATGATGCTACATACTGGACAACAGATGATGGTACAACAAGTGGAAGCCTGACGATCAAGTGGGATTCTGCAAAGAGATTTGATGTTGTATCAATCGAAGAGGCAATCCAGAATGGACAGCATATCAATAGCTATGAAGTTGAATACAAAGAAAATGACAATGCAAGCTGGCAGACCATGGAAAGAGGTGTGACGGTTGGATCAAAACGACTGATCAGAACATCACCAATATCTGCAACTCAGATAAGAATTACTGTCGGAACATCAACAGGAAAAGTTCCGCAGCTTAGCGAAGTTGGAGTTTATAAAGCCAGCAAAGGCTTCCAGTTGAGTGGTGCTGCTCCTGATGGAATGGATTCAACAAGTGTAAATGATACAACGAAGTTTAAATTTAGTCCTTCAGGATGGAATCCACAGAAGGGACCTACTTATATTAATGGACAGAATACCTGGTCAAATAAAGCGGATGCAAGCTTTACCTATGAGTTTGACGGAACAAAAGTATATCTGATGGGAACAAAAGATCCAAATCATGGTCAGGCAGATGTCTATATTGATAATATGGATACTCCGGTTGCAACGATTGATACTCATGATACCGTAAGATCAACAGGAGCAAAGATTTTTGAGTCGGCGGATTTGAAAAACGGACATCATACACTGAAGCTGGTAGCAAAGACGACAGCAGCAATCGGTGTCGAGGCAGCCTATGTCATTAACAATGGCGGAAAAGGTATGCTCGAAATTGAAAATGAAACCTATACGATGAACGAAGACAGTGATCTTGCTGTCAAGATCAAGCGTGTTGGTGGAACAACAGGTGAAATCACAGCGAAACTTGAGCCAAACCCAGGAAGTGCGATTCAGAAGCATTTCAATACAGAGTTGATTTCTACCGTTCAGTTTGCGAATGGCGAGTCAGAAAAAGTAATCAGTCCTGCAGCACATGCAAACCGTGTGCCGACAACGGACGGGGATGTATATTTTACACTGGAGCTTTCAAGCAGCAGCCCGGTAATCGGACTTGCAAGCTCAGCCAAAGTAACAATTCTTGATGCTGATGCAATTACAAGAGATTCACTTAATACATTGATCACAGAATCTGAAGGATTAAAAGAACATCTTTATTCAGAAGGATGGACAGCGTTTGCAGCGGCACTTGCCTCAGCAAAGACAGTTGCAGCAAATGAAAATGCTACAGATACACAGATCAAAAATGCATACTCTACATTATATGCAGCTAAAGAAGCTCTTGTAGCACGTACAAAATATACAACAGATGACAGATTCCAGTTCCCGTGGAAGACAGGAACAAGTGCAACTCTGGAAGCAGAGTTTGCGACAACCATTACAGAAGCCTGCGGAGACACACAGTGGAGATGTGAAGTTAACTCAGAAAATTGGGCAAGCAACGGTAAGTATATTAATTCATTGAATAAGACCAATACAGGTACAGATAAAGTTGAGTATGCATACAATGCAAAAAAACCAGGTACATATCACGTGGTTGCAACTTATCGTAGTGGAGACACCAATAATGGAAATAAACTTGCATGGTCAGAAGCAAACAATAAGATTACGGCAGGAAATATAACAACTCCACATACAAAAGTAAATAATGTGCTTTCTGTTGGTACAGTTGAGTTTGATATTGTTGTAACAGAAGCAGGAGAAGGAACTCTGATCCTTCAGCCGGTAGACAACAGCGGTGCACCGCAGCTTGATAAACTTGAAATTACACCAAAGAACGTTGCAGTTGAGTCTTATGATATCACAGCAACAGCAGGTGAAGGCGGTACGATCACAGCAGAAGGTCTTGCAGACGGCAAGGTATCTGTTACAGAAGGTGAAAGTGCAACATTCACGATCACGGCAAATGATGGATATGAAGTCAGCGATGTTAAAGTTGACGGAACATCCGTAGGAAAGAGAACTTCCTATACATTTGAAAATGTAACTGCAGCTCATACAATTGAGGCAACATTTGCATTTACAAATTATACTGCAGCAAATCCATTTGAATTCCCGACAACAAAGGGAACGATAAAGACTCTGGAAGCAGAGCACGCAACAACAATTACTGAGGCATGCGGAGCAACAGAGTGGAGATGCGAAGTAAACTCAGAAGCTTGGGCAAGCAATGGAAAGTATATTAATTCTCTGAATAAGACATCTACAGGAGCAGATTCAGTTGCTTATGCTTATAATGCACCGGTAGCAGGAACTTATAAAGTAACAGTAACTTATAGAAGTGGTTCTGATACGAACAAACTTGCATGGAGTGAGCAGGATGGAAAGATCACTGCCAGTCAGGTGGCAACACCGAACTCCAAGGTGAATAATGTGCTTCAGGCAAAGACTGTTGAATTTAACATGGTTGTTACAACTGCAGGAGCAGGAACTCTTGTATTTACAGCACCAGACGGAGATTCACCACAGACAGATAAATTCGATATCGAGTTAGTAAAACTGGCAGACGAAGCTGACCTTACAGAACTTCAGACAGCGATCACAAATGCAGAGGCAATCCTCAATGCAGCAGATAAAGATAAATATTCTGCAGCAGCACTTGTAGAACTTCAGGAACTTGTAAATGCAGGAAAGCGGTTGACAACAGCAAGCTCTCAGGCAGATGTAGATGCAAAGAAAGCTGAGATCACAGCAAAGACTGCTGACATCCAGACTCAGTTCACAATTACAGCAACAGCAGGTGAGGGTGGAACGATCGCACCGACAGGAGCAACAAAGGTTTACAAAGGAACATCCAAAGCATTCACGATTACTCCAAATGCAGGATACCATGTAGACAGCCTTACAGTAGATGGAACTGCAGTTAACGTTGTAACAGAATATACATTCTCAGATGTAACAGCCAACCATACGATTGCAGTAACATTTGCAAAAGATGCAATGACAGTTGCAAAGGAAAATCTGCTTGCAGCAATCAATACAGCAAATGAG
>OGYB01001511.1_pt1 | contig 10135 bp, 7 predicted proteins | sample 1576421 | NCBI WGS metagenome assembly OGYB01 (sample SAMEA3541577, study PRJEB24748) | human gut metagenome | biome: human gut; feature: human-associated habitat; material: faeces | place: China | collected 2012 | reverse complement strand
GGGAAAGTCTGCTGGTTAATTCAAATTGAAGGAATTAAATGACTATCCCTATATAGAAATGATGCGGCACGGCAGGTTGAAGCCGCCCAGCGCAATGTATTGGCGGATTATGGTGAGTTTTATCAGCTGAGACGGGAGAACAAATCCCTTTCCGACACAAATGAAAGTTTGGAATCAGAGCTGAATACGCTTCTTGAACAGTTGGCTATACCATCTGTTCGCAACCTTATTTTTGCCGTTGCCGATGCACTTATCGGTGGCCAGCCTGTACCGATCTCCTCAGGTGGAGGAGGCTCAACCTCTGATCTGCCTTGGGATGGCCGAAGACCGGATGAGGAGGAAGAAGCGTATCGGAGGAAGTGTTTGCTTTATGCTTCACGAATAGTAAAACATACTAAAATTCGAAGTAGAAATAGATAATTGAACAAGCACTTGCATATCAGAAAATGGAGCAAGGCATTTCTCCATTTTCTGATTATATTTCATATATATATGCCAATATGGTTAGATGTTACCTCGTTTACTATGTATATCCAAATATTAATTAAAAAGACTCATCTCTCCATTTTCTCCTTCGGGATGTACTTTTTTCCATATAGCATCATTTAAACTTTTTATCTGCTCTTGTTCTTCTGGGGTTATCCCTTCACCATATTCACATTCGATAGGCTGTCCATCAAGCAGGGCGGCAATCATTTTGATGTACGAGAACGCCTCCTGCTTTGTGTTATCAAGAATTACAGCAGCAATATCACCGTCTTCTGTTTTATTGAATTTCAGTTTCATATTTAATTGTATTTTTTAAAATTATATTTCTTGACTCTTTTTTTGATTGATGTCCTGCCACCATCAGTCTGATCAGCAATATAGTCCAATACTTTTTGTCCGAAGACTTCGCTTTCTAATGACGCAGAACGAATGGTTATTTTATTACCATCGTTTTCACAAACAACAATTGTTTGGGCATCTGCCATCATTGGTATTGTTGCATTGTGGCTTACCATAATCACTTGCTTACTCCATTTTACAGCTTTGATCGTTTCTGTTAATGTCGAGTTTATATACTTTACAGCCAAATTATCCTCTGGTTGGTCAATAATAATGGGCGCAGTATCTTGTTCATATCCTAGTATTAAATCCAACAAAATTGCCGTTTTCCATCCAGGACTCAAACTGTTAAAATCTTTCCCGTCTTTCGTTATAATTTTATACGAACGTGTATTTAACTCCATTAATTTCGTATATACCCTCTGGGTCATATCGTTGTATGATTCGACATTGGGATTTTTCTTGAAATAACGGCTCATCAAATTCCACGGAGTAACATCTGCAATAGTATTGATATTAGACTTTAAACAGTATTTCAATGCATCTACTAGTACTTTCTCGTTAAAAATAAAGTTATTAATAACAGACAATTTATGTCCTCTTGCTTCTATTTCTCTAGTCTGAAAAGAATATTTTATTTTAATCAACTCTTGTTTACAATGCTTAAAACCCGTAAGAACTTTTATATATTCACCTACAGTTTTAAGTAAACTATCCTTGTTTGTGATGCGGGATTGCTGCTGTCCAAGTTCATCTTTCAGTATTCTATCTACAACTTGTTTATGTTCTTTTACGACCATAGACACATCATCAAACATAGTATAGGCTTTTGCAGCTAAGGTAAGTTTTGTTTTTATGGAGTTAATCTCTTCATTTGCATCTTCAATCAAAGGATTATTCTCTAAAAAAGTTCTAATAGTCTCTATTGCTTCTAAATCAATCTTATATTGATTCGAAGGATACTTAACGAGACTTTCTTCTTCTGCCGTTGGCATCAATATATTCAACGCATTTTTCTTCACGATGCCAGTAACAATCAACTGCCCTGGATTAGGTAATGCATTCAAGGTTCGCTCGCAGTCCTCTATTTTCTCCACGTACTGCAACATTTCACTAATTACCTCATGCAATTTATTTAGACCCGTTGTAATACTACGATTAATTTCATCGTCTGCAGGAAAAATATTCCTTAATATCTCTATTTTATCAATACTTTTTTCGTTATTATCCGAGATGTTTTCTGCTATGAAGTTTTGAGATATATAATATGGGGTCATTCCACTTGTATTCTCTACAATCATATTCTCCACACCATAACGCTCTATATACTTCGAGCCCTCAAAATCCTGATGAATATTTCTATATAATGAATCCACAAATAAAGTTTTCCCGGATGAAGATCCGCCAATTACGACATTCAGACCTTCGGTTAAGTTTACATTCACATCTATATGTTCATTCTGCAATTCTACATGCCCAATATAATCACTTCGTCGTATTGGTTTCTCATGACTAGCCACAAGTCTTGTACTTTCAGAAAGCGAAAGTCGTAATCCATCAAATGTTGGTTGCGCAAACATCCATGTTGGGATGAAATCATCATCATTCCCGCTATGCGAGCGAGGATATATACTGGGAGAATAGTTGTCAGAGCAAGTCACAAGATTAATGAACTCCGATATTCCGAGTCGTTCAAAATATTGATGAGTTGCCTCCAGCCCTTTGGTACTTCTTGATGTAAAACCATCAAATTGATTATAATATATACTTCTATTGATAGCATTATCTAAATTTTCACCATCGTTGATGCTATAATTAAATGCTCCATGTTTTTGTGAGCCGTGTGGTAGTAAGATGAAATCAAATGTGTCAAAACTATTAATGATTTTTTGGATATCTGGCGTATTGGGGTCATTTCGGTCAGGTAATTTATTTGGATATAGTTCATCTAGAATCTCGTTTAGCGAATCTATCACAGCATCTTCTATAGGAGCATTAAAATATATATGACAATGGTACGATTTTGCCTCAGCCCGATTTTGAATGTGTAATTCTACACCAATAATTAAGTTAAGGTCCAGGTTTTGAGCCTTCAAATAGGCAGATTTGTTAATGGTGTTGTGATCTGTTAACGAAATCATAAACGGACTGTCTCCATTTAGTTTCTTTATTTGGCCGACCAATTCTGCTATATCGTAGTTAGTATTCAGATTATTTGCATTCTCTGAAGTATGTATGTGTAAATCTATGTATATTGGTTGCATGTCTATTTGTTCTATTTATATTATTCATGTTTCTTATAATTCTCTACCTGTTCAAGAACTTTCTGGAAGACTTCTTCATCCCATTGAGGAGGATAACCCTCTTTGTAGAGAAGATATGTAAGCTGGCTGGCGAGTTTGCTTTTTAGGTTGTCGTTATTTAGCCAATCGGCATAGACAGCGGTATCATCAATCAGAGTCTTGATTTTCTTTGCCAACTCAATACAACGCTCATCCGCATACTCAAAACCATGTTTGTCCCGCACCTCGACAAGTACATCGAAGAAAGCTTTCTCCTCAAAAGTGATACCCAAAACCTTGAATTTCTCGCTATCAGCTTTAAGCTCTTTCAGAATGTTCATCAGTTTGTTCGACAACCCATTGATTTTGTATGAAACAATGTCACATACATCATTCACTACGTTTTGTGTCACTTCATTGGTGAATGTCAACTTGTCCCTTGTATTATAGGCATCTATCGTATCTTCAAGCATCTTTTGGAAATGTTCGGCTTGTATCTTGTTTGTCCGGCTGTATGCTCTGATTGCTTTGGCTACGAGTTTGCAGAGGATTTGGAACTTAGTGAATGGCATCTTTATATCTTCCACCTCTTTGGCGAATGAGTCGCTAAAAATATTCTCTTCAACACCTTCATTCATTACTCGTTCCACACCACTTGCAAGAATTGCTTCCTGAACCATCTGTTCCACATGCCTGTTCATGCTTTCCGTGTCGTGCTCTGTGGCAGTCATTTTGTTTACGTATGAGCATATACCCATGAAGCATTGACTCCATGCTACCTCTTCTTCAGTCAGAATACCGGCAGGGTTACAGATATTATAAGCAGAACGCAGGCGTTTAACATGTTCCTTGAAAAGTTTGAGGAAAGAAACCTCACCTTTCCGTTCAACACTGTTGGCAAGGATATATTCAGCCGCTTTCTGAATGAACTGAAGTCGGGCAAGGTCATTGTTCCCGAAAAAACGGTCGAATACCAACCCTGACAGTCTCTCTTGCAAAAGTTGCAGTTCGTTTTGCAATACTTCATGTGCAACATCCAAATCTTCCTGTGGTCCGACTTCGCCACCATATTTTTTCATGGCCTTTTTCATCTCTTCGCGGATGCCGATGTAGTCGATGATAAAGCCACACTCTTTTGTGCCGAATTTACGGTTTACACGCGAAATAGTCTGAATAAGCGTATGTTTAGATAGCGGTTTGTCGTTATAAAGCATGGTCAAGCAAGGCACATCGAATCCCGTAATCCACATATCTACATTGATAGAGATATGGAAATTTGATTTTTCCGATTTGAACTCAGAATCAAGAAATTTACGATAGTCTTTGTCTCCAAGCAAATTGTAAAGTTCCTTTTCATCGTCCTTATCCCTGGTCATAACCATATTGACAAATGCGATGTCATTCAGCTTATTCTTTTCGTCCGCTGTCAATACAAGTTCATTCAATGCTTTCTTTTTCTCGAACCATTCGGGCTGCATCTCCCTCATGATTTTATACAGCCTGAATGCTATCTTGCGGTCTGCGCAGGTAATCATAGCCTTTTGCAGACGGTCTGTTGTTTCAGTTCGACGCTTGTAATCTTCGATAATGTCTTTTGCAACACGGCGCAGGACATCTTCATCACCGATAATCACCTCCATACTTGACATGGCAGCTTTGCTTTTGGCAATATCCTCCGGCGTTGCACCTTCATCAGCACATAGGCGATAATACTCTTCTACTTTCTCTGCCTGTTCTTTATTGAGGAACACACGAGCCAATCGAGGGTCATATTTTATTGGGACAGTAATGCCGTCATCCTCCGACTCCTTCATTGTATATTGGTCTACAACCTTTCCAAATACATGTATGGTTTCGTCAATGGGAGTTCCAGTGAAACCAACATAGGTAGCATTCGGCAACGCATCGCGCAAGTATTTAGCAAATCCGTATGTGATTTTCGCTCCTATCTTATCGGCTTCTCCTTCGGTTTGTATGGATAGTTTCGATCCGATATTGCTCTGAGAGCGATGGGCTTCATCACTTAGGCAAATGACATTGGAACGTTCTGTCAACAACCCTGTGGTTTCTGCAAATTTCTGGATAGTCGTAATATAGACACCTCCGGTTTTACGCGTGCTCATCTCTTCTGCAAGTTCTTTCCTTGTCTCAAAGACTTTCACAGCTTCGTCTTCAAGATACTGCTTCGAACGACAGAACAGTTTCCCGCTTTGTGTCTCCAAATCCTCCCGATCTACTATGATGAGAATCGTAGGGCTACCCAATTGCTTCTTGCATCGCAAAACCAGTTGGCGTGCAAGGAACAGCATAGTATAAGTTTTCCCACACCCTGTGGCTCCGAAATATGTACCACCCTTGCCATCACCTCCGACAGAACGCAAATGATTCAGGATATGGTCTCGCAGTTTACGTGTAGCAAAGAACTGCGGATAGCGACATACGATTTCAGTCGTGTCATCTTCTTTTGTTGGATCGGGAAAATAGACATAGTCCCGTAATATCTCTAATATGCGTTCCGGTGAAAGTGCCCCGCGAATGAGTGTGCGAAGCGTGTCAAGTCCCTTTCCGGCTTTGTCTTCATTCTCAATCTTTTTCCATTCGTAGAAAAATTCAAATGGCGTGTATATCGTACCCAAAGCATTCTTTGCTCCGTCACTAATTACCGCCAATGCACAATATTTCAGCAATGCCGGAATATCCCGCATATAGCGCGTGCAAATCTGTGTATGGGCATCGCGTATGGTGGCATTCTGCTTGGTCGGATTTTTCAATTCAATGATGCAGACGGGTATGCCATTTACAAAAAGCAGAATGTCAGGGCGACGGTTCTCACGACCTTGCTCCATGACAAACTGATTGACGCAACGGAAAATATTATGGTCGGGGTGCTCAAAGTCAATGTATTCCAAGCGGAACGGATTATCCCGACCATCACTATATGCAAAGTCGTAGCCGTCACGATAGAGCAAAAAAGCGTTTCGAAGAGCGTAATAGTCATTCTGTCCGCCTGTATTGCGCAGATTGGCGACAATGCCGTCTATCTCGGAGGTGGTCAAATCCCTATCCTTGTATTGAGCGGCAAGAAAATTTCTTAAATCCTCTTCGATAAGCGGGTCAGTATATTTACGGTGGATGTCATCACCGAATGTATATTGCCAATGTGCTTCGCGGAGAAGTTCGATAGTTGCTTCCTCGAATTGACTTTCATAATATATCCCTTTGCCTGCCATAATCGCTGCTATTTAAGAATGTATGACATGTTGAAGCAATGCCGGACAAACTTCGCGTGAAAGCTGGTCGGCTTCTTCGGCTATTTGTTTGGCTTCGTTAGCGCATTTGTAGATATTGACGATTGCTCGTTGAATTTCAATGGGTGGGAGAGGTATTTTTACACGACACATCTCATCAAATTCAAAAAATTCATGCGCACTTCCTTTGGACATATAACGAGCATACCTATCAAATTCAGGTCGTGATACCCACATCCACAAAAAATACGGCTCAATTATGTCCTCATTTGTGATTTTGAAGACTCCATAAGCGGAAGAAACTGTACAATCCGCTCCGGTTCTATATGCAATGGATATTTTCTCTCCATTTCTTGTTGTTGCTCTATTATATCCGAACTGTCCAGTTCTCACAATCTTATCTGATTTAGAATTTAATGCGACTTGTTTCGGTGCCTGAAAAACTTTTGTGTTTGCAATACCTTGAGATAATCGAACTGACAAATCGACATTTCGCTCATCACACTCTTCAATATATGGTCCTATCTCCTGCAAAGGATATTTATGCTTCAATTCCTGAATATAACTTTGGCAGACTTGCATAAGCGGAGCTGCCTTAGCCTCATTTTGTTCTTTGATTTCCCGAAATGCTTTCCACGCATTCACCACTTTTTGCTGTTCGGTGATGGTTGGAAGAGGAATCATTGTATTGCACATATTTCCCCACGAGAACACTTCTCGTGCGCTTCCCCAAGAATTATATCGAGCATATCGATCAAATTCTGGACGGAGGAAAAATAGGTACAAATATTCTGGACTTAATTTGTCCAAAACAGAGACCTTAAATACGCAATATATCGAGGAAATCAAATATGTACAAGAACTGTCATTAAAAGCCAAGGCAACTTTATCTCCTCGTCTTGACGTGTCAGGAACATATGCAAAATATCTAGGTGCAACCAATTTATATGACTGTAAAGGTACACCATCAAGATTGGCTTTAGTATCAATAAAAGTTTTACTGGTACTAATCCCTTTGATAGCCTCTATACCATATTTATTACTGTGATTCCTTTCATCACATTGCTCGATATAATCTCCGAGCCTGACCCATTTTACATTACCAGCATCCATATATCACTCCTCCTTTCCGTGTTGTTCCAAGAAGAAACGTTTTTGCTGTTCTATCTCCCGGCTCAGTTCTTCTTCTGTCGGCATATAGGCCATATATTTGGCTGCAAACAATTGTTCACTACCGTTAAGAACAGAATATTTTGCCATCACCTTATCAGTCTCGGTGCAAAGCAATATGCCTATGGTCGGATTGTCGTTTTCATCTTTTACAAGGTCATCGTACATCCGTACATACATATCCAATTGTCCCACATCCGCATGTGTCAGAGGATGTGTTTTCAATTCAAACAGCACATAACGCTTGAGCTTGATGTTATAGAATACGAGGTCAATGTAAAAATCACCTGTATCTGTTGAAATATGTTTCTGTCTATCGACAAAAGCGAACCCACGCCCTAATTCCATGATAAATTGTTGCAGATGGTCTATTAAGGCTTGTTCCAACTGGCTCTCGTCATATTTGCTATCCTTGCGGAAGCCCAAAAACTCGGCAACCACCGGACTCTTTATATACTCCAATGGATCATTGGCTTCAATATCGGGAGAGGGTAACGCCAATCCTTCCCTTACACAAGCCATACGGCGACCATAGTATTGTGTACCGATGTTGCGGTTAAGCGTCCTCACACTCCACATCTGTTCCGATGCTTCTTTTACATACCACTCTCTGGCCTTAGGGTCTGCAACCTGTATAATCGAGCGGAAGTGCGACCAAGTCAGATTGTGAACACGCGTGTTCACAATCTCCAAATCATTGAAGCACAGATAAAATTGGCGAAAGTAATCGAGATTTCGCTTGCTGAACGTATTGCCGTATTTAGGCATCAGTTGTTCGGCCAATGTTTTAATCAACCGAGTACCATACTGCGCACGAGCTTCTCCATGCTGTTCTTCTTCCACTGACAAATAAGAGAATAAAGCGATCGCCTTATTCTTTTCCAGGTTCGGCAATCAGTGTTTTCTTATTATGCAAAATCCCTTCGGAAAGAGCGAATTTAATTTTTTTCAGCATAAATTCACTTCTGAAACACCTTCCTATTTACATTATGATAAGACTATTCCGACAAAAAACAACACTATTCTTCGGAAACCCGTATACTACGAATCTATTTTAATCCGCAAATAGCCCCACAAACCGGCCACATCACACAAATCTCTTCGCATCGGACCTCCAGGTCGTCGTCTGCAGTTGCAAACAAAGATTTCAACCGCAGACGAGCAGGATCCCCCTCGATACGATAGACGGAACAAAACAGATAGAAACACTCCGTCATAACGAAATAAACTCTCCCGTTTATAACTTCTCCGTCCGGCTCCCGCAGCAACACGAGCCAATGCTGCAAAACCGTTCCGAATTGATCGTCCGTGCATAATGCAATTTGAGCCCCCCGAGCCTCTTCGGCAGAAAGAAGCAGATACCGTTCTGGAACCTCCTTGGGCGGAAACTCCGCCACGGAAGAGTCCCGATATACAGGAATCCGAACGACAAAAGCATCGCCTTCCGGCGTAGCAGCGGATTCGGCTTCACCGTGCATCAACCAGGAAATCGGATACTGCGGAAATTTCGCATGGATCTTTTTAGCCACACCAAGGCTTACTCCATAATTTCCCCGCTTGATCTGATAAAGATTTTCGCCTCGCGGCAACCCGACATATCTGGCGAATGAATTGATTGTCAATCCAGAAGATTCAATCACGCGCTCCAATCTTCTCCAGGAAGAATAATCCGTTTTTTTCATACCAACCAAAAATTACTTATTCCGTAGGAGCAATTCTTACTTTCTGATTTACAGCTTCTTTGGATGTATCAATCTATATCAGGAATTGTTGGGCCCCGGACATAAAATGTTATGGATCGGATTTTGCACCTTCTCGCATATAAAATGAAAAGAAGGCGCGGTGTCAATCTACTACCGAAGGCATTGGGAGCCCGTAATCAGTCGGTTGTCCTGCGCCCTTGCCTGCCCCTAATAGGCCCCTCCCGTCGAAACGAGCAGGGCATAACAAGGACAGACAACTGCTACACCTGATTACTGTAAATTCCCAATTTTACGGTAGGCATAAGAGTTGTGTACCCTTTTATGTCTGTCGGCTACGCCGAACTACCGTATTTCCGCATTGCATCCAAACTGCTTATTTGTTCCCGGACGACACACGCCGCCCCACTACAACAAACGTCATCGCGCGAAAATACTACGCACAAATATAGTATTTTAATTTCATTGTAAAAATTAGGCGTTTCAATTTTCTTGCTAACTTTGTATGCATGAAAAGTTCGATCAACTTCCTGCCTGCGGAAAAAAGACGTGATCTGCATCAACTTGTGGAGATCATCCGAAACGAAATAAAAGATTGCGTAATGATTATTCTTTACGGCAGTTACGCCCGGGATATGTACGTCGATTGCGACCGTCGGCGGGATTACGGGGTGACGACCTTTTTCATGAGCGACTACGACATTTTGATCGTCACGCGCCGAAGGCTCGGCCTGAAGGAATACGACGTTTACGCCCGCATCACCGAACGGTTTTTCGAAAACAAACAAAGCGAATTTTACACCCGGCCGCAATTCATCAACGAAAGTATTTCCCGGCTGAATAAAAACCTCGAACTGGGACAATACTTCTACCATGAAATCACCCGTTCAGGGTGATGGAGCCGGAG
>OGYB01001510.1_pt1 | contig 10153 bp, 10 predicted proteins | sample 1576421 | NCBI WGS metagenome assembly OGYB01 (sample SAMEA3541577, study PRJEB24748) | human gut metagenome | biome: human gut; feature: human-associated habitat; material: faeces | place: China | collected 2012 | reverse complement strand
GGAAACGCAACGCGTTTCCGCCTTAGGCTGGCAAAAGAACCGCTTTTTTAACGGCGTGCGCCGCTCAGCGCTTATAAAAATCCTTGGAGTTATCGAGCACCTGACACTCGGCGTTCGGGTAGAGCACGACCTTCTTCGGCGTGCCGTCGTCGAGGATGCGCAGGGCGTCATTCCACGTCTTGACGTACTCAGCACCGGAGTGCTCGTCGATGTACCACGGGTCGCGCATGCCCTTGACGGTGTGCTCGGCAAACACGACGGCGTGCGCCATGTTCTTGCCCTTCGTGTAGCAGCCCGACCACATCATGCCGCCGGGGGCGGAGTGGCCCCACTTGTCGTACAGGAAGTGCACGCACGGGCCGAACGGGGAGTTGGCCGCGAGCACGAACGAGCCGCCGTCCTTGAGCGAGGCGATGACCTCGGGCGTATAGGCGCAGTTGGCCTCGGCGGGCTTGAAGTAGTTGTTGGCGATGACGATGTCACAATCCGGCACGAACTTCGCCGCGTAGTGCTCGGCGGCATAGGCGGCCGCCTGCCGCTCCTCGGCCTCGAAATCACCGGCGAAGAGGTTGCAGATCTCGGCGTGGCCGTTGAGGATGGCATCGACCTTGAAGTCCAGCCCCATCATGCGCGCGGCCTGCTCGGCGTCGCTGCGCATGAGCGTGTGGGGGTTGCCCATGTTGAACTCCGTCGTCGTCGTGAAGCTGTGGTTGCGCATGATCGTGCGCAGCGAGCTCACGCCCGGCAGAATGCACTTTGCGCCGCCGCTGAAGCCGTAGTAGCTGTGCGCCATGGTCGTGCCGATGGCGATCTTGTAGTCGGCGGACATGACGTCGGCATTGATTTCCACGGGCACATTGTTGCTCGTGTTGCCGACAAAGACGTGGTTAAAAAACAGGTTGTGGTTGTGCACCTCGTAGTTCTCGACGAGCTCCTCGCCGAGCTTGCGCACGAACTCCGTGCGGTACATGACGCCGTGGGTGCCGAGCGCGATGATGAACCAGATGTTCTCGTCCGGCACGCCGGCGGCGTGCAGCTCCGCGATGACGGCGCGGGCGATGGGCTCGCACGGCGTGGGGCGGGTGATGTCGTCGATGATGATGACGGCGCTCTTTTTCCCGGCGGCGCCCTCGCTGATGGGCTTGGTGCCGATGGCGGCGTGGAGCTTTTCGCGGATCTGCGCCTCGGTCAGCGCCGGGGTGTCATAGCCGTGGATCCTGGAGATGTGTACGTCCCAGTTGTCCGGGAACGTGACCGGGATCGGCTGGTCGCCGTAGTTGCTGTTGGCAGGCAGTTGGAATGTTTTCATAGTTTCGCCTCCTGTGCGCGGCGCCTTGCCTCATCCTCCTCATTCTGCTCGATCAGGCACTCACGGTATTCACCGATCAGCGCCAGATGCTCATACACGGCGGCGGCGGCCGCAGCCTCATCCCGGTCCCGGAGCGCCTGACAGATGGCCATGTGTCCGGCGCGGGTGAGGGCATTCTCGTCGCGGCGCCAGGTCTTTTCCAGCACACGCTCGCGGTAGATGTCCATCAGGGATGCCAGCGTCGTGTAGATGTATTTGATGAGGGCGTTGTGCGACATGCGCATGAGCGCGTTGTGAAACCGGGAGTCGAGCACGGCCTGCTGCTTGATCGGCGGCTCATTATAATCATAGTCCGCCAGGGCGCACAGGCGCTCGATCTCGTCATCGGTCGCGGTGCGGATGATGTCGCGGCAGACGTCCGACTCGAGCACGATGCGCAGGTCGAGCACGTTTTCGAGCGTGCCGTTGCTCAGCGCAAACAGCGCGCACAGCGGCCGGTTGATCGACTGCTCCGGCGTGTTCGTGATGTACGAGCCGCTGCCCTGAATGCTCTGCACGATGCCCATGGCCTCCAGACTTTTGATGGCCTCGCGCACGCAGGTGCGGCTGACCTCGAATTTGGTCGCAAGGCACAGCTCCGTCGGCAGCTTGTCGCCCTTCTGCAGCTCTCCGCGGCTGATCTTTTCGAGCACGTCGTCCACGATCTTCTTGTAATTGATGCTGGTTTCCGGTTTCATTTCGACACCTCGCTGAGCAATATCCACAAAAATTGCGTCGATTTTTTGAGAATTGTGTTCATTTACAAAGAAAAAAAGGAATGGTATGATTGAATCAATCGAATGTGTCAGACAAATTCAAGGGGTCCTAACGGGACCTTTCCTTATTCTCCGGGAATTTGTCTGACAATTAGTGGGCAACTTGTGATCTGTGTCTACCTTAGCACAATCTTTTTTTTGTGTCAAGGATTTGTCAGACAAATATTGATTTGGATACAGACTTCACACAGCCGCCTGCGGCAGAGCAAGCGAGGTGAGCAAACGAGAGAACTGGAGCAGCATTCCCCCAGCGACCACAAAGAGAACTGAGAATTTGGAATGAAACTGTATTAGAGGAGAGAAAGAAATATGTCCAACACGAGCAATGCATCGAAAAACGTTCGGCGCTTCCTGCTGCTGTTCGCGCTCGGAATCGCCTACGGCTTCATGTACGTCATGCCGTATATGAAGTCCAGCTTCTATGATCAGATGATCGCCGCCATGGGCTGCACGAACGCCCAGCTCGGCTCCCTGATGACGGCCTACTGCATCTGCTGCACGGTCTCTTATCTGCCGGGCGGCTGGATCGGCGATAAATTCAACCCCAAGCCCGTCCTGCTGATCTCCATCTTCGGTCAGGCGGCGCTGAGCTTCCTGTTCATGTTCACCTACCGTAGCTACGCCATGGCGGTCATTATCTGGCTGCTCATGGGCCTGACGGGCGGCTTCGCCTTCTGGCCGGCCATCATGAAGGGCATCCGCCTCACGGGCACCGACGAGGAGCAGGGCCGTATCTACGGCATCTTCGAGGCGCTCAACGGCTTCGCGTCCCTGCTGCTGAGCTTCATCATGATCGGCGTCATGGCCGTCGTCGGCGGCAGCGACCTGATCACCGGCTTCAAGAGCGCGCTGGCATTCATGGGCGGCCTGTCGCTCGTGTCCGGCGTTCTCGTCGCCATCCTCATGCCGAAGGATGCGGCCTATGGCGTGAGCGAGGAAGAAAAGCAGAAGAAGATCACCTTCAAGGACTATGTGTCCGCGTTCAAGATCCCCGGTGTGTGGATCATGGCCGTTCTCGTCTGGTGCTACGTGACCATTTCGGCTGTGGCCAGCTACCTGACCCCCTACAGCACGGGCGTGCTCGGTATGTCCGCGGCGCTGGCGGCCTCGGTCGGCACGTTCCGCACCTATGGCTGCCGCCTGATCGGCGGTCCGCTCGGCGGCTATCTGGCCGACAAGACGTTCAAGTCCGTCGCCAAGGAGCAGCTGCTCGGTCAGGTTGCCTGCCTTGTGACGGTCGGCATTTTCCTGGTCCTGCCCGGCGGCACGAGCGGCGGCCTGCTGGTGGTGCTGCTGCTTCTGGTCGGCATCGCGATGTTCCTGTGCAAGGGCACATACTTCTCCATCCAGCCCGAGATGGGCATCCCGACGACGGTCTCCGCGACGGCGGTCGCCATCGCAACGTTTGTCGGCTACATCCCGGATATGTTCGTGCACACCATGTTCGGCAACTGGATCGACGCCTACGGCGACGCTGGCTATACGCGCATCCTCATCTACGGCGTCGGCACGGCGGCACTCGGCGCGATCGCGGCACTGTGCGCCATCTCGCAGTCCAAGAAGGTCGCAAAGCGCAAAGCAGCCGAGCAGGCTGCGTGATCCGCGCATATTACAAGGAGGCTTATCCACATGAGCAAGATCAAGATCAACACAGTCCGCTGCAAAGGCTGTGGTTACTGCGTGAATGACTGCCCGCGCAAGGCGCTGTCGTTCTCCGGACACATCAATGACAAGGGCTATGACACCGTTCAGGTCGACGACTCCCTGTGCGTCGCCTGCGGCACGTGCTACCGCGTGTGCCCCGACAGTGTCTTTGAGATTCTGGAATAAGAGGTACAAACATGAGCAAACAACTGATGAAGGGCAATGAGGCCCTGGCAGAAGCGGCGCTGCGCGCCGGCTGCCGGTTTTACAGCGGCTATCCCATCACTCCGCAGACCGAGATCCTCGAGTATCTGGCCAAGCGCATGGATGAGGTCGGCGGCACGTTCGTGCAGACCGAGTCCGAGCTCGCGGGCATCAACATGCTCCTCGGCGCATCGGCTGCCGGCGCGCGCGCGCTGACCAGCTCCGCAGGCCCCGGCTTCTCGCTGAATCAGGAGGGCATCTCCTATCTGGTCGCGGCGGATCTTCCGGCGGTCATCATCAACGTCATGCGCATCGGCACCGGTCTCGGCGACATCGCGCAGGGACAGGGCGACTACTGGCAGATGACCCGCGGCGGCGGCCATGGCGACTACCGCACGATCGTGCTGGCGCCGGCCTCCGTGCAGGAAAACTGCGACATGATGTCCACCGCCTTCGAGCTGGCGGAGAAGTACCGCCACCCCGTGCTGGTCGCGTCCGACGCCGCCATCGGCCAGATGGTCGAGGGCGTCGAGCTCAAGGACTTCGTCGAGCACGACATCGACCAGTACGACTGGGCGATCCGCGGCTGCAAGGCGGGCGCCGCGCCCCGCAAGGTGCAGAACGTCTACTACACCAACCCGCAGTATCCCGAGTTCCTGCGCAGCAAGTATGTGCAGATGGAGCAGACCGAGCAGCGCTGGGAGTCCTATCAGGCGGAGGACGCCGATGTGGTGCTCGTGGCCTACGGCATCAGCTCCCGCATCTCGAAGGAAGCGGTGAACATGGCGCGCGCCGAGGGCTTCAAGCTCGGCCTGATCCGCCCGATCACGCTCTGGCCGTACCCGGTCAAGGCGTTTGAGACCTGCAAGAACGCCAAGGCGTTCATGACGGTCGAGATCAACATCCTCGGCCAGATGGTCGACGATGTCAAGCTGGCTGTGGAAAACAAATATCCGGTCGGCTTCTATGGCACGTTCTTTGGTCTGCCGGAACCGGAAGAGATCGTCGCGCAGGCCAAGGCCATGCTGGAAAAGGAGGAGAAATAAATGAAACTCAAAGCTCCCGAAACTGTCTTTTCCTCCGCCGGCTTCTGCCCCGGCTGCGGCCACGGCCTGGCCACGCGCCTGATCGGCGAGGTCTCCGAGGAACTCGGCATTCAGGAAAAAATGCTGGCCGTCGTGGACGTTGCCTGCTGCTCGTTCAACATTGACTACTGGCGCTACGATACGATCATGGCGGCGCACGGCCGCGACATTCCGACGGCCGTCGGCGTCAAGCACATCCGCCCCGCCAACCCGGTCTTTGCGTACCTGGGCGACGGCGCTGCCTACTCCATCGGCATGGCGGAGACGGTGCACGCCGCGCTGCGCAACGACAACATCTGCGTGTTCGTCGTCAACAACAGCGTCTTCGGCATGACCGGCGGCCAGATGGCCCCGACCACCCTGCCGCACCAGAAGACCGCCACCTCTCCGAAGGGCAAGGATCCCGCCCGCTACGGTACGCTCAACGTCGTCGACGTGCTCGGCAAGATGGACATTGCCTATCTGGCACGCGGTGAACTGGTTGGCCCCGCCGGCATGAACAACTGCAAAAAGCTTATCCGCAAGGCGTTTGAGCACCAGCTCAACGGCGACGGCTTCTGCCTCGTCGAGCTGCTCAGCCCCTGCCCGACCAACCTGAACATGCCGCCGGTGAAGGCCCGCGAGCATGTGCACACGGAGATGACCAAGTACTTCCCGGTCGGCGAATACATTGACAAGAAGGGTGGCGATCAGGCATGATGGTAGAGATGATTTGTGCAGGATTCGGCGGTCAGGGCGTTCTGACCACCGGTCTGATCCTGGCTGAGGCCGGCATGAAGCTCGGCATGAACGTGCTGTGGTATCCGTCCTACGGCTCAGAGATGCGCGGCGGCACGGCCAACTGCACCGTGAAGTTCTCCGACAAGGAGATCGCCAGCCCCTGCGCCAAGAAGATCGACATTCTCATGGGCATGAACGCGCCGGCGATCGACAAGTTTGAGAGCAGCCTCCGCCCCGGCGGACTGCTGCTGGTCAACAGCTCGCTCGTGCATGAGCGCGAATACCGCGACGACATCCGCGTCGTCAAGGTCCCGATGACCGAGATCGCGGCGGAGCACGAGAACCCGAAGGGCGCAAACATCGTCATGATGGGCGCCATGGCGGCCAACTCCGACCTCTTCACCGAGGACGATCTGGAGCGCCTGATCAATGAGTTCTTCGAAAAGAAGGGCAAGATCAACCCCAAAAACAGTCTCTGCTTCCGCGCCGGCACGCAGATCCACTAAAAACCGGCGGTCTCCACGGGTTTCTGCTCATTATCATCCGTAATCAGCATCGGGGCGCTGCGGCGCAGCGCCCCGGAGATCCCGCTTTGGAGGTGTAAAGTTTTTGAACGTTTTAGACGTCGTCATCATTCTGGCATATTTTGTCGGTATGATCGTGCTCGGTCTGATCGCGAACAAAAAGCAGACCGGCGTGGACGATTATTATCTTGGCGGACGCGCCATGGGTGCGCTGAAGATCGGCGCGCTCTGGATGGCCGGCTGGATTGGCGGCTCATCCGTCATCGGCACGTCGTCCAACAGCTATTCCATGGGCATCACCGGCATCTGGTACGTCGGTGAGATCGCCATCGGCTGCGTGCTGTTCGCACTCGTCATGGCCGAGCCTGTCAAGCGCGTGAGCGAGGTGCTGCAGAACATCACCTTCCCGGAGATGATCCGCGCGCGCTACGACCAGAAAAACAGCACCATGGCCAGCATCACGACCATCCTTGCGATGATCGGCTACACGGCGGCGCAGTTTGTTGCCGGCGCCTCGATCCTCAATGTCCTCACGGGCTGGGATCTCGGGCTGTGCTATGTCCTTGCGGCCGTGGTCATCGTGTTTTATGTCTCGACGGGTGGCCTGCTCGCCGTGACGTATACCGACATCGTGCAGATGGCGCTGCTGCTGCTCGGCGTGGTGTTTCTGGCGGTGCCGCTGGTCGGCAGCATGCTGCACAAAAACGGCATGAGCCTTGCCGCCGACCTGCCGGCGAGCTTCTTTGACCTCGGCGCGTGGGGCTGGCCGACGATCGCCGCGCTGGGTCTGTCCACGGTCATGTCGTTTTTCACGAGCATGGACAGCTACACCCGCTGCATCGCGGCCAAGGACGCCAAAACCGCCCGCACCGGCACGATCTATGCGGCCGTGCTCGTGCTCATCATCGCCGGGGCGAGCACCTTCCTCGGTATGGCCGGAAAGCTCATCCTGCCCGATCTCGCGTCGTCCAACAATGTCATTGCGGCGCTCGTGGTCGAGCTCTTCCCGCACGGGCTCAAGGGCCTTGTGCTCATCGGCGTGCTCAGCGCCATCATGTCCACGGCGGACATCTCGGTGCTCACGGGCTCTGCCAGCCTGACCAAGGACATTTACCAGCGCTATTTCCATCCCGAGGCGTCGGAAAAGACCCTGATGCGCGTCGGCCTTGCCGCGTCGCTGCTCGTGGGCGTGCTCGGCGCGGTGTTCGGGTGGTTCACGCAGGATATCATGAACATCCTGCTCATCACGTTTACCATCAACTCGGCGGGGCTGTTCCTGCCGACGATCGGCGCGTTCTTCTGGAAGAAGTCGTGCTCTGCGGGCGCGTTCGCGTCCATGCTCTCGGCGACGATCATCGCCGTCGTCTGGTTCATCGGCGGCAAGGTCAGCGCGCTGCCGCTGTTCTCGATCGATGCGCTCTGGCCGAGCTTCGGCGTTTCGGCCGTGCTGTATGTCGTCATCTGTCTGGCGCACCGCCAGACCCCGGAGGAGCAGGAGCAGGCCGAGCGATTCTACGCCGCGCGCTGAGCAGCATAACCCCCATCCCAAGATAGGAGTTTACGTCACTATGGAGCAAATGAAGAAGATGCCCCTCGAGGGGATTCGCGTTGTGGAGCTGGCGACGGTCGTCGCCGCCCCGACCGCGTCGCGCGTGCTGTGCGCGTTCGGCGCGGAAGTCATCAAAGTAGAAACCAAGATCGGCGACGAGATGCGCCGCGCCGGTGAGTTCGAGATGGTCGTGTGCGAGGACGATAAAAACCCGCTGTTCACCATCCAGAACAGCGGCAAGCGCCTGACGAGCATCGATCTGAAAAATCCGGACGGCAAGGCGGCCATGCTCAGGCTGCTCGAGACGGCCGACGTGTTCCTCACGAACGTCCGCCTGCCGTCGCTGGGCCGCCTGGGCCTCGATTACGAGACGCTGCACAAGGCCTACCCCGGCCTCGTGTATGCGCACTTCTCCGGCTTCGGTCCCAAGGGCCCCGATGCCGCAAAGCCCGGCTTTGACAGCACGGCGTTCTGGCTGCGCAGCGGCCCGATGGCCGACTGGCAGGCGCCCGGCTCGTTCCCGTTCACGCCCACCTACGCCTTCGGCGACATGGCCACGAGCTCGGCCTTCCTGTCGGGCATCCTCATGGCGCTCATCGGCAAAAAGAGCACCGGCATGGGCACGTTTGTGAGCACGTCGCTGTTTGCCAGCGGCATCTGGTGCAACGCCATCGGCGTCGTGTCGCACCAGCCGCAGTTCGGCGGCGACCGTCCGAACGATCCCCTGCGCCCGTCCGACCCGTTCTGCCACTTCTACCAGTGCAGCGACGGGAAGTGGATCGGCGTGTTTGACAACGAATACCGCCGCGAGCTGCCGAAGTTTGCAAACCTCTTCGGCATGCCGGAGCTGGTCGACGATCCCCGCGCCGCCAGTCTGGAGGCGCTGCACGAGACCGACTTCGTCGTCGAGGTCGTCACGCGGCTCAACGCCATTTTCAAGACGAAGCCCGTCGCCGAGTGGGAAGCCTTCCTCTCGGAAAACAACGTCTCCTGCGAGCGTATGCGCTCCATCCGCGATGTGAGCACCGACGAGCAGGCCATCGCCAACGGCTACGTGCGCAAGGTCGCCTTCAAGGATGACCTCGAGGTCATGATGCCGTGCCCGCCGATGCAGTTCTCGGAGTACGCCATGCGCCCCTACACGTCCGCCGGCCGCCTCGGCGCCGATACGGACAGCATCTTCCACGACCTCGGATATACCGACACGGAGATCGCCGCCATGAAGGACAGCGGCGCCATTCAGTAATGAAAAAGGAGAACTTACTATGAAAATCGTTCTGGCCGAAGTACCTTATACCAAAGACAGAGACATCAGCATCGAGCGTTCCTGCCTCCCCGAGGGTGCGGAGCTGGCGATCGCCGTGTTCGACGAGCACGCCGAGAACAACGATGCGTTCTACGCCGAGATCAAGGACGCCGACATCATCATCGACGGCTACGTCCACTTCGGCAAAAAGGAGATCGACGCCATGGATCACTGCAAGGTCATCTCCTTCCAGTCCACGGGCTACAACGAGGCCGATCTCGACTATGCGCGCGAGAAGGGCATCGCCGTCTGCTCCATCCTCGACTACTGCACGCAGGAGACCGCCGAGAGCGCCATGGCGCTCATGCTCAACCTCCAGCGCGGCATCCGTCAGTATGACCGCAGCGTCCAGCAGGACCACGTCTGGGACTATCAGGTCGTGCCGGGCCTCAAGCGCATCGCCGGTCAGGTCATGGGCATCGCCGGTCTCGGCCGCATCGGCCAGTCCGTCGCCCGCAAGGCGCTGGCGTTCGACATGGAGGTCATCGCCTATGACCCGTTCCTGCCGCCCGCCATTGCCGAGAACCTCGGCGTCAAGCTGGTCGATTTCGACACCCTGCTCGCCGAGTCCGACGTGCTGAGCCTGCACATGAACCTCACCGACGAGAACTACCACATGTTCAATAAGGAAGCGTTCATGAAGTGCAAAAAGCACCCCATCATCGTCAACGAGGGCCGCGGTCCGCTGATCTGCGACGAGGATCTCGTCTGGGCGCTCGATAACGGCTACATCCGCGGCGCTGCGCTCGACATGGTCGAGAGCGAGGACCCCGATCTGGATACCTGCCCGCTCGTCGGCCGCGACGACGTGCTGCTCACGCCGCACAGCGGTTATTACTCCGACACGTCCAACTACCTCGTGGCAAAGCTCTCGATGGACAACGCCCTGTACTACGTCAACGGCGAGTACGACAAGGTCAAGGCCATCCGCAACGGCGTCAACGCCTGATCCCCGCCTCCGTTTCCGCCGGGCTGCATTCCGAACTTACCTATCAAT
>OGYB01001509.1_pt1 | contig 10158 bp, 7 predicted proteins | sample 1576421 | NCBI WGS metagenome assembly OGYB01 (sample SAMEA3541577, study PRJEB24748) | human gut metagenome | biome: human gut; feature: human-associated habitat; material: faeces | place: China | collected 2012 | reverse complement strand
TTTTGTTATGTTGGAGTGTTCCGGCAAGGAGATATATCTGGTCTGCGGCGCCACTGATATGCGTAAGGGGGTGGATGGCCTGGCTGCTATCGCAAATCTGAGATTTTCCTGCGATTCTTTTGAATCCGCCATGTTTATTTTCTGCAACAAGAGCCGCAATCGCGTGAAGATAATCGAATGGGATGGGGACGGTTTTTGGCTTTATCAAAAGCGTCTTGAGCGGGGTACGTTCCCGTGGCCCCCGGATGGGCATGGGAAGAGGATAAGTGTCACCGGCGAGGAGTTTTCCTGTCTGTTTGCCGGAACGAAGCTGAGGCGTAAGCTCAGCATGAGTGAAGTGTTTCCCGCAGCGTCGGTCCAGGATAATAGTCGGAATTGCAAGTCCTTGATATGACTGGATTTATGCTATGTCATCATTTATAATTGCAGGTATGGAAAATCTTGTTCGGTCCCTTGAAGCGTTACGCAATAAGTATCACGATTTGGAGGAAGAACACCGCGATCTTCAGAAGAAGAACGAGGAGCTTGCGTCATTGGTCAAGTGGTATGAGGAGCGTTTTCGTCTGAGCCAGCACCGGCAGTATGGTCAGTCCAGCGAGAAGTCAGAGGGTCAAGGGCTCCAGCTTCTTTTGTTTGACTAGGCGGAGAATACGTCTGAGCCCAAGCGTGCGGAGCCGGAAGTTGAAGAGATAACGTACAGGAGACGCAAAAGGGAGAGTTCGTCAGTATCCCGTGATAATTTTGACGAGCTTCCGGTGGAGCGTGTTGAATGTACGATTCCGGAAGAGGAACGTATCTGTCCCGAATGCGGCGGTCCGATGCACGTGATGAACTGCAATACAAGGAGGGAGCTTGTAGTAGTCCCCGCCAAAGTATTTATCCGCGAGTACGCCCGCGACATCTATTCCTGCCGTCGCTGCGAGAGGGAAAACACCAAAGTCGGGATCGTCAAGGCCCCGATCCCGGAGCCTGTGATAAAGGGAAGCGCGGCCTCCGCCTCAGCCATTGCGAACATTATGATACAGAAATACGCGATGGGAGTCCCCCTCTACAGACAGGAATCCTCATGGCTCAACGAAGGGCTCTGTCTGAGCCGTCAGACCATGTCAAACTGGCTCATAAAAAGCGCCTCCGACTGGCTGCTTCCGTTATACGAAGAAATGCGAACAAAGATGCTGAAAGAGGACATCCTCCACGCGGACGAAACGACGGTGCAAGTCCTGAAAGAACCCGGCAGAGCCTCAAGGACAAACTCCTACATGTGGCTCTACCGTACAGGTAAAGAGGCGAGCGTCCCGATAGTACTCTTTGAATATCAGGAGACCAGGTCAAGCGTCCATCCTAAAAAATTCCTCAGCGGCTTTAAAGGCTGCCTCCACACGGACGGCTACTCCAGCTATGGCAAACTCGACAGCGCCATACGCCGATGCGGCTGCTGGGCGCACGCCAGAAGAAAGTTCCACGAAGGAACTATCTCCATACCTGCCGTAGAAAGAAAAAACTCTCTCTCGCAGACCGGACTTGAATACTGCGACAAACTCTTTGCACTTGAAAGAGAATACAAAAAACTCACCCCCGAAGAACGACATGCGAAACGCCTTCAAAAAAGCAAACCGGTAACGGACGCCTTCTTCGCGTGGGCCGCCTCCGTCCGCGCACTGCCGCAATCCACCCTGGGAAAAGCGCTGCACTACGCACTTGAACAGAGAATATTCCTTGAGACCTTCTACATGGACGGCAGAATAGAAATCTCCAACAACCGTGCTGAACGCAGCATAAAACCATTCGTCATAGGAAGAAAAAACTGGCTCTTCTGCTGCTCCTCTAAAGGGGCGAAAAGCAGCTCGGTGATCTACTCGATAATAGAGACCGCCAAAGAAAACAACCTCAAACTCTTTGAATACCTGGACCATATACTTGAGACCATGCCCAACATAAAGCCGGAACAATACCATATGCTGCTGCCATGGAGCGAAAACCTGCCGGAAACCTGCCGTCTGAAAAAGAGTACTGACAGATCGTAAAACAACAAACAGGTACGGCAGAATTTACATGAGCTCCCCCCTATCTGACACATACCCTGTCGCAGGTTACATGTCGTAGCTTTCACATACCTCCATACCTCCACTACAAAATGACGATAACAGGCTTCCTGCTTTGAGGGGAGGTACTGATTGTTTGACGCTTACCATCCATGGGCCGCTATCCTTCTTGGGGAGAGAATCCCTCTCCCCGTATCATCGGAGGCCGTACGCCTCCGATGTCTCTTTTCGACCATTCCCTTTTACGCGGAACCGGCAGCGCCGACGTGCGCGGGGCCGACATAGGTGAACGGCCCCGGTGTGCAGTCCGGGACCGTTCTCAGTGAGGGGAGTACCTGTGTGTCTGTCTTCCCGAGATGGCTATTTTTTCTTTCTGACGAATACCATAGCTGGAACCGCGAGCAGCAGAAGCCCCGCAAACCCTGCATTGCATCCGCCGCTTGACGAGCCGCCCTTTTCCGCAGCGGTTCCTGTGTAGACGGCTACGGTGTTCTCCGAGAAGTAATCGCCGACCGGCTTCACTGTTATGTTAAGCTTGCCGTCGGCATGAGCGCATTCGAAGACGGCGTAGGCCGACGTCTTTTTGTTCTGTATTATCGCGTAGTATTTCTTCGCTGTGTCGAAGGCTTTGCCTTCGGCGGGCGTGAGCGTTAGCGTCATCGCCGCCGTGTCGTCTTCGTGCGTCACGTCGAGCTTCACGGCGCAGACGAAGGCCTCTTTCACGAAGGTAGCGGCTTTTCCCGTACCGTCCTCTTTGACGAGCGTGAGTTCCTTCGAGCCGTCCGCCTGAGCGTCAAGAGAGACGACGGCCTTGTCGGACGATTCTATGAACACAGGTTCCTCCGCCGTCATGCCCTCGCCTGAGACGCCGACACCGGAGACGTTCTCTTTGCCGGGCGTCACGCTGGCGGCTATTGTTATGCTGAGGGCCTTCTCGGCCGATCCCGCGCCGTTTGTAGCGACGACGGTGAACTCCGTCTTACCGGCCGCGGTGGGCGTACCCGTTATCGCGCCGTCGGAGGCAAGCGCGAGGCCCGCGGGCAGAGAACTGCCGCTCTTGAGCGTCCATGTTATCGTAGCGGTGCCGTCCGCCGCCAGCGACGCGCTGTAAGTCGTCTCCATCTTTCCGTCGGGCAGAGAGGCGGTCGTTATGGTCGGCGCTGTCTCGGTCTTGGCCGTGGCTACGAACTGGTCGCCGCTCGCCGTGAAATCGACTTTCGTCGTGTCTATCCAGATGGCTGGGACGGCGCCTGATATATACGGCTTTCTTTCACCTGGGAATACAATCAAACCAAACGAATAATCAGAACAATAGCCATCCATATCAGCCATCAGAGCCCTGGCAGCCCAGCTATTCCCACCGCGTGTCCGAAGATACCAGGGGCCGCGCCCATTGCTTGTCGAGGTCTCTGCATAGGTATCTTTCATATCGGGGAAATCCGTCGGCGAGAATCCCACATGGGGAAAACCTACTCCGTTGTTGTACGCATACGTCGTTGGCTTCTTTTGTCTTAAAGCATCAGCTGTCTCCCCTGATGAGAAACCATAATCAGAGTTTATAGCTTCCTCACGCGACAGCAAAAATACATTATCCTGCGTATCGTTCCCCGAACTTGCACAATCAGACGGTACCGTCGGTGTTGGGTTCTTGACATTGGACTTAACTATGGCGACCCGGTCCTGCGTACTGAAGGCCTCGTTGTAGAACTGGCCGGAGTTCTCGCCGTTCAGCCATGCGCGTATCGCGGAGGTCTCCCAAGTGACGGTAAGATCCTGAGATGTCGTGTGCCAGGGCACGGCGTCAAGTATCTTCTCCGACAGCAGCAGCATCTTGTCACCGCTGACTTCGAGGACGCGCCACTCAATAGGCTGTTTGTCCTGACTGTTCGCCGCGCTCGCAAGCTGGTCCTGCGGGTAGCTCCCGAAGAATACCTTGCTGTCCTTCGCCGGTGTGGACCCCGCGAACGAGACCGCCGCCAGCGCCACCGCCAGCAGCGCGGCGAATGCGAATGTTGCAAAACGTTTCATATTCCTATACACTCCTTTGGGGGCCTTGCCCCTGTTGTTTTTTGGTACATCTCCGCCGTTCCTACCGAGAGCGGCGGAGACTTTTTTATCTCAATCAGGGTCCGATTGGGCCCCGATATGATTCTTGCCCCGCTATTTCTTCCCTTTCCTGCGGGCGATGAGCGGAAGCAGAGCCGCGAGCGCGAACCCACCGTTGCATCCGCCGCCTGACGCGCCGCCCTCCGGCGTGGGGTCTGGGTTGGACTTTGCGGCCAACTGACCGATTATGACCTTACCCTCACTGAAATAGTCCTCCACAGGGCTTATCGTGAACTTGAGGGTCTTGGCGTTCGCGTCGTACTCTGCGTCGAACATGTCGAACTTCTCCGCGCCGCGCTTCTTAATGAACGCCTTGAAAGAGCCGCCGCTCACAAGTTCGCTCTCGAAGTTCGATATCGTGAACGTTACGGATTCCCCTGCCGGCGCGCCCGCGTGGTTTAGCGAGACGATCATCGCCTGACCAGGGAATATGACCTTTGTGGCGTCCACGCCGTTGACAAGCGTCGAGTAGTCGTCCTTCCCGCTGAGCTCGGCCATGTCGTCGCTTATCGTGATAGAGGCGATCGTGACCATACCGGTAGTGGAATCCACGGCCACGTCGCCGGAGGATATCGGCGTCGACTGCGGCTTGAGGAGCATCGCCATGAAGTTGAGCGAGCCGCCGAGCTCAATATTGTCGTAGTCGGTCAGAGCGCCGTTTTTGTACATATAGAGGTGCCCGTACTTATCTGTGTTGCCCTTCGAGGCGCAGAAGTAGAGACATGATTCGCCCGCGTCGTAGCCCATGCTTGGCCCAACGTACTGACCTCCGCTGAGAAACTCGTAATCGTCGTCGTAGTTGTTCTTCATGAGCCGGAACTTGTTAAAATCCCCCGCCTCAAGGTCCGTGAGGTTCGTCATTATGACTGCGGTCGAGCCGCCGCCCTTACCGTCTGTCCAGCCGTTCATGCCGATGTAGACATCGCCGGTCGGCGTAACTGCGATGGATTTGAAGTTATACGGCCAGAAGTCCTGATAATAATCATAAAACAACTGCCCCTCTCCTTCGTTGTCGCCCTGGTCCAGGCTCATCAGGTCGGAGTTGCGGACGAGCACCTTCGCCGTCATCTTGTCGAGGTCTACGACTTCGACCATCGAGTCTGTACCGCCCTTAACCTTGTTTTGTGTCGGCCCCGATGTTTGTTGGTCGCCGCCTATGTAAGCGACGTAGAGCTTATTGCCGACGAGCTGATACGCGCCCGAGGTGCTTCCGTCCATGTTTCTGCCGTTGATGTCCATGCTCGTAACGACGTTGAGGTCCGCGTCGAACTTGACGAGCTTCGACGGGTTGTAAGGGCCATATTTGCCCGACGGCGTACTAGAGAATATTCCGTAGACATAGCCCTTATATGTCACAAGGCCCTCGCCGCGAAATTTGTTGTATTCTATGACCGGGGGGACGATATTTGTCAGCCCCTGATAAGTTTTGTCGTGCGTATATTTGTCGCCCGTCATGTCGTAGCGCGCGACCATCGCGTGCTCGTACCCGATGGTGTAGAGGTACTTTCCCTGCGCCGCGAGCGCCCTGACATTCCATATCGGATGGTCGCTCGGCGTTATCTCCTTGAGCGGCTTTGTGAAGCCCGAACCGTACGGGTTGTATATCCAGACAGTATCCGGAGCGGTCTCCGTGTTCTGCGCGACCGCCACCCTCGCCCCGCCCGCAGCCGTGCGGAAGGACGCCACCTGCGCTCCCGTACTTCCGCGCATATTGGTCACTACGTTCGACGTAAGCGTCCCGTTTAAGACCAGCCCAAATCTGTCCGTGTAATAACCGTTGCCCTGTGCCGTGTAGATGACATCCGCCCACGCGGAAGCCGCCAGCGCCACGCACAGCAACAGGGCCAGAATGATCGCGCTTAACCTCTTTGAAGCTCTCATTTCACACATCTCCTTTTGTTTTTTATTTTCTTCGGCTCGCCGCCGTTAAAAATCCCATGTCAGCGTCGCGTAGAACGTGCGCCCTTGGAGCGGATACCACATCGTCGAGGCTGGACCGTTGTAGACCGCATACATCAGCGTCTCGGGCGATTTGTCGAATATGTCGTCCACTCCAACTACGACCTTCATGTTGTCCGAGAACTTCCACCGCAGGCCAAGGCCAAGCGTGAGAATGTCGTCCATCCTCACGGAGCCCGTGTAGTCGTAGTAGTTCTCGCCGATGTAGCGAAGCTCGGCGAACGCCGCCGCCGCGTCGTCCTTTAGGAACTTGCGCGAGACGCGCAGCGAGCCTTCGTACTTCGGCCTGTTCGGCAGCGGCTTATCTTTGCGGTAGTCGTCCGTCATGTTCTTTGCGCTCATCCATGTGGCGGAGAATTTCGCGTCCCATTTGTCCCATACCGCGCTGCCTTCAAGCTCCAAGCCGTGTATCAGGGCGTCTCCCACATTGAAGTATCTGCCGGAGCGCGGCGAGACCATGAAGAACTCTATTAGGTTGTTCGAGCGGCGGCCGAAGTAAGAGGCTGTCGCCATTATGTCGGCTTTCTTTATCTTTTCCTTCCATGTGACGCCGACATCCCACTGCGTACCGTCCTCCCATTTAAGGTCCTGGTTTGGGCGGACAAATGCCCCGTCGCCGTAGAGTTCGTAGAGGTTCGGCGCGCGGTTGTATGTGCCTCCTGAGGCTTTTACGCTCCAACCGCCTCCAAGGTCTTTGCCGATGGCCGCTCCCCATGAGAACTTGCCTTCCCCGTCCCACATGTTCCAGCGGACAATCGGCGTGAAAGTGAGGGAACCTGACTTGTCAAGGTTTATGGTGTCCTGTATCTGGGCGTTTGCGGCCTCGCGGTTGAACTCTGTGATGCCGCCGTAGGTCGTGATAATGTCTCCGTCGACGTCAAGCCTTTCCTTCGCGTAGTCGCCGAGGAACTCTATGAGGTGGTTCTTGCCGAGCGCGTATGAGCCGTCGAGCGCGATACCGTATCTGCTGGTGGTGTATTCGTTACGCGACTCCCACCAGCCGCCGATCACGTCGTTTGGGTCGTTATAGACCTTGTTTGAACGCAGGTAATGCGCCTTGACGCCCCAGTCAAGCCCGCCGGATTTGAACCTGCGTGAGGCGGAGAAGTCGAACTGATCAGTGTCGAGATGCGCTCCGGGAAGGCTCCATGGCCTGTCGGCGGCGGGAGCGCCGTATGGCAGCTCGCGGTCGTTACGTTTCCAGCCCAGGCGCAACGCCCAGTCGTCGTCGTTCCATTTGGCTAGGAAGTCCGTGTTCTTGTAGCCGTTGTTCTGACGCTTTGTCCTGTAGTCGTCGCCGGGGGTGTAGGGCGAGTTGTTGTCGTTGAGATATTCAAAATCGCCGTCCGTGCGCTCGTAGTTCGCGCCGAAGAAGAATTTGCCTCCGCCAAGCGGGGAGACGTATGAGAGGTTCGTTTTGAATTTGCCGTAAGAGCCTACCCCGAGTGAGAGCGAACCTCCGGGCTTGTCCGGCTTCTTCGTAATGACGTTAATTACACCGCCCATGGAGGCCCCGGCAAATCTAGCCGGAACATATCCGCGATAGACTTCTATACGCTCTACATTATCGACCGGGATTGTCGAGAGATCGACCGCCGCCTCGCTTCCCAGGTTCATGAGTACACCGTCCACGAATACGGAGACTTCGGCGGCTGTGCTTCCGCGAACGGAGGCAACCGTGTATGCACCGCGGCCTTTTGATTCTATTACGTGGAGGCCGGGAACTTGTTTGAGGAGTTCGGGCAGGCTTTTCTGTTCTCCCTGCATTTCTTCTGGCTTGACTACGGATACCGTGCCGGGGGATAGGAGCTGCGTGTCTTCACGCTCGGACTGGCCGGTGACAACTTCCTCCGGCAGCGGGGTGACCTCCGCGGCATAGGTGGCTCCGGCACAGAGGCAAATGCACAGCGCCGCGATAATTGAATGAAGCTTTTTCATGTTTTCAACCCTTCTATCGTGAATTGCGCCCATTAGGACGCGGCCTTAACACACGACAAAGGGACCGTCCCACGCCGATTGGCGAGGAACAGTCCCTTTGTCGTGTATATCGTATAAAATTTTTTCTTTAGAAGAGGAGTGCTTGCTTGCTTGCTTGCTTATCCTCCGTTATTGTCGTTGTAGTTTTATCGGTTGGTTTTGGGGCAGGCGGCGTCACGGGGCGCACGCCATGCGTCCCGATCATATCGGTCATGGAAAGAACGGATGTCGATTTTTTCATGAGAACGCCCCCCCTTGTCGTCAGTGTTTCAGTCTCAGGGGCCGATGAAGCGCGTACACAAAAAAAGAAGGGAACCGTGTAGAACAGCTCTCTTCATAAGTGCGCACATATAACATGTGTCGAAGGTTGCCGTTCAGCGCCCGCTGCGCATCACTAAGCTCGTCTTCTCCGGCAGGTTTCCCGACTCTCTTTCATCCTAATCCCGCGCCTTCCCACTTTTCAGCAGTGGCTATGTACGGTTTCGTCCAGATTACGGTGGCAGGGGCCGTTCCGGCATTTCACCGGATTCCCTTTTTCCGTAGAAACTGATATTTGATTGTATTTGCTCGCGAACAGTTTAGTTCGTGAACTGACTATATTACGCCCAATATTATTTGTCAAGCTAAAAGGATTTTGCTTTAAGGCCCGCCTGTAGTTCAGTTCAATTTGCCTGTTTTCTCTTGTCGCCATTAAGCGATTTTCCCTCAACGCCAACACGGCATGAGGGCGTTTCAACGGCTCTTTGCGATCTGTGAATCTATCGCGGACATCTTCCCGTTCGCTCTTCGTTGCACATCCTTCCGTATTTTGTTATACTTGTATAACAAAATACCAAGGGGGGAATTTATATGTTTGCCATTCGCCTGGACGAGAAAACCGAGACGCGCCTTGACAAACTCGCCGAAAACACCGGGAGAACCAAGACGTGGTATGTCCGCAAGGCCATAGAGGCATATCTTGACGACCTCGAAGATGCCGCCTCTGCCGCCACAGCCTACGAAAATTATTTGCTCGACGGCGGTCAGTCCTCGCCGCTGGAAGAAGTCAGGCGCCGCCTTGGGCTGGAGGGTTGAGTTCTCGCGGCAGGCAGAAAAAGACCTTGCCGCTATCGACAGACCCAAGGCCATGCGCATCGCAAAATACCTTGCGGAAATAGAAAACCTGCAAGACCCTCGGTTCCGCGGCAAAGCGCTCACGGCAAATATGTCCGGCCTGTGGCGTTACCGCGTAGGTGACTGGCGCGTCCTGTGTCGCATAGAAGACGGGCGGCTTCTTGTCCTCGTCGTGCAGATCGGCCACCGCAGCGCCGTCTACAACTAATACAATTTCTAATCTAAGCCCTGCAAAAGCGGGGCTACTTTGTAAGCGTCAAATGTCCTGTCGCAGGTTACATGTCGTAGCTTCCACATACCTCCACTACAAAATGACGATAACAGGCTTCCTGCTTTGGGGGGAGGTACTGACTGTTTGACGCTTACGTTTGACGCTTACCTTTTACGCTTGCGATGCAAACATAAAAAAAGGGCTCGGCATAAAATTGCCAAACCCTTGTTATTTCTGGTCGGGGCGAGAAGATTTGAACTTCCGACCTCTTGGTCCCGAACCAAGCACGCTAACCAGACTGCGCTACGCCCCGAAAACTTTTGATATAAAAGCCTCTCATCGCTGAGAGGCCGATAATTTCTGGTGGCGCTAACTGGACTTGAACCAGTGACCTGTCGGGTATGAACCGAATGCTCTAGCCAACTGAGCTACAGCGCCAAAAAAATGGTTGCGGGGACAGGATTTGAACCTGTGACCTTCGGGTTATGAGCCCGACGAGCTTCCGTACTGCTCCACCCCGCGACGCTAAAGTCGTTGGTGCCGAGAGCGGGATTTGAACCCGCACGAACTTGCGTTCGCAGGATTTTAAGTCCCGTGCGTCTACCTTTCCGCCACCCCGGCCAACAGAAGGTATTATACCATCTTTTTTCCTTCCGTCAATACTTCGGCAAAATTTCCGCCGACGTAATTAATTACGGCCGATTGAAAAATCAACTGCCCCCCCAAGGTAGTGTAGAAATGCTCCTGCAT
>OGYB01001503.1_pt1 | contig 10204 bp, 9 predicted proteins | sample 1576421 | NCBI WGS metagenome assembly OGYB01 (sample SAMEA3541577, study PRJEB24748) | human gut metagenome | biome: human gut; feature: human-associated habitat; material: faeces | place: China | collected 2012 | reverse complement strand
CCCTCGTACTCACTGAGGCCCAGCTGCCACCGGTCGGCCTCAGCCGCCACCCGTTGCCCGCGGCGTCGTAGCTGCGCACATCGCTCCATGCCTTGTCCATGGCGCTGTTCAGCTCGTCGGGCAGCACCTCCATGGTCTCGCACCGGGAATGCATGTCTGCGCCGGGGTACATCATCTCGTTCTCCCGGGTCTCTTCGTCCAGAAGCGCGGGGACCTCTACCTGCGGCGAGGAATAGCAGATGTACTCCGCATTGGCCAGCGCTACCTGCGTTTCACACATGAAGTTGATGAACATTTCCGCGGCCTCTTTGTTCCGGCTGCCTTTGGGGATGCACATGGCGTCGATGTAGATATTGGTGCCCTCGGCGGGGATGAACATGGCAAGGTCGGGGTTGTCGGCCATCATCGTCACGCCGTCGCCCACGTAATAGGGGGCCAGCGCGGCCTCGCCGCCGCCCATTTTGTCGAACACCTCGTCCATCACATAGCTCTGGACCACGGATTTCTGCTCTTTCAGCTTTTCGGCCGCCTGTTCGATCTCCTGCACGGAGCCGGGGTTGATGGAATTGCCCAGCAGCTTGCCCGCAATGGCGAACGCGTCGCGGCTGTTGTTGAACATCAGCACCTGCCCGGCGTACTTTTCGTCCCACAGGATGCCCCAGCCCTGTTCCAGGTCGCCCTCGTCCACCATCGTCCGGTTGTACACGATGCACACGAGGCCCCAGGTATAGGCCACGCTGTATTTGTTCTGAGGGTCGAACGGTTTGGAGCGGTATGCGTCGCCGATGAGCGCCGCGTTGGGGATATTGGCGGGGTCAAGCTCCTCCAGCATGCCCTCGGCGGCCATTTTGCCGATCATATAATCGCTGGGGATGATGACGTCGTAATTGCCGCCGCCGCTTTTCAGCTTGGCGTACAGGCTCTCGTTGGTGTCATAGGTGGTGTAGTTGACGCGGATGCCCGTCAGGTTTTCAAATTCCTTCACCACATCCATGGAGCCGTCGGTGCCGCCCGAGATGTATTCGCCCCAGTTGTAGACGTTCAGCGTAATGCCCGCGTCCTTGAAGCGGGTGTAATCGTAACCGGGGGCAACCTCCACGCCGTCCGGTGCGGCAAGGGCCGCGGGGGACAGGCAGGCCGCAAGCGCGCCCGCAAGAAGCAGGCACAAAAAGCGTTTTTTTGCCTTCAGGATATGCTTCATCGCCTGCCCTCCTCTGCGCGCGCGGCCCTGCGCAGGCGGCGCTCTTTTGCGGAATCCACGGCGTTGGCCGCGAGGATGATGGTTAAAATCACCACGAACATGATGGCGGAAAGCGCGTTGATCTCCGGGCTGACCTTTTTCTTCGTCATGCTGTAAATGGCGATGGGCAGCGTCTGCATGGTGCCGGAGGTGAAATAGGAAATGATGAAATCATCAATGGAATAGGTGAGGCTGATGAGAAACGCCGACAGGATGGCCGGCGTGAGCTGCGGCAGCACCACCTTGAAAAACGCCTGCCGGGGATTGCAGCCAAGGTCCAGCGCGGCGTCGTAAACGGCCGGGTCCAGCTGGCGCAGCTTAGGGCTGACGTTGAAGATGACATAGGGCAGGCAGAACGTGATGTGCGCGATGAGCAGCGTGCCCAGGCCGAAGCCCTGAAGCTCCACCTCGCGCTGCAGAAGCCACGAGAGCGCCGCGCTGACCTGTCGGTTGAACACCACGAACAGCAGCATCAGCGAAACGCCGGTGATGATCTCCGGGTTGACGACGGGCACATAGCTGACGGCCATGACGGCGCCCCGGGCGCGCTTATTCATGCTGCTGATGCCGATGGCGGCCAGCGTGCCCACCACGGTGGCGATGCACGCCGCCGCAAAGGCCACGCCCAGCGAAACGCCCAGGCTTTTCAGCACCATGTCGTTGTGGAACAGGTTCTGGTACCATTTAAAGGTAAAGCCCGTGAACACGGTGCGGCTTTTGCTTTCGTTGAAGCTGAACGCGATGAGCACGGCGATGGGCACGTACAAAAAGCCGAACACCAGCACCAGATATGCGTTTGCAAGCAGGCGGCCCTTTTTCATACCATCGCCTCCATTTCCTCGGTGTCGGCAGTGGTGAAGCTCATGCACAAAAGCACAATGACCATCAGCACCAGGCTCATGGCGCTGCCGAGATTGTAGTTGTAGCTGTTGCCCAGGAACTGCAGCTCGATGAGGTCGCCGATGAGCAGGTTCGAGCCGCCGCCCAGCATGCGGCTGATGATGAACGTGGAGATGCTGGGCACGAACACCATGGTGATGCCCGTGGTGATGCCCGGCATGGAAAGCGGCACCAGCACCTTTGCCACAACGTGGTACACGTTTGCGCCAAGGTCCTGCGCGGCCTCGATGACGCTGTTGTCAATTTTGACCATGATGGTGTACAGCGGCAGCACCATATAGGGCAGGTAATTGTACACCATGCCCAGCACCACCGCGCCCGAGGTGTTGATCATGTTGAACGGCCCGACGCCCAGCAGCCCCAGAAAGCGGTTGATGATGCCGTTGTGCTCCAGAAGGCTCATCCACGCATAGGTGCGCAGCAGAAAATTCATCCACATGGGAAGCATGATGAGCATCTGCATCATGCGCTGGCTTGCGGGCCGCATGCGGGAGAGCAGGTAGCTGACGGGAAAGGCCAGCACAAGGCAGATGGCCGTGGCGATGGCCGCCAGGACGATGCTGCGGGCAAACACCGTGGTGTACGCGCCCAGGCCCATGATGTTTTCCAGCGTAAAATGCCCGGCTTTATCGGTGAATGCGAAATACACCACGATGGCCAGCGGCACGGCGATGAACGCCACCATCCATACCAGATAGGGCGAAGCGGTCCATTTTGTCTTTTTCATCGGCCGTCACCCCTGCGTGCGGTGCATGATGTGGATCTCGTCCGGCCCGATGTTCATGCCGATGAGCTCGCCCACCTGCGACGCCTGTGTGGAGTGGATGATCCACTCGTAGCCTGCCTGCCGCACGTGCATCTCGTAATGCACGCCCTTGAAGATGACGTTTTCCACCAGGCCCGTCAGCTGGCCCTGAATGGCGGGCACCACCTGGATGTCCTCCGGGCGCACCACCACCTGCACGATCTCCCGGCTGCCGAAGCCCGCGTCCACGCAGGTGAATTCCTGCCCGGCGAATTCCACGCGGAAGTCCCGCAGCATCACGCCGTCCAGGATGTTGGATTCGCCGATGAAATCCGCCACAAAGGCGTTGTTCGGTTCGTTGTAGATATCCTGGGGCGAGCCGATCTGCTGGATGTCGCCCCGGTTCATCACCACGACGGTGTCCGACATGGTGAGGGCCTCCTCCTGGTCGTGGGTGACGTAAATGAACGTGATGTCAAGGCTCTGCTGGATGCGCTTGAGCTCGATCTGCATATCCTTGCGCAGCTTGAGGTCCAGCGCGGCCAGCGGCTCATCCAAAAGCAGCACCTTCGGCTTCTGGAGTGAAGCCATAAGCAGTGTAACAGCCTGACGCTGTCCACCTGAGAGCAGACCAACCTTTGAGGTCATTCGATCCTCGAGTCCCAGGTCAAGCTCCTTTAAAAGCTCGTGGAATTGCTCCTTTTCAGCCTTTGTAATACCCCAGCCAAGACCACGGCGCTTTCCGCGGCGAGCGGCAAGTGCGAGGTTTTCATCAATCTGCATGGTTGCGGTAGTTCCTGTCATTGGATCCTGGAACACACGTCCCAGAAATGATGCACGCTTGAACTCAGGAAGTCCTGTGACATCCACTCCATCAATGAGAATTGAACCATCGTCCACAGGCCATGTGCCTGCAACGGCATTGAGCATGGTCGATTTTCCGGCACCGTTTCCACCGATAACAGTGACGAAATCGCCCTCCTCAAGCTTTAGGTTTACACCATTTAGGGCATGCTTTTCATTGATTGTGCCCGGATTGAAGGTTTTATGTACGTTTCTAATCTCTAGCATTTATTTGCCCTCCTTTGCGTTAAGTGCTGCGGCAGAGCGCTTGCCGGCCTTTTTGAAGGAGGCCTTGCTCTTGCCTTTCAGGTAAGGCACCGCAAGGAAAATTGCCACGATGATTGCAGTGAAGAGCTTTAAGTCATCACTTGGCATCTGCAGCCACAGAACAATTCCGATTACAATGTAGTAAACAATTCCACCAAATATGACAAAGATAAGCTTTCCCATGAAATTCATGTGCTTTCCGAGGAGTGCATCGCCTAGCACCTCACCGATGATAACTGCGGCAAGACCGATTACGATTCCGCCACGGCCCATGTTTACATCGGAAAAGCCTGAGTACTGTGAAAGCAGGCCGCCTGAGAGCGCTACAATTGCATTTGAAAGCGCAAGACCGATGAGCTTCATGTTGTCGATGTTGATACCCTGAGCCTTGCTCATTGCAGGGTTGCAGCCGGTAGCACGGATAGCAGAGCCCTGCTCCGTTCCGAAATACCAGTAAAGCACCGCGATAATTACAACCGAGAAAATCACACCGACAATTATCGCATGTGTCAGATTACGTGATGAAAGCACCAGATTATATTTATCTGCGCTAAGTGCCTGGTTGGCGTGGCGCTGCATGATATTTAAGTTGACAGAGTAGAGCGCTATCTGTGTAAGGATTCCTGCCAGAATCGGAGGAATGCCGAGCTTTGTATGTAAGAGACCTGTGCAGAGTCCTGCGAGCAGACCGGCAATACATGCGCAAAGCAGTGAAACCCAGATATTGTAGCCGTTAATCGTCATCATAACGGTTACGGCACCACCTGTTGCAAATGAGCCATCAACTGTCAGATCGGCGAAGTCCAGCAGTCTGAAAGTGATATAAACACCGAGTGCCATGATACCCCATATCAGACCCTGGGCTATATTGCCCGGAAGGGCATTGGTGAATGCAACCGGATTTAAGGTTGCAAAATAATTCATTAGAATCATTTTATTAAATACCTCCATAGTGCAGCTGTTTATTCAGCTGAGATTTCCTCATAGCCGTCCGGAACTGTAATTCCAAGCTCCTTGGCGCGGTCCGGAAGGTACTCCTTAGTGAACTTAGGAGCGCTCTTAACCTCCACAGTTTTGATGTCTGTACCATTTACAAGGATATCGTAAGCCATCTCACCTGTTGTGTATCCAAGGTCATAGTAGCTGATAGAAAGTGTTGCCACACCACAGCCCTTAGCGATTCCTTCCTCGCCAGCAAAGATAGGTTTCTTAGCCTGTGAAGCTACATTGTTTATAGCCTCTGTACATGAAGCTGCTGTGTTGTCTGTTGGGATGTAGATTGCATCAGATGCATCACATGCGCTCTGTGTTACTGCAGCAACATCATTTGAATCAGAGAAAGTGTACTCCTTTACAGTGTATCCCTCGTCCTCAAGGTATTTGGTAATAGTTGTTGATTGGTAGATACTGTTTGGCTCAGATGAGCAGTAGATGATACCGATGTTCTTTGCATCCGGGAAGAGCTCCTTGATGCATTTAGCCTGCTCATCGAGTGGAGCGAGGTCTGTAGTACCTGAAATATTCTTTCCTGTAGTGCCTGACCAGTCTGACATATCAAGCGCTGTAGCGTAATCTGTGATAGATGTTCCGAGAATCGGAATAGAGTCTGTAGCTGCTGAAGCGGCCTGAAGAGCTGCTGTAGCATTTCCAAGGATAAGGTCGTAGTCATTGGTGACGAACTTGGTGCAGATTGTAGAGCATGTAGAAGCATCTCCTGCGGCATTCTGCTCGTCAAAGGATACATCATCTCCGAGCTTGTCCTTTAATGCGTCTTCAAAGCCCTTTGTAGCGGCATCGAGAGCCTCGTGCTGTACGAGCTGGCAGATACCTATCTGATATTTGGCACCGGATTTTTTACCTGACTGTGTGCCGCCATTTGCTGAACCGGAATCTCCACATCCGGCAAGTCCAAGAACCATTGTTCCTGCAAGAACAAGTGAAGCTAAAATTTTAGATCTCTTTTTCATGATAATTCCTCCTTTTATCAGCGCTTTAAAGCGTTGATGCATCAATTAGGTAAATTATATTCACTTATTAATGAGAAGTCAAGAGAAGATTGGGAAAAAGTGGAGCTTATGGTCTCCATTTGTTTGATAGCATCATGTAAATATAAATAACAGGCTATATTTTGGAGCTGTTTTGGGGATTTTAGGGATTTCAGCTACTTTTTTGGAGATTTTTCCGGCTGTTTCGCTGTGGGTGGGGAGCTGTTTTGTGGATTTCTGCTATTTCAGCTACTTTTTCCCAGAATTTTTCCGGATTTTGGGCTGGATTAGGGAGCTGTTTTAGGAATTTCTGCAGTTTCAGCTACTTTTTTTCGGATTTTTTCCGGATTTTGAGCTGGATTTGGGTGCTGTTTTAGAAGTTTTAGGGATTACAGCTACCAAGCTCTGCCTACTATGCCATCAACCAATCTTTCTGTTCCAATGTATGCCATGATAGGAGCATATCCATCTTCTGTGATGTACTAAAAAATATTGCACTTTCTGTTAAATCTGGTAATATTATAATAAAGTGTCAGTATTTAACACATAAACAGATTAAAATATCAGTATATGTGAGTTTTTGAAACCTAGTTACAGATGATTATGATATTGAAACTAGCATTTTGGTTGAAATTGATTTTACATTCACAATAAATGATAGCAATGATAATCAATTTGATGCAGAATTATATTTAGAAAGTGAAAATTTGATGAAAAAAAGAGTAATTATTTCAATAGTGATGGCCATGATTATTTTTTGTGGTGTAATCTTCTTTTTAGAACACAAAAATACATATGATACTGAAAAAGATGCTCAGAATTCGATGGACGATGAGGTAGTATTAGCTAGTTCGAGTGAAGGGTATAATTCGGTAGTGGTATATCAGCTTCATAATGCACTAATTGTAAGTGCAGAATCGGAAGCAGCAATGCATGCCTTTTGAAGGGCTAAAATTAAACCACCACTTGAAGTGGTGGTTACTAACTTAGAATTATCTCAACATTAATAAGAAGGGAGAATTTCATGCTGAGGAACAAATATATCCAGAAAATTTTAGTTAGTTTGTTTGTGGTTATATGTATTGCTGCAATCAGTTGTGTTATGTATTTTAAAAGTAATATTAAAGATAGTCCGGATGTAAATAATAAGGTCGTTGCTGAGACAGAGCAAAATCAGACAGAAAAACTTAAGGATATATCTATCAATATTGCAGATCATTATATTACGAATACGGGTGATCCGGGAAATCTGTATACCATAGATGAAAATAACGTTTTGTGGGGCTGTGGGAATAATGAATGGGGACAGCTTGCACAGGGAACGAGTGACTATGATGTACATAATGAAAAGGTAAAAATTGCAGAAAATGTTGTGCATGTAGATTATTCCAGAGAGGGTTTTGCGATTTATCTTACAAAGGATAATAAGCTATATGCATTTGGACATGCAGGAAAAGGTACTGAGGAATTCAGTAAGAAATATGGCTATGATAAGACAGCGAAGCTTTTTGATAATAATTATTATGTGGACACACCACGTCTTATCATGGAAGATGTGAGGTATGCAAGGTGCGGTAAATTTGACATTATTGCTATCAAAAATGATGGTTCTGTATGGTCATGGGGCACTACATATGAGAGCATGACATTTGAGAATTATGCGGTGTCATTTATAAAGAAGCCGGAAAAAATCCTTGATAATGCTGTTTTGGTAACAGGTGGTATATTTCATGCGGCACTGTTAAATGATGGAACAGTATGGACCTGGGGATATAATCCGGCTGACAACTGTGGAATAGCAGACAGTCTTGTCGTAAAGACACCGACTAAGGTTGCATCTGATGTAATAATGGTATGGACAGGCGGATTACAATATAATTCGGATAAGTACAGCCTTGCCGGGTTTGATGGGGAATATCCTGCCGAAATGATGAATACCATAATAGAAAAAAATGATGGTTCATACTGGATTTGCGGAGAGGGTATTGGAACAGAACAAAAAACTGTTTCGGGAGAAACGGAGTATACAGTTACATGCAGCAGTAAATTTGTGCCATATGAATTTCATGCAAATGAATTTTCAAAATAAAATATGGCTGAAAGTAAAAATCCCCGGTAGTTACTACCGGGGATTCTTTGTCTATTCAGCTACAACCTTGGCAAATTTTTTCTTACCACGTCTGATAATGAGACCCTCGCCCTTGAAATCGTCGAGAGTGTATTTGGTAGAGATATCAGTTACCTTCTCGTCTGCAACGGAAACACCGCCCTGCTGGATATTTCTGCGGCCGTCTCCTCTTGAATCGCAAAGTCCTGCTTTTACGAGAACAGAGATGATATCAAGCTCTCCGTCAGGGAAGTCATCAGCTGTAACGGTAACTGTAGGCATATTTGCATTGTTGGCTCCGCCTGCGAAAAGTGCATGGCTTGCCTCTTTAGCCTTTGTGGCTTCCTCTTCACCGTGAACAAGCTTTGTAAGCTCGAATGCCAGGATTTCCTTAGCTTCATTGAGCTGTGCGCCCTCCCAGCTTTCCATCTTGTCAATCTCTTCGAGAGGGAGGAAGGTGAGCATTCTGATACATTTAAGAACATCGGCATCAGAAACGTTTCTCCAGTACTGGAAGAACTCGAATGGTGTAGTCTTGTTAGGATCAAGCCATACTGCACCTGACTGTGTCTTGCCCATCTTCTTGCCCTCAGAGTTTAGGAGCAGATTGATTGTCATAGCATATGCATCTTTTCCAAGCTTACGTCTGATGAGCTCTGTTCCACCGAGCATGTTGCTCCACTGGTCATCTCCACCGAACTCCATGTTGCAGCCGTATTTCTGGAAAAGTGTGTAGAAATCGTAGCTCTGCATGATCATGTAGTTAAACTCAAGGAAGGAAAGACCTTTTTCCATACGCTGCTTGTAGCACTCAGCTGTAAGCATACGGTTTACTGAGAAATGAGCACCAACCTCGCGGAGCACATCCACGTAGTTTAAGTCCATCAGCCAGTCAGCGTTGTTTACCATGATAGCCTTTCCCTCGCCAAAGTCGATGAAGCGGCTCATCTGTTTCTTGAAGCACTCTACGTTGTGGTTGATAGTCTCTGTTGTCATCATTTGGCGCATATCTGTACGTCCTGATGGATCTCCAATCTGTGCTGTACCTCCACCGATAAGCACGATAGGCTTGTTTCCGGCCATCTGAAGTCTCTTCATAAGGCAAAGAGCCATGAAATGTCCAACGTGAAGGCTGTCTGCTGTAGGATCAAAGCCGATGTAGAAGGTAGCCTTTCCGTTGTTTATAAGCTCTTTGATTTCTTTTTCGTCTGTTACCTGTGCGATAAGACCGCGGGCAACTAATTCGTCATAAATTGTCATGATTTTCCTCCTGATAAGTTGAATCTGTATTCTGAAAAATAAAATATCCCCCTCATCCATTTAAGGACGAGGGGGATTTCTCGCGTTACCACCTTAATTTGCATCCTGCTCGCACAGGAATGCCTCCGTGAGTTGTCACACATTATTCGACATATATTATATAGTGAAAATAGCCGATTCTGTTAACACTCCGGCACTATAACGTGTGCCAATACGTTGCGGCTTATTAATCGAACCGGAGATATTTAACCATCCGGTATGACGTTCGGTGCAAAGCTCCGGGATGTATTCCAGATCTGTTCCCTTGCGCCTCTCACCTGCCGGCAGCTCTCTGTAAGTATTGCAGAAATGTACTTGTTCCCATCAAAGCCTGTTGAAATGTAATTATGCTTCAATTGACGATATTATAGCTGTTTAAGAAGGGGTTTGTCAAGGGTGCAAAAAGCAGTGATTACTTTAATGGTATATCCGGGTCAGAAAAGCTATTGCAAAAAAGTATAAAAAAGTATAAAATAATAGAAAAAGTATAAAAAGATATAAAAACCTATAAAGAGTTATAGAAAGTATAAAAAAGTATAAAGATTTTTGAATATCATATCATAATATATTGAGGTGAATTTATGCAGAATCCATTTACTACAACCTTCAGTAAGACTCCGGAATACACATATATCCATACAGAGAAAACAGAGGAGATACTGGAAAACTTTATTTACGATAATCCGTCGGAGTCGGTATATAAGATAACCGGTGTCAGAGGCTCCGGTAAAACCGTTATACTTGCAAAGGTGGAGGAAGAATTAAGAACCAATGAAAGCAGATATATAAACTGGCTTGTTTTTGATGTAAATCCTGCA
>OGYB01001502.1_pt1 | contig 10206 bp, 7 predicted proteins | sample 1576421 | NCBI WGS metagenome assembly OGYB01 (sample SAMEA3541577, study PRJEB24748) | human gut metagenome | biome: human gut; feature: human-associated habitat; material: faeces | place: China | collected 2012 | reverse complement strand
CACGTCCATGAAAAGGACGTGCGCCAACGCGCGTTTTTCATGATTTACTGTGGACCAGATGGGTGCACAGCTATCTCACGACGATGGCCAGCAGGCACGATGCCGTAGACCAGATACGGCTAGCTTGATGAGATGCCGAAGCTGCGGCTCCACCATTCTTAACACCATGCAGCAGGTGTTCGGCGCGATTGGCACGTCCATCGCCACCTGCCTGCTGTCGATGGGCTCCGGCGCCACCGATGCGGAAGGCTTCGTTGCGGGATCCCGCTACGGCTATGTGTTCGGCTTGGTGCTGATCGTCATCGTGCTGGTCTTCTCCTTCTTCCTGAAAGAAGACAAGATCAGCGAAAAGTGAATCGCATGACATATTGTAAAAAGCGCTTGCCGAAATCGTATTTCCAAACGATCGGCAGGCGCTTTTCTTTTATGAAATCCGATTTCACGTCGAAAACAGATATTCCAAAAAACGACTTTCCGCAACTTTTGAAACCGGTTTGACGGAAGAAATCGTCTCACAATGTAATGCGATTGCCGAAAAAACGACTTTTTTGACATCTGCCTTTTCTATACTTAAGGCACGTCCGGCAATTCGCCGAGACGGCAACTGGATATTCGCACCTAACGTTTAGGGAGTTCCATGAACAAGGCAATCATCACCGTCGTCGGTCAGGATACTGTCGGCATCATCGCACGCGTCTGCACATACCTTTCCGAACATCAGGTCAACGTGCTTGACATTTCCCAGACCATCATCGACGGTTTCTTCAACATGATGATGATTGTGGATTATTCCAACGCCGACAAGGAATTCGGCGAGGTCGTGGACGATCTCGACAAGCTTGGCGAGGAGATCGGCGTGCGCATCCGCTGCCAGCGCGAGGAGATCTTTACCAAGATGCACCGCGTCTGATCCGCGGCATACGTGAGCCACGCAAGTAATCGAAGCCACGAATCGTACTAATCGTAAGGAAAAACCATGCTGAATATCATGGAGGTCCACGAGACCAACCAGATGATCGAGCAGGAGAAGCTCGACGTGCGCACCATCACCATGGGCATCAGCCTGCTGGACTGCGCGGCCGACAGCGTCGACGAAGTCTGCGACAACATCTACAACAAAATCACCACGTACGCCAAAGATCTCGTATCCACCGGCAAAGCCATCGAACGCGACTACGGCATTCCGATCGTCAATAAGCGCATCACCGTCACCCCGATTTCCCTGGTCGGCGCAAGCTCGTGTAAAACGTCGGACGATTTCGTGAAAATCGCGCATGCACTTGACCATGCGGCGAAGAAGGTCGGCGTCGACCTGATCGGCGGCTACTCCGCGCTCGTATCCAAGTCCATGACCCCCGCCGAAGAGCTGCTCATCCGCTCCCTGCCGAAAGCGCTGAGCGAAACCGACATCGTCTGCTCGTCCGTCAACGTGGGATCCACCAAAACCGGTATCGACATGAACTCCGTCGAACTGCTCGGCCACATCATCAAAGACATCGCGCACGCCACCGCAGATAACGATTCATACGGATGCGTGAAATTCGTGGCATTCTGCAATGCCCCCGACGACAACCCGTTCATGGCAGGCGGCTTCCATGGCGTAACCGAAGGCGATGCGGTCATCAACGTCGGCGTTTCCGGCCCCGGCGTGGTTTCCCGCGCGCTCGACGAAGCCAAGGGCAAAAACTTCGAATTCCTATGTGAAACCATCAAGCGCACCGCGTTCAAGATCACGCGTGTCGGCCAGCTGGTGGCACAGGAGGCATCCCGTCGCCTCGGCATTCCATTCGGCATCATCGACCTTTCCCTCGCGCCCACTCCGGCCGTAGGCGACTCCGTCGGCGAAGTGCTTGAGAAGATCGGTCTCGAACAGGTTGGCGCACCGGGCACCACCGCGGCGCTCGCCATGCTCAACGATCAGGTGAAGAAGGGCGGCATCATGGCGTCCTCCTACGTCGGCGGACTTTCCGGCGCGTTCATTCCGGTTTCCGAAGACAAGAACATGATCGACGCGGCGACCAACGGCTGCCTGAAGATCGAAAAGCTCGAAGCCATGACCTGCGTATGCTCCGTCGGCCTTGACATGATCGCCATTCCGGGAGATACCACCGCCTCCACCATTTCCGGCATCATCGCCGACGAGGCTGCGATCGGCATGGTCAACCAGAAAACCACGGCCGTGCGCGTGATTCCGGTCGAGGGCAAAGGCGTAGGGGAGATGGCCAACTTCGGCGGCCTGATGGGCTATGCGCCGATCATTCCAGTCAACCAGACCAGCTGCGAAGCTTTCGTGACCCGAGGCGGTCGCATCCCCGCCCCAATCCACAGCTTCAAAAACTAGCTTCTCCCTTCCCTACGCATCTTTCGCAGTGGTTGCGTTGGTTGCGGAAGGTCGCGGGGAGCCGGCATATTCTATTCCCGACACGCTCCGGGCCGCTCAGGCCAAGTCTTTACGGTCTGAAACAGAACATGCCGGCTCCCCGCTTATGTTGCGCTTCACATCAGATTAGGTTGACGCTTGCTTTTTGTTTGCAACAACGTTGGTTTGTGTGCCATAGCAAGCAGTAGGGCGGGATATTCCGTTCGGGACCGTAGGCTTGGCCGAACGGCCTTGAGTGTGTCACGAATGGAATATCCCGCCCTACTGCGTCCCCAATATCCATAAGGTAATGAATTGAAACGAAAGTTGGCAGGCAGGGGAGGGATCACTGGCCGCCGGCGAAGCCTAGTTGGCGCCAGGCTTCGTAGATGGCGATGGATGCGCAGTTGGTGAGGTTCAGGGAACGCAGGCTTGGACGCATCGGCAGACGCACCTGTTCGGCCACGTGCGGACCGGCCATAATATCCATCGGATCGGGAATATTGCCAGGCTCCGGGCCGAACAGCAGAATGTCAGTCGGCTTGTATTCGATGTCGGTATACAGTTTGGTGGCGTGCGCGGTGAACGCGATGATGCGCGAATTCGGCATGGATTCCACCAGATTCTCAAAATTCGGGTGCAATACCACGTGCGCCATGTCGTGGTAGTCCAGTCCGGCGCGGCGCAGCTTCGTATCTCGAAGATTGAATCCGAGCGGCTCCACCAAATGCAGGATCGTGCCGGTCACCGCGCATAGGCGGATTGCCGAACCGGTATTGCCCGGAATGCGGGGGGAGTAGTAGCACAAGTGGGGCGTGGAGGTTTCGGCTTTGGCCGCGTCTTCGGCTGACAGCATCGCGTCGACCACGGAAATCGGATTGCCGTGCGCGTCGGTCACGAGTTCGTCCGGCCCATAATTCGACTTGCGGTAGCCGTATTCGAACATTTTCTCGACTTTGGCTTCCTCTGCGGTTGCGCCTTGCGCGTCATTGGTATGCTCTTCGTTCGTCATGAATGCAAGAATAGGTACGATGAACGACACGAACGAGCCTAATACCGAAATTGAAAACGCCGAAGCTGTGGCGGACGCGCTTGCCGAATGGTGGCATGCTTCGGCGCGTGACCTGCCATGGCGTTTCGGCCGCACTACTGCGTGGGGCGTGCTTGTCTCCGAAGTGATGAGCCAGCAGACGCAGATGAGCCGTGTGGTACCGTATTGGAACGATTGGATGGAACGCTGGCCTGATGCGGTTGCGCTTGCCGATGCCGCGAAAGCGGATGTGATCACGGCTTGGGGCAGGCTCGGCTATCCGAGACGCGCCTTGCGATTGCAGGAATGCGCCCGCGTGGTCGCTTCCGATTACGATAACAAGCTGCCGCGTACGTACGATGAGTTGCTGGCATTGCCGGGTATCGGCGATTATACGGCCAGCGCGGTGATGAGTTTCGCGTTTGGTGAGCGCATCGCGGTGGTGGATACGAATATTCGCAGGGTGCTTTCGAGGGTTTTTCTTGGCGAGGAGTCGCTTGGCGGCGCCGCAAGACCTGTGGAACGTGCGTTGGCGAAGCAGATGTTGCCGCAGGATGATGCCTCAAAATGCAGACGGTTCGACCGTCCTTCAGTGGTGTGGAATCAGTCCGTTATGGAATTGGGCGCGACCGTCTGCACGGCAAAGGCTCCGTTGTGCGAGGCGTGCCCTGTTTCGGGACATTGCGTGTTTTTGCATAATGGTCGTCCGGGATTGGGGGAACGTCGCACGCGGCCGCGTCAACGTTTCCAAGGTACGGATCGTCAGGTGCGTGGGCTGGTGCTGAATGCGCTGCGCAATCTGCCGGAAGGTGCGACCGCCCTTAATCGCAAGTCGCTTGAACGACTGTGGGATGACCATATCCAGCTTGATCGGTGCATCGCATCGTTGGATGAGGATGGTCTTATCGAAATCCTGCCGAATGCGGATGTGCGTCTTCCGGTATGAAAGGAAGAATGCCGACGTTCTTTGGATGTGCGCACGCTAGACTGTGAAATCATGGCACAGAAGACGTCCTCGAAATCCGGCAAGAAACGTTCGAAAAAACAGCAGGCGATATTTCGTCGCCGTCGCATCGTCGTCGGCATCGCTGCGATAGTGCTGATTTCTTTTCTGGTGTTTTGCCTGTACTCCCTGTCGAGGGGGATTGTCGCGGTGAATCGTGAGATTCATCATGCGGACGTGTATGCGATTTCCCGTAAGGAAGTGCCGTCCCCGACCAAGGAGAAGAAAAGCGGGGTGCCGGATTGCGATGCGTCCAATGTCGCGCTTTCGTTGACTCCTGCGGCGTCAAGTTTCGGTGTGGGCGATTCGATGGATTTCACTACGGACGTCAAATATGACGGTTCCAGCAAGGTTGGTTGCTTGGTTGATGTGTCGGCTTCCAGCGTGGTGTTGACGATCAAATCGGGCGATGATGTGGTTTGGAAGTCGAATGTGTGCCCCGTTGACACCGACTATCGTCTGTTGGCGAAGGGCGACGAGGTCAGACAGACGATCACCTGGCCGGGAACGCGTACTGGCAGCGAATGCGTGGAGGATCAATCCACCCTGCCGAAGGTGGATCGTGGCGTGTATTCGGCGCAGCTTTCGATTGAAGGGCATCCCAAAGCGAAGTCCGATCCGGTCGGCGTCACTATTGAATAAAAATCTATAGGATATGTTATTCTCATGACTTTGCGTACATGCGTGTCATATAGCGGGCACGCTGACAAGGAAGAAGCGCCCGCGTACTAGGCATATGGTGGCCAATGGGAGCGCTTCCGGGGAAACATATCGAAACGATTTAGCGAGCGATAAGGAACGTCCATTGGCTGAGGCTACGACGAACACCACCACCATCATCGCACGCGCCGACCAGCACGATATTGATCTGCACAAGGCGTCGGACCGTGTGAACTTCGGCTCCATCCGCGAGCCCATTGATGTGCCCTACCTGTTGGGTGTACAGACTGACAGCTTCGACTGGCTCATCGGCAACGAGCGCTGGCAGAAGCGTGTCGAGGAGGATCTGGCGAACGGCACCAACACCGTGCCCCACACCTCCGGTCTTGATGAGGTCTTCCAGGAGATCTCACCGATCGAGAACTTCGCTCAGACCATGAGCCTGACCTTCTCCGATCCGTATTTCGAAGAACCGCGCCACACCGTGCAGGAGTGCAAGGAGAAGGATTACACCTACTCCGCGCCGCTGTATGTGAACGCTGAATTCGAAAACGGCGACACCGGCGAAATCAAGTCCCAGACCGTGTTCATGGGCGATTTCCCGCTGCAGACCCCGCACGGCACCTTCATCATCGGTGGTACCGAGCGAGTGATCGTGTCTCAGCTGGTGCGTTCTCCGGGCGTGTACTTCGACCGCAGCCAGGATCGCACTTCCGACAAGGAAGTCTTCGGCGCGAAGATCATCCCGAGCCGTGGCGCATGGCTTGAGTTCGAGATCGACAAGCGTGACGTGCTTGGCGTGCGCGTGGACCGCAAGCGCAAGCAGTCCGCCATCGTGTTCCTCATGGCCATCGGCATGACCAAGGATGAGATCGCCGATGCGTTCAGGGATTACCCGCTGGTTATGGACGCGCTTGCCAAGGAGACCGTGCAGACCCAGGACGAGGCTCTGACCGATCTGTACCGCAAGATCCGCCCGGCCGACACCCCGACGCCGGAAGCTGGCCGCAACCTGCTGGATTCCTTCTACTTCAACACCAAGCGTTACGATCTGGCCCGCGTTGGCCGTTACAAGATCAACCGCAAGCTTGGTCTGGAAAAGGATGTCAACGATCGCAGCCTGTCTCGCGAAGACATCATCTCCACCATCAAGTACCTGGTCACCCTGCATGCCGGCGACACCAAGTTCCCGGGCAAGCGTGACGGCCAGGATGTGGATCTGCGCGTGGACGTCGACGATATCGATCATTTCGGCAACCGTCGTATCCGCCAGGTCGGCGAACTGATCCAGAACCAGCTGCGTACCGGTCTGAGCCGTATGGAGCGTGTGGTCCGCGAACGTATGACCACCCAGGATCCGGAGGCCATCACCCCGCAGTCCCTGATCAACATTCGTCCGGTGAACGCCACCATCAAGGAGTTCTTCGGAACTTCCCAGCTGTCGCAGTTCATGGATCAGAACAACCCGTTGGCAGGCGTCACCAACAAGCGTCGTCTGTCCGCTCTGGGCCCTGGCGGTCTGTCTCGTGACCGCGCATCCATGGAAGTGCGAGACGTGCACCCGTCCCACTTCGGCCGTATGTGCCCGATCGAATCTCCTGAAGGTCCGAACATCGGTCTTATCGGTTCTCTGGCAACCTTCGGCCGCATCAATCCGTTCGGCTTCATCGAGACCCCGTACCGTAAGGTCATCAACGGCCATGTGACCGACGAGGTCGAATACATGACCGCAGACCGCGATGCCGAGCACGTGATCGCACAGGCCAACCAGGAACTCGACGAGAACGGCAACTTCGTCAAGAAGCAGGCTCTTGCCCGAGTCGGCGAAGAAGAAGCAGTCGATGTGCCCGTCAGCTCCGTTGACTACATGGACGTTTCCCCGCGTCAGATGGTTTCCGTCGGCGCCTCCCTGATTCCGTTCCTGGAGCACGATGAGGGCCACCGAGCGCTGATGGGTACCAACATGCAGCGTCAGGCAGTGCCGCTGATCGAATCCGAGCGCCCGCTGGTGGGCACCGGTGCCGAATGGCGTGCGGCCGTCGATTCCGGCGATGTCATTCTGGCTGAGAAGCCGGGTGTGGTGACGTATGTTTCCGCCGACATCATCCGTGTGATGAACGACGACGGCACCACCAGCTCCTACAAGCTGGCCAAGTTCCTGCGTTCCAACCAGACCACCTGCTACAACCAGGTTCCGCTGATCCACGACGGCGAACGTGTGGAAGCCGGTACCGTGCTTGCCGATGGTCCGGCCACCCAGAAGGGCGAAATGGCACTGGGCAAGAACCTGCTCATCGCCTTCATGCCGTGGAACGGCTACAACTACGAGGATGCTGTGATCATCTCCCAGCGTCTCGTGCAGGACGACACCCTGAGCTCCATCCACATCGAGGAATATGAGATCGACGCCCGCGAAACCAAGCTGGGTGCCGAAGAGATCACCCGCGATCTGCCGAACGTCGGCGAGGACGCGGTGGCCAACCTCGACGAGCGTGGCATCATTCGCATCGGTGCCGAGGTCGAAGCCGGCGACATTCTGGTGGGCAAGGTCACCCCGAAGGGCGAGACCGAGCTGACTCCGGAAGAGCGTCTGCTCCGCGCCATCTTCGGCGAGAAGAGCCGCGAGGTGCGTGACACCTCGCTGCGCGTGCCTCACGGCGAAACCGGTACTGTGATCGCCGTCAAGGAGATCACTCGCGAGGATGCCGAGGAAGACGGCGACGAGCTGCCGAACGGCGTGAACCAGATGATCCGCGTCTACATCGCGCAGCATCGTAAGATCACCCAGGGCGACAAGCTGTCTGGCCGCCACGGCAACAAGGGTGTTATCTCCCGCATTCTGCCGGAAGAGGATATGCCGTTCCTTGCCGACGGTACTCCGGTCGACATCATGCTGAACCCGCTGGGCGTGCCTTCTCGAATGAACCTTGGCCAGGTGCTGGAACTGCACTTGGGCTGGATCGCGCACGCCGGCTGGGACATCTCCCTTGATCCGGATGCCGAAGCCGCTTGGAAGAAGTACATTCCGCAGGGCGCCGAAAAGGGCGAGCCGGGCACTCCGGTGGCAACTCCGGTGTTCGACGGCGTTCGTCCGGAAACCATCAAGGGCCTGCTGTCCTGCACCCTTCCGGATCGCGACGGCAACAAGCTGGTCGGCGACGACGGCAAGGCTGTGCTGTTCGACGGCCGTACCGGCGAACCGTATCCGAAGCCGATCTCCGTTGGCTACATGTACATGCTGAAGCTGCACCACCTGGTCGACGACAAGATCCACGCGCGTTCCACTGGCCCGTACTCCATGATCACCCAGCAGCCGTTGGGCGGTAAGGCTCAGTTCGGTGGCCAGCGTTTCGGCGAGATGGAAGTGTGGGCCCTCGAGGCCTATGGCGCCGCCTACACGCTGCATGAAATGATGACCACCAAGTCCGATGACGTCGACGGCCGCGTGCGTGTCTACGGCGCCATCGTGAAGGGCGACAACCTGCCGCCGGCAGGCATTCCGGAATCCTTCAAGGTGCTGCTTAAGGAAATGCAGTCCCTGTCGCTGAACGTCGAAGTGCTCAACGCCGAAGGCGTGGCCATCGACATGAAGGACGAGGACGACGATCCGTCTACTTCCTCCGACGATTTGGGCTTCAACATTGGCGCACGTCCTGACGCGGCCGCCAAGGAAGACCAGGTTGTGGAAGAACCTGAATTCCAGTGATCCCAAGGCTGGTCGCGTTGCCTGACAGCGCGGCGCGACCAGCCTGATGAAACGTGATTAAGCATTAAGAATCGATAGACAGGACAATAGAGTGCTGGACGTCAACGCATTTGACAAACTGAGGATTGGCCTGGCCACCGCCGACGACATCCGTAACTGGAGCCACGGCGAGGTCAAGAAGCCTGAAACCATCAACTACCGTACCCTGAAACCGGAGAAAGACGGCCTGTTCGGCGAGCAGATCTTCGGACCTACCCGCGACTGGGAATGCGCCTGCGGCAAGTACAAGCGCGTGCGCTTCAAGGGCATCGTCTGCGAACGCTGCGGTGTGGAAGTCACCAAGAGCCGTGTTCGTCGTGAGCGCATGGGCCATATCGAGCTTGCCGCTCCGGTGACCCACATCTGGTTCTTCAAGGGTGTTCCGTCCCGTTTGGGCTACCTGCTGGACATCGCTCCGAAGGATCTGGAAAAGGTCATCTACTTCGCTGCCTACATGGTCACCAGCGTCGATGAGGAACAGCGTCATGAGGATCTTCCGGGTCTGCAGGACGAGTTCGACAACGATATCGCCAACTTGGAGAAGCGCCGCAACGCGGAAATCGAAGAGCGTGCCAAGAAGGTCGAAGCCGATCTGGCTGAACTTGAGGCCGAAGGCGAAGCCAAGGGCTCCGCACGCGCCAAGCTGCGCAACAGCGCCGAGCGTGAAATGGCCGCCATCCGCGTTCGTTTCGACGAGCAGATCCAGCGTCTGAGCGCCGTGTTCGACCGCTTCAAGAACCTGAAGCCGGGCGACATGGAAGGCGACGTCGACCTGTGGCGTGAGATGGAAGACCGCTACGGCGATTACTTCGAAGGCTGCATGGGCGCCGAAGCCATTAAGAAGCGCCTGCAGGACTTCGATCTTGAAGCCGCTTCCAAGCAGCTGCGCGAAGAGATCGACACCGGTACCGGCCAACGCAAGGCCCGCGCCCTGAAGCGACTGAAGGTCGTCAACGCTTTCCTGACCACCGGCAACAAGCCGGAGGCCATGGTGCTCGACGTGATTCCGGTCATTCCGCCGGATCTGCGCCCGATGGTGCAGCTCGACGGTGGCCGTTTCGCCACTTCCGATCTCAACGACCTCTACCGTCGTGTGATCAACCGTAACAACCGTCTGAAGCGACTGATCGAGCTCGGCGCTCCTGAAATCATGCTCAACAACGAGAAGCGCATGCTGCAGGAAGCCGTCGATTCCCTGTTCGACAACGGTCGTCGTGGCCGCCCGGTCACCGGCGCCTCCAACCGTCCGCTGAAGTCCCTGAGCGACATGCTCAAGGGTAAGCAGGGTCGTTTCCGTCAGAACCTGCTCGGTAAGCGTGTGGATTATTCCGGCCGTTCCGTGATCGTGGTCGGTCCGTCCCTGCGCATGCACCAGTGCGGTCTGCCGAAGCCGATGGCCCTCGAGCTGT
>OGYB01001495.1_pt1 | contig 10260 bp, 8 predicted proteins | sample 1576421 | NCBI WGS metagenome assembly OGYB01 (sample SAMEA3541577, study PRJEB24748) | human gut metagenome | biome: human gut; feature: human-associated habitat; material: faeces | place: China | collected 2012 | reverse complement strand
GCTCCCGTTCCGGGCTCCAGTTAAATAACTATCTGTAAAACCAGAACGTGAAAATACATCTTGTAAAAGCCGTGTGTCATACGGTTCACCCGCCCGCGCCAGCAGACAGGCATTGACAGCCGCGGCCACATATTCCGGCGGGCGCAGCCGTCCCTCGATCTTCACACTGGCCACGCCCGCGGCGGAAAGCTGCGGCAGATGACCGATGACAGACATGTCCTTGAGGCTCAGATGATGCCCCGCGGCCGGCCCGGGCGTGCCCGATGCGTCGAAGGGCAGACGGCACGGCCCCGCACATCCGCCCCGGTTGCCGCTGCGCCCTCCCAGGAACGCGCTCATATAGCACTGGCCCGAAACGCTCATGCACAGCGCGCCGTGGACGAAGGTCTCGGTCTCAATTCCGCAGCCCGCAGTGATGCCGGCGATCTCGGACAGCGTCAGCTCACGCGCCAAAATCACGCGTGTAAAACCCAGCGCGGCCAGACGGCGCGCACCGTCCAGGCTCTGCACGCTCATCTGCGTGGAGCCGTGCAGCGCCAGGCCCGGCGCCATTCGGCGCACAAGCGCGGCCACGGCCAGATCCTGCGTGATGACGGCGTCAGCCCCGGCAGCCGCAATACCGGCCACCGCCTCGGCAAGAGCTGTCAGCTCACCGGGATACAGCGTGGTGTTCAGCGTTACATACACGCGCACGTCCCGGGCATGACAAAAAGCCACCGCCTGCCGCAGGCCTTCGGTGGTAAAATTGCCCGCCGTGCGGCGGGCATTGAAATTTTGAAGCCCGAGGTACACGGCGTCCGCTCCCGCAAAAACGGCTGCGCAGAGCATGTCGGCATTGCCGGCGGGCGCCAGTATCTCGGGCCTTGTGGAATTGCTGTGGCTCGGCATTACTTCTTCTCTTTCAAATAGCCGATCTCGCGGCGCAGGCGCTCCACCTCGCGGCGGGCCTCCTCGGCAACCAGCTTGGCCTTGGCGGCGTCCTCCAGGTAATCCTTGATCTGCGCGCGCATGTTGTCCGCACCGCTGGTGCTCTTTTTCAGCTCGTCCAGATAACCCAGCGCGGTGATGACGGCCGCCGTCGTGACGGAAGCCGTGGGATTGCTGGCCAGCATCTGTGTCATATCAGAATCCAGCTTTTCAGCCAGAGACAGCACATATTCCTCGGTATCCGTCGTAGCGATGACGTAATTGGAACCGCAAATTTCAAGCTTGATCTTGTTTGCAGGCATCTTGTGTGAAACCCCTTCCTGACGATACGTCCTGTTTTATACCCATTATAAACGAATTGCCCGAAGATAGAAAGTGGATTTTTGAAACTTTTTATAAAAAAACGTATTTTGTTGAAGTAGGGCCCAAAAAATACTATAATATATAACGTGTGGGATGATTTTTCCGTCTGGCCGCGCCCTGCATGTGCGCGGTTTTTCATTCCCCCTGAAAAGAGGAGTAGATGATTTTGAACACCAGATATACCAAAAAAGAATTTGAAAAGCTGCTGACTGAAAAGCTGTTCAATGAATTCGCCATCGACATCGCGTCGGCAACGGACGAACAGATCTACCGCGCGCTTGCACTCATTGCACGGGGCATGCTCAGCGAAAAGCGCAAGCGCTTTATCGCGCGCACCTACGGCGCCAACGGCAAGCAGGTGTATTACCTGTGCATGGAATTTCTGATGGGCCGCAGCCTGAAGACCAGCCTGCTCAATCTGGGCCTGTGCGGCGTGGCGGACGAGGTGCTGCGGGATTACAGCATGAAGCTGGACAATATCTACGAGCAGGAGCCGGACGCGGGCCTGGGCAACGGCGGCCTGGGCCGTTTGGCCGCGTGCTATCTGGACGGTATGGCCACCGACGATATCCCCGGCACTGGCTATTCCATCCTGTACGAATACGGCATCTTCAAGCAGAAGATCGTGGACGGCTGGCAGCAGGAACGCGCCGACAACTGGCTGCCCGGCGGCGGCGTGTGGCTGAAAAGCCATCCGGACCAGGCCGTGGAGGTGCGCTTTGACGGAGAGATCGAGGAGAGCTGGGACGGCGTATACCACCATGTGGAGCACAAAAACTATTCCAGCGTCATCGCCGTACCCAGCGACATGTATGTGGCCGGGTACGATTCCAACGGCGTTTCCCAGCTGCGCCTGTGGCAGGCCAAAGCGCCCGGCTTCGATATGGACAGCTTCAACGCGGGCGAGTACGGCAGCGCCATCACCAAGAGCGCCAACGCCGAGCTCATCAGCAAGGTGTTGTACCCCAACGACAACCACATCGAGGGCAAGATCCTCCGTCTGCGCCAGCAGTATTTCCTGTCTGCCGCTTCCATCGGGGATATCGCCAAGAACCATCTGTCCCAGTACGGCACGCTGGAAAACCTGCCGGATAAGGTCGCCATCCACGTCAACGACACCCACCCCACGCTGGCCATTCCGGAGCTGATGCGCATTCTTTTGGACGAATGCGGCTATACTTGGGAAAAAGCCTTTGATATCACCCGCCGCACCTTCGCCTACACCAACCACACCGTCATGAGCGAAGCGCTGGAAAAGTGGAACGAGGATATTTTTAAAAAGACGCTGCCGCGCATTTACCAAATCTGCGTGGAGCTGGACCACCGCTGCCGCGCCGACCTGGAGCGCACCTTCCCCGGCGACGAGGGCAAGATCAACTACATGGCCGTTTTGGGCGACGGCCAGGTGCGCATGGCCAACATCTGCTGCTATGTGTGCCATTCCATCAACGGCGTGTCTCAGCTGCACAGTGAGATTATCAAGCAGAGCGTGTTCCACGACTATTTCCTGTACAGCCCCGAAAAATTCACCAACGTGACCAACGGCATCGCTTACCGCCGCTGGCTTCTGGCCGCCAATCCGGGCCTGACGGGCCTTCTGGAGGACACCATCGGCCCCGGCTTCAAAAAGGATGCGTCCGAGTTGAAAAAGCTGGAGAAATTCAAGGCGGACAAAAAAGTGCTCAGCGCTCTGGAGGATGTGAAGGACGCCAACAAGGTGATCTTCGCCCAGCATCTGAAGAAGGTCACCGGGCAGGAGATCGACCCGCACACACTGTTCGACGTGCAAGTCAAACGCATGCACGAGTATAAGCGCCAGCATCTGAACGCGCTGAACATCGCGGCGCAGTACCTGTATATCAAGAACAACCCCAACGCGGACGTGGTTCCCAAAACGTATATCTTCGGAGCAAAGGCCGCGCCGGGCTACTATATGGCCAAGCAGATGATCCGCCTGATCTGCAAGCTGGGCGCGCTCATCGACGCGGACCCCATGGTGCGTGAAAAGCTGCGCGTGGTGTATCTGGAGGACTACAACGTCACCACCAGCGAGCGTCTGATGCCCGCCAGCGAAGTGAGTGAGCAGATCAGCCTTGCGGGCACCGAGGCCTCCGGCACGGGCAACATGAAGTTCATGCTGAACGGCGCGGTAACGCTGGGCACGCTGGACGGCGCGAATGTAGAGATCGCAGAGGCCGCCGGCAGGGAAAACGAGATCATCTTCGGCATGCTGACGCCTGAGGTGAACGACCTGAAGCGCTTCGGCTACCATCCCTCCGGCTTCATCAACAATTGCCCCGAGGCCGCCGAAGTACTGGCATTTCTGGAGCGCGGCTGGAGCGGCGAGAGCTTCCATGAGATCGTGAACAACCTGCGCACCAGCGACCCATATATGGTGATGGCCGATTTTGCCGATTACCGCCGCGCCCAGAACGACCTGAGCGGGCTGTACCGAGACCGCGGCGTGTGGAACCGCATGAGCCTGATGAACATTGCCAACGCAGGCATTTTTTCAGCCGACCGGGCGGTGAACGATTACGCCCGCGATATCTGGCACGTAAAGCCCATCAAATAGATCCGCCCGCCGCATCCGTCCGTGCGTTTCCGCCCGGATGTCTGCGGACGCGACCAGCGCCCGCCAAATAAAACTGCATGGGAGCAATCGGAATGCCCGTGACCATTTTCAACAGCCAGGACACTTTTTATAAGACCCCTTTCGGTGCGGTCCGCGCCGGAGAGACCGTTGCCTTTACGCTGACGGTTCCCGTGGAGTTCGGCTGCACCACACCCTATCTGCTTTTCAACAGGGACGGCGAACAGCCGTCCCTGTTCCCGCTCCAAAAACAATACTTCCGCAACGGTATGGACGTGTTCTCCACTACGATACAGCCGCAGGAGCCAGGGCTCTATTTCTATTATTTTGACCTTTACACCGGCTACCGCAAACTATACGCCGGGCAGCTTGGCGAGGCATATGTTACAACAGGCGACGGCGAGGCCTGGCAGCTGACGGTATACGAAAAGGATTTTCAGACTCCAAGCCATCTGCGCGGCGGCGTCATTTACCAGATCTTCCCGGACCGCTTCTTTGAAAGCAGCCCTCATGCTACCATGCCCTATGCCGACCGCATCTACCGCCCGGACAAGCGCAGTGAACCCTATTTCTGGCCAAACGAACAGCATGAGGGCTATTTGAACATGGACTATTACGGCGGAGACCTGCCTGGCATCCGCAAAAAGCTGACGTACCTCGCCAGCCTTGGTGTGACATGCATCTACCTCAACCCCATCTTCGAAGCCCACGCCAACCACCGTTACAACACCGCGGACTACCGCAAGGTGGACCCGGTTCTGGGGACCAACGAGGATTTTGCAGAGCTGTGCCGCGCCGCCAAAGCCCGCGGCATCGACGTCGTGCTGGACGGCGTGTTCAGCCACACCGGTTCGGATTCCGTCTACTTCAACCGCGAGGGCCGCTACGCCTCCTTCGGCGCATGGCAGGGACCGGACAGCCCGTACCGCCGCTGGTACGATTTTTCACCGAACTATCCCCACGGCTACCGCTGCTGGTGGGGCTTTGAAACGCTGCCCGAGGTGAATGAAGAGGACCGCTCCTACCGTGAGTTCATCTGCGGGGAGGGCGGCGTCATCGACTATTGGCTCGGCCTGGGGGCTTCCGGCTTTCGCCTGGATGTGGCCGACGAGCTGCCCGATGATTTTATTGAGGAGATCCGCCGCGCCGTCAAGCGTCACGGCAGCGAAAAATATCTGCTGGGCGAAGTGTGGGAGGACGCCACCAACAAGTGGAGCTACGGCCGCCGCCGCACCTACCTGCTGGGCAAAGGCCTGGATGCGGTAATGAATTATCCGTTCAAGGACGCTACGCTGGCTTTTGTGAAAGGCGGCGACGCCCGCACAGCCGCCCACGACATCATGCGTATCTGCGAGCACTACCCCGCCCCGGCACTGCATGTGCTGATGAACTTCATGTCCACCCACGATACCGTGCGCGCCATTACCGCCATCGCGGGCGAGAGCTGCGAGGGCCGTGACCGATACTGGCAGAGCGCGCGCCGCCTGACGCCCGAGCAGTATGAAAACGGCCGCCGCCTGATGACGCTGGCCTATGCGATGATCTTTACGCTGCCGGGCATCCCCAGCATCTACTATGGCGACGAGATCGGCATGCAGGGCTACAAGGACCCGTTCAACCGTGCCTTTTTCGATTGGGAAAGCCGGGAAACGCGCATCCGCCCCGTGCTGCAAAACCTTGCCGCCCTGCGCAAAAGCTGCCCCGCTTTTGCCGACGGAACGCTGGCCGTCACCCAGGCACAGGGCGGCGTGCTGTGCTACGAGCGCCGCGCCGAAGCCGCCGTGGCTGCCGTGTGCATCAACCGGACCGAACAGCAGGTGCGCACCGTGCTTCTGGGACGTACCGTCGAAGTGCAGCCCTGCAGCTTTGCCGTTGTGACCGATCCGGAATGAGCTTTTTACAATACATCCGGCCTCATAATATGCAAAAACCGCGTTAGGGAAAACCTGACGCGGTTTTTGCATTTGCCCTGCTCCGTTCATCCTCAGCCCGGCGTGCCCCGGGTAAAGGACTGCTCGGCGCGCAGCGTGCCGGAGCCGTCGTACCAGCGCGCGGTGAGCGCGTTGCCTGTCTCGTCCAGCACAAACACGATGTAGGAGCCGTCGTCCTGCACCCAGCATTGTACGCCTCCGTCCATCATCGTGCCCAGCGTATAATCGGTTCCGTCAAAAAAAGATTCATCCAGCAGAACGGCCCCGCCTGCGCCATCTACCCACGCGCCGCGCATCTGCCGCGCCAGCGACGGCTCTTCCGGAGCGTTTTCACCGTACAGCTCCAGCAGCAGCGCACTGCGCTCCTCGTCCCAGAAGGTATAACAGCCATCCGCTGTCGGGTCCTCGCCGTTCAGATACGAATAAAAATCCACGACCCACGTGTATGTGTCCGACACTGCAAACACGCACACCAGCACCGTATCACCCATAATCCATGAGGCGTCGGCGTATTCGGTGCCGTCGGCGTCCGGCTCGTAATCCGTGTACCATTGTACATCCTCGGCCGCCGCAAACAGCTCGTCCAGTGTGCGGGCGTCGCTGTAAAACAGGTGTGAACCGCGCAGCCGTTCTTCCAGCGTGCCGCCCGCGGCCTGTGCGGGGATATAGCCGTTGAGCAAAGCCTGGTCGCTGCCCTCGCCCCAGTGCGCTTCCAGCGCATCCGATACCGCCGCTCCGTAATGCTCCGTGCCGTAGGTGGCGTTGTCATCCGGCAGCGCCTGCGGCACGCTCTGTGCATAAGGCAGCGTGCCCGGTGCCTGATGCTGCTGCGCATCCTGCATGGCGGCGGGAAGCAGCGCTGCGACCAGCGCCACAACGGCGATGATATAAACGCCCACCCAAGCTGCCGCTCCGCCGACGACTGCGCCCGTATGCGCCGGAACGGCCGGATCACCGTGCTGCTGCTCAAAATACCGGCGGTTAAAGGTCACGCCGTTGTAAATGCTCAGTGCAATGCCCCAGACGCTCACGCCCAGGGACAGCAGCAGGATCGCGGCGATCCACACGAAAAACGCCTGCGTCGGCTCTGCGGCCCGGCCGCCGTAGCCGGCCAGCTCCACACACAGCTTTCCAAAAAAGGAAAGGCTCACGCCCAGCACGGCCAGCAGCGCCAGCCAATAGGGCAGATATGTGCGTGCAAACCGTTTGTAACAGCCGCGGTAAAGCTGATGGAACGGCCCCAGAAAGAATGCCGCCGCATTGAAACGGCCTCTTCCGCCCGCAGCGATGTCTGCAAATTCCCGTGCGTAATAGGGCGAAACGACCCGGCCCAGCCCGGCGCCGGGTTGGAGCATGCCGTAGGCACAGCCCTCCGCTTCCTGCGGGGAATACCCCTGTACAGGCGCGCTGTATGCGCCCTGCGGCGCATATGCGGGCTGCACCGGCCGCGCCTGCTGCTCCGGCGGTTCCACGCGCCCACCGCAGTTTGGGCAGTATTCGTACCCGTCCTTCAGCCTTTGTCCGCAATATCTGCATTCCATTTTTATGCCTCCCGTGCGCCGGGCCGCGGTGCCCTTCGTTCACAGATTTCCTGTTTTTGAAAGTTTTCTCGCCCAAACGCCGTATAATTCTACAAGATATTATATACTACGCCGTGCACCGCCGCAAGCCGCCGGTTGCTGCGGCGCGCGGAAGCGCCTGCGCGAGAACCGTTGAAAGCATTCCGCATGCCTGCCGGGCCCCCGGCGGCCTATATAAATAGGTATAAAAGCGCCTGGCAGGCCGGTTTTCGGGCGGCGCGGCCCGGCCTCGCCCGGCGTTCCCCGGGTTTGATTGGGGCAGTAGCTTTGAAAAAAACGCCCCCCAAGGCCAAAACCGGGCGAAACCGGCTTTTTTTGGGCTTTGTCAATCCTTTGACGAATATGGTACAATAAGAGCAAGCAGAAACCCAAACGGCACAGCCAAAAGCCCGGCTTGGCTTCTGCGGCGAAGGTCGACCGGACACCCGGCCGCAGCGTACGCCCGTACACGGTGCGCGGCGCGGCGGCAACCACGGCTGCGTTACACGGACGCGGCAGAAAGGCAGGTAAACACATTATGGCATTTACAATTTCTTCCCTGGTCTGGCTGATACTGCTCATCGCGTTCGTCGTCGTGGAGGCGCTGACGGTGAGCCTTGTCAGCATCTGGTTTGCCGCCGGGGCGGTGGCTGCGCTCATCGTCTCGGGGTTCACTTCCTCGTGGCTGGTGCAGTTCGCGGTGTTTGCGGTGGTAAGCGCCGTGGCCCTGGCCGCGACGCGCCCGCTGGTGAAAAAGCGCATGACCGCGCGCCGTGTGCCCACCAACGCGGACATCAACGTCGGCCGCAAGGCACAGGTTCTCGTTGAGGTCACGCCCGACGTTACGGGCCGTGTACGGCTGGACGGCGTGGACTGGAACGCCCGCAGCGAACAAACCATTCCCGCGGGCTCCCTGTGCGTGGTGCTGAGCGTGGACGGCGCAACGCTGACCGTGCGCCCCGACACCGCCACTGCGGCGGTATGACCCCCTGTATTCTGTTTCCGTCTTGACGGAACGTATAAAACACCCAATTTAAAGGAGGACTATCATGCTGATTCTGTTTCTGATTCTAATTGTGCTGGCGCTCGTGATCCTCATCGCGAACATCGCCATCGTTCCCCAGGCTTATTCCTATGTTGTAGAGCGCCTGGGCGTGTACTATACCACATGGGAGGCAGGCTTCCATTTCAAAACGCCGTTTGTCACGCGCATCGCCAAAAAAGTCTCCCTCAAGGAGCAGGTCGTGGACTTTAAGCCCCAGCCTGTGATCACCCGCGATAACGTGACCATGCAGATCGACACCGTGGTGTTCTTCCAGATCACCGACCCGAAGCTGTTTACCTACGGCGTGGAGCGCCCGCTCTCCGCCATTGAGAACCTGTCCGCCACCACGCTGCGCAACATCATCGGCGACATGGAGCTGGACCACACCCTCACCAGCCGTGACACCATCAACACCAAGATCACGGCCATTCTGGACGAAGCCACCGACAAATGGGGCATCAAGGTGAACCGCGTCGAAGTGAAAAACATCATCCCGCCGGCAGAGATTCAGGACGCCATGGAAAAGCAGATGAAGGCGGAACGCCAGCGCCGTGAGAGCATCCTGCGCGCCGAGGGCGAAAAGAAGAGCGCCATCCTTGTGGCCGAAGGCGAAAAAGAAAGCGCTATCCTGCGTGCCGACTGCGAGTGTAGAGTAAAGTCCCGGTGCTACGTGTCCCTTCGAGAGCACGAAACGGTCCCTGTCCTCCCATTTAGGATTGGCAGGGTCTACATTCATCTCCTCAAAATACAGATATGTAAAAATATCTGCTGATGAAAGTGATCCACCCGGATGTCCGGATTTGGCACTGTGAACTGCTGTCACAATGTCCTTGCGAATTTCATTCGCCATCTTCTCAAGTTCAAGATTGTTCATGATGTCTCCTTCTATCATTTATATCTCTGTTCTTCCCTGAAGCGCCCTAAGCAGGGTCACCTCGTCAATATATTCCAAATCGCCTCCTACGGGAACTCCGCTCGCGATTCGTGTCACTTTGATGCCGGTAGGTTTGATGAGCTTGCTGATATACATGGCCGTAGTCTCGCCCTCCAGACTTGAATTGGTCGCTATAATGACCTCGTCTACGTCTTTTTCAAGGCGAACCATGAGCTCCTTAAGACGGATATCCGCAGGACCTATGCCAAGCATGGGTGAAATTGCGCCACCCAGCACATGATATACTCCCTCATATTTACCGGTCTTTTCGTATGCCACAAGATCCCTCGTATTCTCAACAACCATGATGGTCTTGTGGTCTCTTGCCGCATCCTTGCAGATGGGGCATAGCTCGTCATCTGTGAGTGTATAGCAGCATTTGCAGTATCTGACATGCTCCTTCGCATCGATTATGGCGTCAGAGAGCGATTTTGCCTGCTCCTTTGGCATATTTATGATATGAAATGCCAGTCTCTGCGCTGTCTTGGCTCCGATTCCCGGAAGCTGTGACAGCTCCTCTATTAGTTTTGATATCTCACTGCTGTAAAAATCCATTAAAACAGACCGCCACCCAGGCCACCGGTAATTTTGGACATAGATGCCTGTGACTGCTCATCAATCTGGCGAAGTGCCTCATTGGTTGCTGCCATGATGAGATCCTCGAGCATCTCGATATCGTCAGGATCCACTACCTCCTCAGATAATTTGACCTTTGTGATTTCCTTTTTTCCAGAAACAGTGACTTCGACTGCTCCGCCGCCTGCCTTTGCTGTAACCTCAGCATCCTCAAGCTGCTTCTGAGCCTCCTCCATCTGACGCTGCATACGCTGCGCCTGCTTCATAAGATTATTCATGTTGCCAGGCATTCCGCCTGGGAATCCGCCACGTTTTGCCATGGTGCGTTCCTC
>OGYB01001489.1_pt1 | contig 10328 bp, 10 predicted proteins | sample 1576421 | NCBI WGS metagenome assembly OGYB01 (sample SAMEA3541577, study PRJEB24748) | human gut metagenome | biome: human gut; feature: human-associated habitat; material: faeces | place: China | collected 2012 | reverse complement strand
CAGAAAGTTGCGTGCTTCATATGTTCACTTGTAAGAGTGCTCATTACGGCTCAGCGGTGTTGCCGGTTTTTTGCTATGCAGGGGTATGATTTCTAACTTTAGTTTGCAGATACTGAAGTATTTTTGTATAATACGATTAGAAAGTAAAAATGTCATTTAACCGTTGTATACAAATTAACAAGGGGGAGCATCTAGTGGAACAGATAAAAGAAATAACAGTCCATACAGAATGGAAAGACATTACCTTAAACCAATTAAAAGAGATGTATGAATCTAGGGATATTATTACAGACCCTGATTATCAAAGAAAGTATGTATATAATGATAAGCAAGCCTCACGCTTAATAGAGTCAATTTTGATTGGTATTCCAATTCCGGTAGTTTACTTGTGTGAAGAAGATGACAATGTATATACTGTTATAGATGGTCAACAAAGAATAACCTCTTTTGTTAGATACTTGAGAAACGATTTCCCTTTAGTTGGACTTATCACTATGCCACAGTATAATGGCAGATATTTTCGAGACTTAGAAAAAAGCGTGCAAAGACGGTTAAAGTCCAAGGCACTGCGTGCAGTATGCTTGGACAAAGATTCGCAGGAGTTAAAGTATGAGATTTTTTCACGCTTGAATCTTGGCGCAGTAAAACTAAAGGACCAAGAGTTGCGAAATTGTATATATCGAGGACCATTTAATGACATGCTCAAAGATATTGCCAGTAATAATCAAGTTTTGAAGTTGTTATTTCATGATGATAATATGCACAGCGCATATGAGGAACGGATTTTAAGATTCTTTGCGTTGCGCAACTATCTTGAGACTCAGGGGACATTTAAAGTAACAATGAACCGTTATATGGCGAAGCATCAATTTGATTCTGAGACGGAATTGCAAAAAATGAAGACTAAGTATAATGGCCTAATTGATCTTATTAAACAAGTATTGGGAGAAAACGCATTTTACTCATTGTCGAATAATCAGCGAAAACAGTTCAATGGGGCAGTATATGATTCAATTGTGATAGCATTTTCTTATTTTCCTAAACACTTAATTATGCAAAATGCAGATCAAATACGCACTTCAATCGAATATATAAAACATAATGATACTGAATATCAAAACAACGTATATGTTGGAACAAATTCTGGGGCAAGAGTAAGAGGAAGAATTAGCAAAATAATTGAATCAATAGATAGAATAGTATCAAAAGATTCTCTAACGGATAGAGTACGGCTATTCACAAAAACAGATAAAGAAAACTTATTTTATACTGGTTGCATTTGCGCCTATTGTGGCAATCGAATTTTGAACATAGATGATTGCGAAATTGATCATATCATACCTTTTAGTCTAGGTGGGCCAACAAACCTGGAAAATGCACAATTATTACACCGACATTGCAATAGAAGCAAGGGTAATAAAATGATGCCCCTAGCATCTCAAGAAGATATGATTGATAATGACGTGGATGAGGAAGGCACAGAACAGTAAGCTGAGACCATCAACTTAACTTTTCTGAGTAATAGAGAAAACGCCCCTTTCATGGCGTTTTTCTTATACTCATTTTTCATAAAACGTATTACTAGCGCTTTCTAACATCGCATCCTGAAGTTCATCAATCTAAAATACATGTATCAGCATCTAGGGATTGTGATATTCCGTTGCGTCGCCAGCTCTTCCAGGGGGCAGCCAGTCTACGCTTTTAATGCCCAAGTATAGAGACAACATCATTGCTGCAAGAATCAAGACCGCTATAATTATTGGCTTTGGCATCAAACGTATTTTCCCTTTTTGATAATCCTGTTCACGCATCATCAGCTAACCCCGCAACTCGGTCAAGTGGGACTGGCGTCATTCAGATTGCCGCCCGGGATATCCACAAGCTGTGAAAGAAGCTGACTAGACAGCCCCATCTTAGTTGGATCATCCAAGATCACAGAATACCCGTCCGTGCTATTGAACATCAGCATGGCGAAATCATAGTCCAAAGCGAGAAGCCTATCCATTATCGCTCTTACTTCTTCAGCAAAGCTTTGGGGAGTCTTTACATCCTTGCTCTCTGCCATGGTAACATTGCAAACCACGTATGATTTTTCAGCATTAAAGACTCCGGCTTCATCCACAATCAGTCCATTATAGCTGTCGACGTCAACGCCAATTACAAGTTCATTCCCTTTAAGCGCGTCGCTCAAGTTCGTTTCTATGGTTCTAGCTACGGAGAACTTTGCCTCTTGCCTCGCCCTGCTTGAAGGTCCATATTCATTCCAAAACTGCGACATGTATACGCTGCCTATGCTGAATGCGATAAGCAGTATACTCAACAGTGTAGAAACAAAGTCATAACGCAGCCGCTCTCCGCGCCGGACGATATACATAATTATCATCTCCAGGCCAAGGGCGATTAGTACAAGGGGCGCCAAGCTTAGCAGCAATGATATATTGAGATCGGGATAAAATATGTACAGCAGTATCGCAACGCCCGCCAGAACCAGCGTAGAACCCATCGTTATAGTGCCTACCCTCCTTGCCCGCTTGGCTTCAATCCGCACAGCTGGAGTTGATTCGGCTGATGAAGAGGTTTCATTATTCATCTTTTTTTCCTCCATATCCTTTAATTTCGCCGTTGTCACCCTTTTTTCTGCCTCTGACAAGCATCACACCCAGCACTATCAGCGCAAGGGATACAAACATATCCGGAATCCTACTATATATAGGATATGTGATATCGATGTCATACTGGCGAAGTATGGGCAGTATAACGGAGTCAATGGTCAGCCACAGGCCTGCCAGGCATAAGAGTATGCCAAGCCAAAGATGCCGTTTGTTAAATATCGCTTTCAAGCCGTCGGTATTTTTCCCACTAACGCTGATCAGACGTTTTTCTTCACTAAGGCGGCCTTCTTCATCCAGCCTTTTAAACTGAAAGGTTTTGAAAAACGCATAAAACCAGATCACTGGCAACATCAAAGCCATAAGAGAAAAGGAGGTCGCGGAGGCTAGCCATATGACAGAGCAGAATATAAACATTATTAAGGTGCCAAACCGCATCGCCCCCAGATACATCATACCGGCCCCGGGTATAATAGCCAGGACAAACGTAAGGAACGTATTTTCATTCTTCATAGTCAGTATTCCTTTCAAATGATATTAAATCGGTAAAATTGCCAAGCGCATCGATTAACGATCTGCCAAAGCTGGAGATCGAATCGCAAAGGCTTGAAAGCCCGCTGTCGATATTGTTAAAAACCCCGCTGGTCTTTCCAACGTCGATATCAAACATACCTGTAAACCACAGGGTGAGGGCCAATGCTGCCGCAAGCGCCGCTGTTGCCGCGCGGTGAACCAGATTGCTGCGTTTAATTCGGCGAAGCCCGCGCCGAACGTCCAATAGGCACGAGCCGTCGGGTTCAGCCAGTTCGCCGGACTGTGTCGCATCGACGCAGCTTTCAACGCATTTGTCACAGAACGAGAGGTGTTCAGCCATTTCCAGACGGGTAAGTTCATCCAGCTGTTTGCCCGAAGCCAGAGCGCTGAAAGCCGCGTCGCTTAGGTGCCCGTTGCTGTCGAAATATTCATTTTCATTCATAACCTAAGCACCTCCCTCAGTTCGTCTCTAAGCTTAAGCTTAGCCCGATACAGCTGCGACTGAACGGTTTTTTTGGGCCTTGACAGCCTTGTGGCGATAGCCTCCACTGAAATTTCTTCAAGAAAGAATAGGACTGCAACGTCATGGTATGGTTCCGGCAGGCTGACTATGCTTTGACGTATTATTTCGCCCGTTTCTCCCTCAATCAGTATGCGTTCAGGAGACATTTCTTCGCGGAGGATATCCAGTTCGGAGATATCCTCCATTATCGACACACGGCGGTAGTAAGCGCTTTTGAGCAGATCCTTCGACTTGTTTGACGCTATCCTGACTAACCATCCCTTAATATTGGTTCCGTCCATTTCGCCAATGTGGTTAAAGGCGGCAATAAAGGTATCCTGGGTTAGATTTTGAGCGTCGTGGTAATTGCCAACAAGTCGGTAGCAGACGGTAAACACCAGTTTTTCGTAGGCTTCCACTATGTTGTTAAATTGTTTATCATTCGTGGCGGCCTCACCGTCCTTGGTAAAGTTTTAGTAGAAATAGTCCGAATAAATATAACGATTTATCCGCGTCCTTGACTGCATGATAATCAATATATAATCATAACATTTTAGTTCAACTAAATCAAAGGGGATGATGCGATAGGAATGAAAAACAAAAGGGACCGCATCAGCCGGCTATTCACCCAAATCCATATGATATAGAGCATATCTGAATGGATTTATAGTTTAGAATGCATCCGGTATGTCGAATTTATAGAGGCGAGGCCCAAATAAAAATAAAGCGTACGGGTACCTGTACCCGTACGCTTAAACCATCGAAATAAGCCTGTTACCGCCTATTGCTGGTTAGCCGGCTATTGATTCGTAAGTTTCCTTGACCTTAAGGATAAATCCCTCCGTATCAAGCACCGTCTTATTGGCATGATCCGACAAGAGCGCCAGATCCTTGGTCATAAAGCCGTTTTCTATAGTGGTAAGCGCCGCTCTCTCCATATCATCGGCAAATTTTATAAGCTCGGCTATGCCGTCAAGCTGCGCGCGCTTTCTCAGCGCACCAGTCCATGCAAACAGTGTTGCCATGGAGTTAGTCGAGGTGCTTTCACCCTCAAGGTGCTTATAGTAATGGCGCGTTACAGTTCCGTGGGCAGCCTCGTACTCATAGTTGCCGTCCGGGGATACCAGAACGCTGGTCATCATGGCGAGGGAACCGAATGCCGTGGCGACCATATCGCTCATAACATCGCCGTCATAGTTCTTGCATGCCCATATAAAGCCGCCCTCCGAACGTATAACCCTGGCTACCGCGTCGTCAATAAGCGTATAGAAATAGGTTATGCCGGCTTCTTCAAACTTGGCTTTATATTCTTTGTCGAATATCTCCTGGAAAATATCCTTAAAGGTATGATCGTATTTTTTCGATATGGTATCCTTGGTTGAAAACCAGAGGTCCTGCTTGGTTGACAGCGCAAATTCAAAGCATGCGCGGGCAAAGCTGGTTATCGAGTCGTCCTTGTTGTACATTCCCATGAGTACGCCAGGGGTCTTAAAATCAAACACGGTTTCGTCGAATAATACATTGCCCTCGGTATCGGTGAACTTGATTTCAGCCTTGCCGGGGCCAGGTACCCTGAATTCAGAGCACTTATATATATCGCCATAGGCATGACGGGCGATTGTGATGGGTTTTGCCCAAGAGCGCACAGACGGCTTAAGGCAATTCAGCGTAATCGGAGTACGGAAAACTGTTCCGTCGAGTATCGCACGGATCGTTCCGTTTGGACTCTTGTACATTCTTTTAAGGTTATACTCCGTAACCCTCTGGGCGTTTGGGGTGATTGTAGCGCACTTAACGCCTACGCCATACTTCTTGACAGCTTCCGCCGCCTCAACTGTGATCTGGTCATCGGTCTCGTCACGGCGTTTAAGGCCTAAATCATAATATTCGGTCTTAAGTTCAACATAGGGTTCGAGCAGGTCGGTTTTGATCATTGACCATATTATACGGGTCATTTCGTCGCCGTCCATCTCCACCAACGGCGTACGCATCTGGATCTTAGCCATCGTGTCTTTCCTCTTCCTTTCACTTGTTCAAGGTTTTTTTGCCCTTTTGGGCCTTATTGAGTATCTGAGAGTCATATGCAAAAGTGGATGAGTGTTTCTGCGCCAGTGCCTTGTTCGCATACTCCACAAGCCTATCCACAAGCTGCCTGAAGGATATTCCAAGCGGTTCAAACAGGTAAAATGCCATCGAGCCCGGAATAGTGTTGATTTCGCAGACGTAGGGCTTGTTTTCTGAGGCATCGATCAGGTAATCAATCCTAACTATGCCTTTGCACTCCAAAGTACGGAATATTTCAGCGGTAAACGCCTGTATCCGTCTTGTCATCTCGTCGCCTATCGGAGCGGGAATGCGCCTTGACAGGCTTTTCATGCCCTTGCCCGCGTTTCTTGTATACTTATCTTCAAACGTCAGATAGTCTTCCCATGATACGGGCTGTTCACACAGCGAAACCGTACATTCCCCGTCAAAGCCCATGCATGCGCAGTTTACCTCCACGGGCTTTTCCAGTCCTTTTTCTATCAATATGCGCCTGTCAAACTCAGCGGCAACCTCTATAGCCTTCCTAAGCGATTGCGCATTCTCAGCGCGGCCGATGCCGATTGACGATCCAAGATTAGCCGGCTTGATATAGAGAGGATAGCCCAGTTCTTCAGCTTTTGCAAGTATATTATCGGGGTTTTTGCGCCACTCGCTCCTATAAAAGAATATGCTGTCAAGAACAGGAAGCCCCATGCTCCTAAACACGCTTTTCATCATTATTTTATCCATGCCGACTGAGGATCCAACCAGTCCGCTGCTGGAATACGGTATGTCGGCAAGCTCCAACAATCCCTGAACGCATCCGTCCTCGCCATGCATTCCGTGCAGGGCTAATATAGTGCAATCAAGGTCATGTACCTTGGACGATTTGGAAAACAACCCTCCAGAGTTAAGCGTATACAATCCGTTTAAGCCGGGAACAGGGGGAAGTGTGACCCTTGTCAAACCCTTCATATTTGGGTCAAACGATTTATAGGTCTTTATATCCCTAAGCGGCTCCCCAACAAACCAGCCGCCCTCACGTGAGATGTATATGGGAAAGGCGTTATACTTTTCCCTGTCCGCGTTTTCCAGCACCTGAAGGCCGGTAATTATCGATACGTCATGTTCAGCGCTTCTGCTTCCAAATATTATACCTAAATTCATATTCCCTCCTATTGCCAACAGGGCCTCTATGGCTGCGGCTGCGTCAATTATAGTTATCGGTCAGATCATTTTCAAACAATACTACGCACCCAGGTTCCGTATATGACGGCAACGCTTCGGTGGCTTCCGAGAAGGTGGTTGCCATTACGATGCTTTTTTCATCAAAGCCGGCGGAAAGCAGTCCCCGCCTTATGTTTTCGCCGTTTATTGCGCCCACGATTATCGCTATGTCCGCGCATTCAGCAATTTGCCTGCCAAATTCCTCATTCAGAGCCGCCTCCTCATTGCCGAGTTCCACCATCCCTGGGGTAACTATTATTCTTCGTCCCGAAAACGCCGACAGCACTTCAAGCGCCGCCTTAGCGCCGGCGGGGTTGGAATTAAACGCGTCGTCTATAACGGTAACGGCGCCCTTGATAAGCTGAAGACGGTGCTCTACAGGCTCTAGTGAGGCTATAGCGTTTGAAATCTGCTTCATGCTTACGCCTAGGTTATATGCCGCTGACGCCGCTCCTGCGATATTCAATATGTTATGACGCCCAAGAAGCGCCGTAGTGCACCTTTCACGGCGTCCATCAGCGCTGACAAGGTCAAAACTGCTTCCTGATTCGCCAACCTCAATATTTTCAGCATGCATATACAAGCCTTTGCCATCTATACCAAAAAGGTTTTTATCGCCAACCTTGCAGCGCCCGAACATTTCGACACATACAGGACTGTCGCCGTTTATAAATGCGTGGCCGTCCATGGGCAGACTGTCCAATAGCTCCTCTTTTGTGCTTATAACGCTCTCAAAGGAGCCGAAGGTCTCAAGGTGCTGCTTTCCAACGGCGGTTATTATACCATATGTGGGGCGCACAAGCTCGCACAGCTCTTTTATATCGCCTTTGTAGCGCGCGCCCATCTCAGCGACAAATACTTGATGCTCCGGCTTAAGCTCGCCGCGAACTATTTTGGTAATGCCCATTGGCGTATTATAGCTAGAAGGCGTATATAAAACGTTATATTTCTCGCTTAACATGGAAGCAAGCATAAATTTGGTGCTGGTTTTGCCATAGCTTCCGGTTATGCCGATTTTTACAATATCTGTTCTGGCGGCGAGCTTTCGCCTTGCGTCGTTAAAGTACCATCTTTTTACCAGCCATTCTATAGGGTAGGTAATCAAATAAGCTAGCAGAACCATAATCGGCGCTAATATGCATGGAGAGAAACGCAGTACGGATTTAACAATATAGCTTGCAGTTACGTTGGTATATCCCATATCCAAAAGCGAAGCGCACGAAAGCGCGGCGCAGATTATGGAAAGCATAACGATAAGCCGTATAGCCCTGGCGGTATACTTAAGCGGTTTTCTATGATCCTTTTTTAACCATACTATGAATGCAACCGAGAGGGACGCTATGCAGATAAGATCGGAAGCACGGTATAAAAGGGTTTCAAGGACATGGTTATTTAACGCGGCCGACAAAAGCCTTATTCCACATGATAAAAGCCCTATGCTGAGGTACGGAAGGCAATCGGACAGGTGCGCTTTAAGCCACTTAAGGTACATCTTGCCCTGATAGCTTTCAAGCTGCAGCATATGAATAAACTTCAGTGAAGACGCTGCCGACGCTGCAGCAACGAGCATGGTGAGAATGTATGTCAACCAATCGGTCATCAATTTTCCCCTTCCTTATTAATCTTTTAAAACTATATCCAGCATAGCGCAAAAGCGCAAGTAGTCGTCTATATAGCTAAAATGGCCCGCGCCTTCGATCACCGCTAGTCCAGCGTTTTTCATGCGCTTTTCCATTAGCCGCCCCATCCATAGAGGCGCGGAGGTATCCTCGCTGCCCCATATTAGCAGCGTTTCATTTCTAATTTTATCCAACAACTCAGTAAGGTCAAGATTTACAACCTTTACAAAGGTTTCGCGCATTACGCCTGAAAGCGACTTATAGTCGTCCGAACCGGCCTTTTTAATCTTTTGATCCAGATTGAACATGCGGTTAAATACGCTTACCTTAGCCGCCTTCTTTGCAAGCTTATAAGAGTAAGTTTTTAAATAATAGACCAGGCTGCGCTTTGGCCTTGGTCCGGCGGCGTCGATTAATATCAACTTGCCAAACAAATCAGGCTCCGCTGACGCCAGCATTATGGTAACACGGCCTCCGAACGAGTGGCATATAAGATCGCAGCCCTCCAAACCAAGAATGGAGATGAACTTTCTGGTGATCTCGGCATATTCGGGAACGCCCCAAGGCGCGGGGGGAGGTTCGCTTATGCCCATACCCGGAAAGTCCAGCATAACGGCCTCCCTGCCCAGCTTTACAAGATGGGCCGCGATGGGACGCATGGTATCAATACCAGCCATCCAACCATGCAGCAACAGGACCGGTTTGCCCGATCCGATGCGTTCATAATTAATATTTATACCGTCGATGTTTATGTACAAGCGGTTTTCTAGTCCCCTTTTCTGGATCTCATGCGTTCCACCCATCCGGCAATGTTTTTTTGCTCGCCCCGCTCAACGCTAAGAGCGCCGTCCGGCACGTCCCTGGTGATTGTAGAGCCTGCGGCGGTAAAGGTGTCGCTGCCGAGTTTCAGCGGCGCTATAAGGTTTGTGTTGCATCCGATAAAGGCCCTGTCACCTATATGCGTTCTATGCTTTTTTATCCCGTCATAGTTTACAAATACAGCACCGCATCCAATATTGACTTGGCTTCCAACATCAGCGTCGCCGATATATGAGAGATGAGGCGCTTTGCTGCCCAAACCTAAATTAGAGTTTTTGATTTCGACAAAATCACCAATTTTGCAGTCGTCCTGAATATGTGTATTGGGCCTTAGATTGACAAACGGTCCAATCTTTACGTTGTTCCCTATCTCGGCTGTGTCGGCAACTACGTAGCGTAAAACGCATTCGTTTCCGATAACAGTATCCTTAATGCTGCAACCCATATGTATTATTGTATTTTCTCCAATCAGCACTTTTCCCTCAATACATACGTTTGGATAAATCACAGTCCCCTTACCGATCTTTACATCCGGACCAATATATGTATTATACGGGTCAACGAAGACGACGCCGTTTTGAGCGTGAAACGCGTTAATTGAAAGACGTCTTGACTCGGATGCGATATCAGGTATATCCATAATAATTGTCCTTTCATTTAGGCGGTTGACCGCACATATTCTATATTCAAACTTACCGCCTTGTCAAGCAAGGCATGCTCAGAAATATATGTATGCAGAAAAAGTCCTTAAATTCTTGCAGGATTGTCGTTAGCGCATGAACAGATCCATGTAATATCGGCGTGTCAAAAAACGGGCAGCCGCTTTTCTGCGGTAAAAGTATTGCCTCTCACCCTTCGGCGTCGCGATGCGCCTGTTTAGCATATCGCGAGATCAACCAGCAAAAGCTGGCCTTTGGTTGCAAGCAGCTATCAGGCCCATTACATGGGGCTCCGCCCCAAACCCCGCCAAAGGAGACTTTTTGTAAAAAGTCC
>OGYB01001487.1_pt1 | contig 10341 bp, 8 predicted proteins | sample 1576421 | NCBI WGS metagenome assembly OGYB01 (sample SAMEA3541577, study PRJEB24748) | human gut metagenome | biome: human gut; feature: human-associated habitat; material: faeces | place: China | collected 2012 | reverse complement strand
GAGTCATATGCTCGAGCGCAATCTTTCCGGCCATAAAAGCATAGTCGAAACAGTTTCCTGAAGTACTGGCAGCGATTACCGGCATCGGACATTCACCATTACGGCCGTAAAGTGCCTGTAATAAGTCGGACTGTTCGGTCTTCGTAGGCAGACCCGTAGAAGGCCCTCCCCGTTGTACATCCACGATCACCAAAGGCAATTCAGCCATAACTGCCAATCCGCAAGCTTCCGATTTCAGCGCCAATCCGGGACCTGAAGTCGTCGTTCAGGCAAAATTACCGGCATAGCTGGCACCGATAGCGGTACAGATACCACCGATTTCATCCTCAGCCTGATAAGTCTTAGCACCCAAATCACGACGAAGTGCCAATTCATGCAAAATATCGGTAGCCGGAGTGATCGGATAAGAACCACAGAATAAAGGTAGTCCTGCTTTTTCTGCAGCTGCCAACAACCCCCAGGCTGTGGCCTTATTACCGGTAATCGTACGGTATTTACCTTTCTCGATGGTAGCCGGAGCTACTTTAAAATGAGTGGCTAACGCATGTACATTAGCAGCATAATTATAACCGGCTCTCAACACCATTTTGTTGGCAGAAGCAATAGCCGGTTTTTTGCCGAATTTAATATCGAAGAAAGCTTCGGTATGCTCTACAGATTGCTCGAACATCCAATAGATCATTCCCAAAGCAAACATATTTTTACATCTCAATATCGATTTCTGATCCAAACCGGTCTCTTTCAGCGCTTCGATAGTCAGCTCGGTTACTTTCACCGGAACAACATTATAGTCCGCCAAAGAACCGTCTTCCAACGGATTTGCAGTATAACCGGCCCTTTCGATATGTTTGTCGGTAAAGGCATCGATATCCACAATAATAGTACCTGCTTTTTTAGCCCAACGTAAGTTCGCTTTTAAAGCAGCCGGATTCATAGCCACGAGGACATCGGCATAATCACCCGGAGTAGTAATGTGCTCTTCTCCAATGTGTACCTGGAAACCGGACACGCCACCAACAGTACCTTGCGGGGCACGAATTTCTGCCGGATAATCCGGAAATGTTGCTACGTCATTTCCAAATAAAGCAGCTGTATCCGAAAACTGCTGCCCGGTTAATTGCATTCCGTCTCCCGAATCTCCGGAAAAACGAATGACAACATCATGTTTTTCGATAACTTTTGTCTCTTGACTCATGGTTGAATAAGTAGTTTTAATTGTTGCTGACGTCAATCAGCTTACTTCATTGTAAATGTAAAAGGGAAAATTACCACTTTAACTATTCATTTTAACAATCTTATAACATTCTCCGAATGCTATTTTTATGTTTTAAAACATGGTAAAGGTAGCGAAACCTCCCTTTTAAACAAGTTTAATCCGAACATTTTTTCCTGATTTGCAATAACTCTGATAATCAACGATTCTGCAAACGATTTTCAAGTTTTCGAATCTCTTTAAAATGAAATCGTTCTAAACAATCTTCCCAAAAACGACATTTTTTTTGTATAGAGCGCTCACGTTTGCGGAATTATCGCTTAAAATGTCTTTTTTATTACAAATTATTACTTTATCGTATTTTTTGTTTTTTTTAATAGAATCCTTCTTCTTTTTTTTTTTCCTTTACGTATGACTCTAAAAATGGATACGCATGAATAGAATACTACTCTTTTTCTGTTTACTTTTCGGGGTATACTCCTGTCACACCCCAAGTACGACAAAAACACCACCGGCTAACATTGTCTCCGAATTCAGGATAACGTCTACTCAGGTCGGAGCCATCCGAAAGGGTATGACGATAAAAGAACTGTATGCAGCCCTACCGGAAGACCGGATCAAAAAACTGAAAACCCGTACCGAGCTATCCAACGAGACTGCCGACTATTACTATATCTATGGCGATAGTTCCCGTTTACTCCTCATTGTCAATACCGAACGGCAAAACGACGAACGCTCGCGTATTTCCCGAATCATCGTAAAAGATAAACGTTTCCAGACAGCCTCGGGAATCGGACTGGCTTCCACCGTAGGAACAATCAGAACGGCTTATCCTCATAGTCAGTTTCTACCTTCGGTAGATGAAATCATCCTATATGTCCCGGAAATAGATGCCAATTTCGAAATAAACAAACGACTCCTCCCTCCTTCACTAGCCATCGACTCGACCGGAGAGATCGCCCCCGACAGTATACCCGCCCAAACCAAAGTAACCGACCTGTCTATCTTTTGGGATTACAGTATTAAAAATCTGGCCGACAAAACCTTCTGGAAAGACCTGACTCACCGGTTTACCAATTGGGTAATCACCCAAGTACCTTCTATAATCATCCTCACTCTCATTTTTATCGGCTTATTACGACTACTCAATTATATCGTCAAAAAATTAAATAAAGCGGCCAAACGACGGGTACACCTCAATGAAAATATCGACGACGCAGAAGGCAACAAAAGAATAGAGACCTTATCCGGCATTATCTTAGGGGTTGGAAAAATATTCTTATGGACCATATTCGTGCTGATCATGCTGAGTAAGTTCAACATCAATATCGGTCCGATCCTCGCCAGTGCCGGAATCGTCGGATTGGCAGTAGGTTTCGGTGCCCAGGAATTAGTCCGGGACTTTATCTCGGGATTCTTTATCCTATTGGAGGATCAAATCCGGACAGGAGACGTGGCGATCATTAACGGTACGACGGGAACCGTAGAGAAAATAGAAATGCGAACGACGACTTTACGGGACGCTTCGGGGGTCGTTCACATTTTTCAAAACGGTAAAATCAACTCCTTATCGAATATGACCAAAGGCTGGTCGGCAATAGTAGTCGATATCGGCGTAGCTTACAAAGAAGACACGGACCATGTCAACGAAATAATGAAACAAGTGGGTGACGAACTCATGAAAGACGCTGCCTGGCAATCGATCCTTATGGGGGTAGATTTATGGGGAGTAGATAGTTTCGGCGACAGTTCCGTGATTCTGAAAGTAAAACTGACGACTAAATCAGGACAGCAGTGGGCAGCCAGCCGGGAATTCCGCCGCCGGATCAAAAAAGCTTTCGACGCCCAGCACATCGAAATCCCATTTCCACAAGTCAGCCTGAACACCGGCTCCGGAACAGGGGCTATGCCGGTGAAAATAGAAAGTTAAAAAGCGATAAGCTATAAGCTAAAAGCTTATTTTTGTTTTACCATACAGCTTAGCTTATAACTTTTAACCTATTTAGTTGATTTATGGCTCGTTTTTTAAAAGATAAACAAAAATCCAAGGGAGCTGCTCCTGGTTCACTGATCTTTATCGGCCGGCAAAAGATGGATTACAGCTGCATTCGGGTAACCCAATACAATGCCGAATATGTCAAAGAAGGGGAAGTGAAAGCTTTGGATAAGATTTCCGAATACCTTTCCGACGACCATGTGGCCTGGATTTCCGTGCGCGGCTTACAGGATACCAACCTGATCGGCAAACTCGGAAAGAAATTCGACATCAGTGCCCTGATCCTGGAAGACATCCTGAATACGGACGAACGTCCCAAATTTATCGAAGACGACAAGCATTTGTTCGTTATCCTGAAATCCCTGAATTTCAACCGAGAACTCCGTAAGGTTCAGATCGATCAGATCTCGTTGATTGTCGGAAAAAATTACCTGATTTCCATTCAGGAAACGGATAACGAGTATTTCGAAGATGTCTCGAAAAGAATATATGCCGGACAAGGAAAAATCAGAAGTTTATCCTCCGATTATCTCTGCTATGCGATGATCGATACCTTGGTCGATAATTATATATTGAATATCGAAAAATTAGGTAATGTGATCGAGGAACAGGAAAAATTATTGCTCACATCAGGGAAGGAGCTTGTCGAGAATATTTACCACTATAAGACCGAATTATCTTATGTCCGGAATAATGTCCGTCCTGTAAAAGAGCTCATGACCCGTTTCGTCACCTGCGATTCCGACTTGATCAACGATCATACTTACAACTATCTGCGCGATCTGGAAGGTTTGGTTACCCAAGCCTTGGAAGCTATCGAAATCTACTACACCATGCTTTCCGACCAACAAAACAGCTACAATGCTACCATCAGTAATAACGTCAACGACATCATGAAAGTGCTGACGATCTTTTCAGCTATTTTCATCCCCCTCACCTTTATCGTAGGAGTTTACGGAATGAATTTCGACTATATCCCTTTCCTCAGATACCGCTATGCCTATTTTATCCTGTGGGGGATCATGATCGCTATCGTCATCCTGATGCTATTTTTCTTCAAACGGAAAAGATGGTTTTGACAGCCATTTCTTTTCAATATACAATTAACAAGAGGTTACAAGGCTTAGGGATAAACTTCCGAACCCCTTTTCACCTTTGTAACCTCTGTAACTAAAAAAACCGGATACGTTATTTCGTTCGTATTATTTCTTAAGATTGAACTTCTTTCCGGCAAACACAGCATCTTCACCCAATTCTTCTTCAATACGCAGAAGCTGATTGTATTTCGCCATACGGTCGGAACGGCTCATCGAACCGGTTTTAATCTGACCGGAATTTGTTGCGACGGCAATATCTGCAATGGTAGCATCTTCTGTTTCACCCGAACGATGGGACGTCACGGTCGTATACCCTGCACGCTGAGCCATTTCTATAGCATCCAGTGTTTCGGTTAGCGTTCCGATCTGGTTCACTTTGATTAAGATCGAATTGGCACATCCTAATTCGATCCCTTTCTTGAGGTATTCGACATTAGTCACAAACAGATCGTCTCCAACCAACTGGCAACGATCACCGATTTTTGCAGTCAGCATTTCCCAGCCATCCCAATCATTTTCAGCCATACCGTCTTCAATTGAATCGATCGGGTATTTATCGATCAACTCTTCCAGATAAAGTACCTGCTCGGTAGAAGTACGTTTCGCTCCATTCGGCCCTTCAAAAATGGAATAATCGTAAATGTCGTTTTTATAGAACTCCGAAGAAGCACAGTCAAGTCCGATCATCACCCCTTCGCCTGGTTTGTAACCCGCTTTTTTAATAGCTTCGATAATAGATTCCAAGGCATCTTCCGTACCTTTCAAGGTAGGTGCGAAACCACCTTCATCACCTACAGCAGTGCTAAGGCCACGGTCTTTCAAAACTTTCTTTAAAGCGTGGAATACTTCAGCACCCATGCGCAGACCTTCTCTGAAAGAAGGAGCACCTACGGGACGGATCATAAATTCCTGGAATGCGATCGGAGCATCGCTATGTGAACCACCGTTGATGATGTTCATCATCGGTACAGGCATTACATACGTATTTGTTCCACCGATATAGCGGTATAGAGGAAGGTCCAGATAGTTGGCAGCAGCTTTAGCTACGGCAAGAGATACGCCGAGAATAGCGTTAGCACCTAAATTCGATTTAGTCTTAGTGCCGTCCAATGCCAGCATTGCGTAGTCGATACCTCTCTGATTGAGTGAAGACATACCAATCAGCTTCGGAGCGATGATTTTATTTACATTATCAACCGCTTTTTGTACTCCTTTTCCACCATAGCGCTGTTTGTCACCATCGCGAAGTTCCAATGCTTCGTGTTCACCTGTGGAAGCGCCTGACGGTACAGATGCACGTCCCATAATGCCGGATTCCAATACTACGTCAACTTCTACTGTGGGGTTACCTCTTGAATCGAGAATTTCTCGAGCTACAATTTTTTCAATTTTCATCGTTTCTATTGTTTTTGAATAAGATTTCTGCAAAAGTACGGACTTGACGGGGAGTGAGAAATCACTATAAATAGGTATTCTTTTTGTGCCTATTCCCTATATGTCGTTAGTCCGACCTTGTACTATAACAACGGGACGATGCTTTTTGTTTGAGTGCGGCGGGGTGAATTTGCAGGATTTTAATCTTCGATAATAACCCCTAACAGTGGAAGCAAATCCATTGCTTGCAGGGAAGTGATGACAGCCCCTTTCAGATCGCTGATGTTAAGCGTGATTCCGCTGATACGGGAAGTGCGCAAATCTATTCCGCGAAGCGGAGCGTGTGAAAAATCGGCTTCTACGAGATCGCAACTCTCAAATGCGACGGATGAAAAACGGCAGTCGTTCAGACTTCCGTTGCGGAGCTGGCTGTGTGCAAAACGTACCTGGTTCATTTTACTCATAGCCAGATTGATATAACCTGCGTTGCAGTCATGCAGCAAGACGTGATTCATCGTTGTTCCCGATAGATTGGTACCCAATAGTTTGCAGGAAATGAATTCTACCCGGTAGAGCGAACTTTCAGCGAAAGAAATGTTGGATAAGTCGCAGTTCTCGAACCTGACATCGGTCAGTTGGGAGGAACGGAATTTACATTCGCTGAATGTCTGATGCTGAAAGGTGCAGTTTTTGAAACTTTTATAAGATTTGTCGATGCCTTCTTCTTTTCCTTTGCAGAATAAAAGATGAGAGACGGTTTCTTCTCTGTCGAGCCATTCCTGTAGGGTAATAGTACTGACTTCCTGTTCTTCCATCATGGGAGGAACAACGCGGACGGGTTTGGTTGGGCTTCTTTTAATCATGGCGTAAAGGTAGGATTTATATTCGAATTATTAAATCTGTTTTCCCACATATCCGCCGGCTAACGTTGCGGCTAATCCTATTCCTATACTTAATAATGTATATAGAACAAATGCTCCGTAAAATTCTCCTTTCAGCAGACCTACGCCGTCACTGGAGAAAGTAGAGAACGTTGTGAAACCTCCACATAAACCCGTTGTCAGAAACAAACGGAACTCGAACGGAAGGTGGAATCGCTCTGAAAGGGCATAGAACAGGCCGATGAGAAAACTGCCGAGAAGATTGACCGTGAAAGTGGCCCATGGAAAATGATAAGGGACGATTCGTTCGTGCATTAACAACTGGATGAAATAACGCAGTGCACTACCGGTTCCTCCACCGATAAAGATATAGATAACTTCTTTACTCATTTGATTGAAAGATTGATATTATTTGTAGGCGGCTTCAAAATCTTTTTCGAATTGCTGGAAGCCTCCGGGATAAACAAGATTGATTTGTTCTGAAACGGTTGACGGATCATTTTTGTTTTGCAGAACGGATATGAACTTTTTGAATATCTCGCGGGGAACGCTCTCTATCCAGAAGGTGACAAGCGCATGCGAAAGGATATAAGAGTATTGCTCGTCCGTCATTTGCTGTTTCATAAATTTGCCCTGGCTGCTATTTAAAAATGTAGGAAGGTTTACTTCTCCCAGCATATACATCGTCCGAACTCTCCCTTGTTCGTATTCGGTAAATGTGTGGCGGACTGCTTTTTTGTGAATGGTGCAATGTTCGAAGTACTCCGACAGTCCTTCGTTAAGCCAGCTTGGAGGACGCTTGCCGAGAATCTGCGAAACGAAATGATGACTCAGTTCGTGATAGATAATGGCAAGACTTCTCTCCCGTCCATTCTCCCGTCCTAAGATGACTGCCTTTTGTAGCTTAGGTGAGTATGCACCACTTGCCTTGATAGGCAGAGACACATTGATACTTTCTAAGTAATCGATTGCTTCTCTTCTATTTTCAAATACATATAGTTGGAGGCTCAGCGTATCGGGCAGTCCGAATTGTGAATAGAAATCAACCTCATGTTGAAGAAACTGTTCTATCTTCTTCCGGTCTTTGTCGGGAAGCGGGTCACCGCCATATTCCACTTTTACGGTTTGGGCATGAAGCAAACCGCAGAAAAAGAAGACCGGGAAGAAAAGTAAAAATATGCGCATGATACATCTATTATTTCAGGTTGTGTAGCTTCATATATTTCTTTTTATCACGTTTACTCATGTCCTGCATGATAAGGTCATGGTCGGTCACAGCCTGATAGATGGTTTTCTCTTCCGGTTTCACATCTCCTTCAGTTGTGCGGAATACAGGAATAAAGTGGGAGTAAGGGTATCCGGATGATAATCCTCCTTTGAACTTATTTTCATCCAGAAAAAAGAAAGAGATGGCAGCACCTGTGGGGCCTGCCTTTCCTATGGCTTGTCCAACTTGTACTTCTTCGCCCGGTTCGATAAAATTCTCGTTCATCACCAGATAGGCTGCAAAAGTCTGATCGGGATGATAGATGAGCAGCTGTTGCGGGTTGGTGGTTTTACAGGCTATTCCGCTGCGGGTGGCGTAGATTGTATCACCTTGTTTGATGTGAAAATTCAAGGTCTTGAATGGTTCACGCGGATCGGTTTTCCAGGCTGTCTTTTGATTGTTCTTTACGGGTAAGGCATAAGGAGTCTGAATATTGAAATCTTTAGGAAATTTGCCCCGGTAGAACGTATAAGAAGAGGCACTTTTAAACGGATTGTCTACTTGTGCGTTCTTTTCTATTTTAAATATAGTGTTTTTTCCGTTACTTAAATTGTAGGAACGGTCGTTGGCACGATACAGATAATAGTCGCAATAGTCTTCATTGTAGTAATTGAGTTCGGTAGCTCCCTGAGCATCTTTTTCCCATTTTGACTCGATGATACCGTATGGACGTTCCAGCAGTTTACGTAAAGACTGCGCGGAAGTGCAGCTGGCGGACAATGTGAAAATCAATAGAGCGATCAATTTAAGGTGCTGTGCCATATTCTAAATAGTAAAGTGTTTATTGATATAGTTGGGATAATACGTTGCAAATATAGAAAGATTATGTAATATGCGTCTTTAATCCTTTTAATTTCTTCACCATAGACACTATATTTTTTCTAGCTTCTGGATTTGTTATCTGCTTTATATTTAAATGTTTATCCCGTTTCAACTTCTATATCCTTCTATATTTTCTTTATAAAGAAAAACACCTCTATTGTTTCCTGTCTATCTTTGCCATACGATTATTAACTAACTCATTTATATCATGAAGAACATGAAAATAGGAACTGCAATATGGGTCTGCCTGTTGCTCTCTTTTTTCTTCGGCACATCAGCAAAGGCCGAAAGTATCACTTCTCCAGACGGACAATTAAAACTTAATTTCTCTGTCAACATGCAAGGAGAACCGGTGTATGAACTCTCTTATAAAGGAAAAGAGGTGATTAAACCTTCGAAACTGGGACTGGAATTGAAAAATGATCCCGGACTGATGAATGGATTCACTCTGGCCGATATTAAAACTTCTGCTTTTGATGAAACATGGGAACCGGTGTGGGGAGAGGTGAAATCGATCCGCAACCATTATAATGAAATGGCTGTTACCCTGAATCAAAAGGCGCAAGATCGTAATCTGATTATTTGTTTTCGTCTTTATAATGATGGCTTGGGGTTCCGCTATGAGTTCCCGCAGCAAAAGAATCTGAATTACTTCGTTATAAAAGAAGAACATTCGCAGTTTGCTATGGCCGGCGATCATACGGCATTCTGGATTCCAGGCGATTATGATACGCAGGAATATGACTATACCGAATCCAAGCTTTCAGAGATTCGCGGATTGTTGCAAGGGGCAATTACTCCAAATGCTTCTCAAACTCCTTTTTCACCAACAGGTGTGCAGACATCTTTGCAAATGAAGACAGCCGACGGGTTGTATATCAATCTGCATGAAGCGGCTTTGGTTGATTATTCTTGTATGCATCTGAACCTTGACGATCAGAACCTGATTTTTGAATCATGGCTGACTCCTGATGCAAAAGGGGATAAAGGTTATATGCAAACGCCTTGCCGTTCACCCTGGCGCACGGTGATTGTCAGTGATGATGCTCGTGATATTCTGGCTTCCAAATTGACTTTGAACTTGAATGAACCTTGTGCCTACGAAGATGTTTCCTGGATTAAGCCGGTGAAATACATCGGTGTGTGGTGGGAAATGATTACCGGAAAAAGTTCCTGGTCGTACACGGATGATGTTTATTCTGTGAAACTGGGACAGACGGATTATTCCCAAACAAAACCGAGCGGACGTCATGCGGCCAATAATGACAAAGTGAAGCGTTACATTGACTTTGCTTCGGAACATGGATTCGACCAGATCTTAGTGGAAGGCTGGAATGAAGGCTGGGAAGACTGGTTCGGAAATTCGAAGGATTATGTCTTTGATTTCGTAACTCCGTATCCTGATTTTGACGTGAAGATGCTCAATGCGTATGCAAAGGAAAAAGGAGTGAAGCTGATGATGCATCACGAGACTTCCGCTTCTGTACGTAACTACGAGCGTCATCTTGATAAAGCCTATCAGTTTATGATAGATAACGGATACAATGCTGTGAAGAGTGGGTATGTAGGTAATATTATTCCGCGTGGAGAACATCATTACGGACAGTGGATGAACAATCATTATTTATATGCGGTGGAAAAAGCGGCCGAATATAAGATCTGTGTAAATGCTCACGAAGCAACTCGTCCGA
>OGYB01001483.1_pt1 | contig 10353 bp, 12 predicted proteins | sample 1576421 | NCBI WGS metagenome assembly OGYB01 (sample SAMEA3541577, study PRJEB24748) | human gut metagenome | biome: human gut; feature: human-associated habitat; material: faeces | place: China | collected 2012 | reverse complement strand
GCAAAATGCCTGACACTGCTTTAAGCGCAGCATCAGGCATTTTTGCATATATCATCCGGCCGCAGGCCATCCCCTACTTCCACTCATACTTCCTCAATTTCCCGGTCATCGTCATCTGTTCAAACCCGTTCTGCCGTAACGCCTCATAAAGGATAATCGCCACAGAATTGGAAAGATTTAATGACCGGATATCACCCCACATGGGAATCCTTACGCAGGTTTCCTGATGTTCGATGAGAATTTCCTCCGGAATCCCGCGGCTTTCCGGCCCGAACATGATGAAGCAGTCCGGCTCATATTTCACATCCGTATAAACGGCCGGCGCTTTCGTCGTCGCCATGTAGATCTTCGCGCCCGGGTTCCTGTTTAAGAAATCCTGAAAGTCGCTGTACACGGTCACATCCAGCTTGTCCCAGTAGTCCAGTCCGGCGCGGGCCAGGTGTTTTTCGCTGAGCTTAAAGCCAAGGGGCTCGATTAAATGGAGCTTCGTATCCGTCGCCACGCAGGTGCGCCCGATGTTTCCGGTGTTGGCCGGCATCTCCGGCTCATAAAGTACAATATTCAGCATAATTATTTTCTCTCATTTCTCAATCGCCCGATAAATCTTTCCAGCCGGCCGATTGCTTCTTTTAGATCTTCCAACGAATATCCGTAGGATATTCTCAAACATCCTTCGCCGCATTCGCCGAACGCCGTTCCCGGAACGACAGCCACCTTCTCCTCCTGGAGCAGCCTTGTAGCGAACTCATCGGAGGTCATGCCGAAACGCTTAATGCTGGGGAATGCGTAAAATGCGCCGTTGGGCTCAAAGCATTCCAGTCCCATCTCCTTAAACGCGTTCATGAGAAAACGGCGTCTCTGGTCGTATGACTCTCTCATCATCTGCACGTCCTTGTCCCCGTCCCGCAGAGCCGCGATGGCAGCGTACTGGCTGGTGGTCGGCGCGCACATGATGGCGAACTGGTGAATCTTTAACATCTGTTCCAGAATGATATGGGGCGCTGCGGCATAGCCCAGACGCCAGCCCGTCATGGCATAGGCCTTGGAAAAACCGTTCACCACAACGGTGCGTTCCTTCATGCCCGGCAGCGAGGCGATGCTCACATGGCGCTCGCCGCCGTAGGTCAGCTCGGCATAGATCTCATCCGACAGAACGATGATGTCCTTATCCCGCAGCAGCGCCGCGATGGGTTCCAGGTCCTCCCGGCGCATCACGGCCCCCGTGGGATTGCACGGGAACGGGAAGATGATGAGCTTTGTGCGCGGCGTGATGGCCGCCTCCAGCTCCTGCGCCGTCAGCTTAAAGCCGTTTTCAGCTTTCAGCGGCAGCGGCACGGGCACGCCGCCCGTCAGCGTGGTGATGGGGTAATAGCAGACAAAGCACGGCTCCGGGATGATGACTTCGTCGCCGGGGTTCACCAGCGCGCGGATGCACATATCGATGGCCTCGGAGCCGCCCACGGTAACGACGGTCTCCCCGGGCGTGTAGGAAAGGCCCATGCGGCGGGAAAGGTAATTGCAGGTCTCCTCCCGCAGCTCCGCCAGGCCCGAATTGCTCGTGTACCAGGTGCGCCCTTTTTCCAGGCTGCGGATGCCCGCGTCGCGCACCGTCCAGGGCGTTTTAAAATCCGGCTCGCCCACGCCCAGCGAGATGCAGTCCTTCATCTCGGCCGCAATGTCAAAAAATTTGCGGATGCCCGAGGGACGCATGTCGCGCGCGGCGGCGGAAATGATCTTTGCATAATCCATCACAGCAGCTCCCGTTCGTCGGTGGGTTCCAGGCCGTACAGCACGCCGTCTTTTTTATAGGTGCGCAGCACGAAATGCGTGGCCGTGCTCAGCACGTCGTCCAGCGGGCTCAGCCGCTTTGCCACGAACAATGCAATGTCCTGAAAGCTCTTGCCGCTCATCACCAGCGAAAGGTCGTACCCGCCGCTCATCAGCATCACGCTGTCCACCTCGTCAAAGCGGGCGATGTTGGCCGCAACCTCGTCAAAGCCGCAGTCCCGCTTGGGCGAAACGCGCAGCTCGATGATGGCCTGCACCCGGTCGGCTCCGGCCTTGTCCCAGTCGATCAGCGCCTTGTAGCCGTTGATGACGTGGGCCTGCTGGTACGCGTCGATCTGCTTCGCCACTTCCTCGGGCGTGCTCTCCACCATCGTGGCGATATCCTCAAGGCTGATACGGGCGTTTTCCTCCAGGATCTTGAGTATCTTTTCCATGGATGTTCCCCTCTTTCTTCGCTGTACATCTCGCCTCTTCATTTATGAGGCGATATTTATTAGGCGATATTAGGTACATTATAGTAAATCCGGCGCCGAAAGTAAACATCCGCACAAAACACACCGCGCACGGAGCCGGGATTTCGGCGGTTTCGGCTCTTTTCCCCGGCGGATTTTTTTGTTATACTGGTAAAACAGACCGCGGGCCGGACGGGCCCGCCTGCGGACGCCGCGCCCCGACGGCGCGGGCACAACGGAGGAGAGGGAATAAAATGGAAGCTGTTATCACTGTCGTGGGCAACGACAAAGTAGGCATTCTTGCACAGGTGTGCACCGCGTGCGCCGAGGCCAATGTAAACGTGGAGGAAGTGACGCAGCGCATCCTGCGCGGCACCTTCGCCATGATCATGCTGGTGGATGTGTCCAGCTGCTCGATGGATTTTACGGCCTTTGCAGAGAAGATGAAGCAGAAGGGCGACGAGCTGGGCGTGGATGTGCGCTGCACCCGGCAGGAAATCTATGACGCCATGCACCGTATTTAAGGAGATGGAGCGCATATGTTGAACACGAACGATATTCTCGAGACCATCCAGATGATCACGGACGAGCATCTGGACGTGCGCACCGTGACCATGGGCATCTCCCTGCTGGACTGTGCGGACCCGGACGGCCGAAAAGCCTGCGAAAAGATCTACCGCAAGATCACCGAAAAAGCAAAGGACCTTGTCAAAACAGCCGAGGACATCTCAGCCACCTACGGCATGCCCATCGTAAACAAGCGCATCTCGGTAACGCCCATCGCCATGCTGCTGGCCAGCGCGCCGGACGCGGACCCGGTGTGGTATGCCAAAACGCTGGACGCTGCGGCCAAGGCCGTGGGCGTCAACTTCATCGGCGGCTATTCGGCGCTGGTGCACAAGGGCTTTTCCGCCGGGGACGAGCGGCTCATCCGCAGCATCCCGGAGGCGCTGGCCTGTACGGACTACGTCTGCAGCAGCATCAACGTTGGCTCCACCAAGAGCGGCATCAACATGGACGCCGTCAAGATGATGGGGCCCGTCATCAAGGAAGCCGCGGCGCGCACGCGGGATAAAATGTGCGCGGGCGCGGCAAAGCTTGTCGTATTCTGCAACGCGCCGGAGGACAACCCCTTCATGGCGGGCGCGTTCCACGGCCCGGGCGAGCCGGACTGCGTTATCCACGTGGGCGTCTCCGGCCCGGGCGCGGTGCGTGCGGCTCTGGCCCAGCTGCCCAAGGACGCTTCGCTGGACACCGTGGCCGAGCTGATCAAACGCACGGCGTTCAAAATCACACGCATGGGCCAGCTTGTGGGCAACCTTGCCAGCGAGCGGCTGGGCGTGCCCTTCGGCATCGTGGACCTTTCACTTGCGCCCACGCCCGCGCCCGGCGATTCCGTGGCGAATATTCTGGAAGAAATCGGGCTGGAGAGCTGCGGCTGCTGCGGCACGACGGCCACGCTGGCCATGCTGAACGACGCGGTAAAAAAGGGCGGCGTGATGGCCTCGAACCACGTTGGCGGGCTTTCCGGCGCGTTCATCCCTGTGTCCGAGGACGACGGCATGATCAAAGCCGTGGAGCGCGGCAGCCTATCCATTGAAAAGCTGGAAGCCATGACGGCCGTGTGCAGCGTGGGCATCGACATGGTCGTCATCCCGGGTGAGACGGACGCCGCCGTCATCTCGGCGCTCATCGCGGACGAGGCCGCCATCGGCATGGTGAACACCAAAACGACGGCCGTGCGCGTTATCCCGGCCATCGGCTGCAAGGAGGGCGACGTGCTGGACTTCGGCGGCCTTTTGGGCTATGCGCCCATCCTGCCCGTGAGCACGTTCTCGCCGTCGGTGTTCGTCAACCGCGGCGGACGCATCCCCGCTCCGCTGCAGGCGCTGAAAAACTGAACTTTCTCTGTGCCGCCCCTCTGCGGGGCGGCTTTTTTTTATAAAAATGCAGCTTGCACATTCGGCACTGGGATGATACTCTTTAAACAGGTAATAACTCCAAATCTTGTGAAAGAAAGTTCAATTGAAAAGCAGAGAAACTGGTTGCAGCTTGTCAGAAAAGCTGCCTGCGAACAGGGCCTTTCGTCCCGTTCACCGCGCACAGCGGCCTTCGGCGGTCGCTTCGCTCTGCACGCCTCGGCACTAGCCCTGCGGGGCGTCGCGGGGTTGCCCTAGATGAAAAAGGGGCGTCTACACGCTAAGAGCCGCGCTTTCAGCGCGGTTGTCCGCAGGGGAGGCTTCGCACCGCTCCGACACGCGCCCGCGGGCGCGGTCACCATCCCTTTTTCATGCTTTTCCCCAGATGCTTCTTTGCCTTTTTCGACATTCTGATAGGTTGTTCGCTATCTGCGGGATAGAATTCTCATGGACACCGTGGTACTCTAATGCCGGAGGGGATTCTCATGGATCAAGTAAAAATCGGAAAATTCATTGCTGAACTTCGCCGATGGGCCGGACTTACACAGGAAGCCCTTGGCGAAAAAATTGGAGTTACCAACAAAACCATCTCCCGTTGGGAAAACGGAGATTATATGCCGAACATTGAAATGCTTCAGCTTCTCGCTGAGGAATTCAGTATCAGTATCAGCGAAATTCTGGCCGGGGAAAAATTTTCCGATGAAGAATCTCGTCATAAAGCAGACGAAAATGCAATCGCAACAACAAGTACAAGCACCTTTTCGTTGAAAGAAAGAAAATCATTTTTCAAAAAGAAATGGCGCAGGGAACATTTTTCTCTTTTTGCTGTCCTGGCTTTGATTTTGATTGCCGCCGTCGTATTTCCCCTGGTATTTCACAAACCATGGCTTCTCGGTATAGCACCTTTGGTCGCGCTCGTTGAATACGGCTTTCAAAACAACCGAATGATGGTCTATGTCGAAAAATGCCTATATAAATGAAAGCGGCGCAACTGTTCCCAGTTCGTGGAACAGCACGGAAGTGCCGCCGCCCCGCTTTCCTTTCGGCCGAACAGTCCCCGGAACGCACAAATCACGCAAAAGGACGCGCCGCACAGGGCACGGCGCGCATATTTTCCCTTTTTGCCGCTCAAACTAAGCGCAGAAAGGATGTGTTCCCATGAATATCTTCTATAAAATCTGCGTTATTCTCATCATCATCGGCGGCATCAACTGGGGCCTCATCGGCCTGTTCAGCTTCGACGCCGTGGCCTGGCTGCTGGGCGGCAGCGCAAGTTTGCTCTCCCGCGCGGTATATACCGTGGTTGGTATCGCCGCGCTGTGCGCCATTCCCAGCCTGTTCGGCAGCGAGCCGCAGACGCGCCGGGCGGAATAACGCCCCGCGCGCTTTCCCTCTCTTCCGGCCGCCCGGTACGCCGCGTTCACAAAACGCGTTTTCGGGCGGTCCCTCTCCACGGCAGCGGGCCTCCGCTGCCGTTTTTTGTCGTTCCAATTTCTCCGAAATCCCCTCCCGGGCGGGATTTCCAGCCCATATCGTGCGCCGCGCACTTTACAGAAACCCCACTTTTGGTATATAATATGCTATAAATGCGCGCACCTGCGCGCACTTTGATACAAACAGCATGCAGGAGGCGCGCCATGGCGGTATACGAAACAGGCAGCAGAGCCGAAACGGCGGCGCTGGGCGAGCGCCTGGCCAAGGCGCTGCACAGCGGCTCTCTGGTGCTGTTTACCGGAGGGCTCGGCGCGGGGAAAACAGCCTTCTGCGAGGGCATCGCCCGCGGGCTGGGCTGCACCGACGAGGTCTCCAGCCCCACGTTCGCCATCGTGAACGTATACCGCGGCCCTCAGCCCTTCGCCCATTTCGACATGTACCGTATCTCCACCATGGAGGACCTTCAGGCAACGGGCTTTTTTGATTATCTGGACGACGGCGCGGTGGTTGCCGCAGAGTGGAGCGAAAACGTCGCGCCGCTCGTGGCGGGCGAACCCGCTGTTCATGTGGACATCGCAGTGCTGGACGAGCACCGCCGCCGCATCACCATCGAGGGGGCTCAGCTTTGACGATCTTTGGCCTGGATTCTGCGGGAAAGACCGCCGGCATTGCCATACTGCGGGACAGCCGGCTGATTTATGAATGTTATCTGGCTACGGGCCATACACACAGCGAAACGCTGCTTTGCCTGTGCAAAAACGCCTTTGACGCCGCAGGGCTTTCTCCCGCGGAAATAGACGTGTTCGCCGCCGCTGCCGGGCCGGGCAGCTTCACGGGCCTTCGCATCGGGCTGGCTGCCGTCAAGGGACTTGCTTTCCCACACGACACGCCCTGCGCCGCTGTCTCCACACTGGAGGCGCTGGCATACAGCGCGGCTGTGGAAGGCACGCTGCTGTGCGCGCTGGATGCGCGTCGGGGCGAGGTGTACTGGGCCGGTTTTTTCGCCGCGGACGGTGCGGTGGAGCGCTTATGCCCGGACGAGAGCGCGCCCGCCGCTTCCCTGCGCGGGTTTGTGGAAAGCGCGCGGGAGCCGGTGTGGCTGCTGGGCGACGGCGCGCAGCTGGTGGACGAGGCGCTGAACGGCACGGGCAAGACCCGCCTGTATCCCGAAGCCTACCGCCTGGGCCGCGCCGGCGGCGTGTGCCGGGCTGCGCTGGCAGCGGGTGAAACGGTGCCCGCTGCACAGCTTATCCCCGATTACCACCGCCTTTCGCAGGCGGAGCGGGAACGGGCGGCGCGTCTGCAGGCCGCGCCCTGACCGCGCAAAAGATAAAAAACATACCGCGCCGGCTTGCGCCCGCGGACAAGGAGTTGTATCATATGGAGAAACCCGTTGCACTGGGCGCCGACCACGGCGGTTTTGCCCTGAAGGAGGCCGTCCGGGCGCACCTGGACGAACGCGGCGTGCCCTACGTTGATTACGGCACGCACAGCGAAGCATCCGTTGATTATCCCGATATGGCCGTGCCTCCCTGCGAGGCCGTTGTGCGCGGCGAATGCGCCTGTGCATTGCTGTTCTGCGGCACGGGCGTGGGCATCAGCATGGCGGCCAACAAGCTGGACGGAATCCGCGCCTGCTGCTGCAGCGACGCTTTCAGTGCCAAATACACACGCCTGCACAACGACGCCAACGCCCTTTGTCTGGGCGGGCGCGTTGTCGGCCCGGGCCTTGCCTGCGAACTGGTGGACCTGTTTCTGGACACCCCCTTCGAAGGCGGCCGCCATGCGGGCCGCGTCGCCAAGATATCCGCGCTGGAGCAGCGCTGACATACACGCCGAGCCATCCCGGAAAGCCGAACATAAAGGAGACTGAAAACAATGAGCAAAACAATGATCATGGACCATCCCCTTGTACAGCATAAGGTAAGCCTGCTGCGCAACAAAAACACCGGCACCAAAGAATTCAAGGAGCTTGTGTGCGAGCTTGCCACACTGCTGTGCTATGAGGCCACGCGGGATCTGCCCACCGAAGAGGTGGAGATCGAGACGCCCATCGCTGTGGCAAAGACGCGCATGCTGTCCGGCCGCAAACTGGCGCTGGTACCGATCCTGCGCGCGGGGCTGGGCATGGTGGACGGCATGCTGGCGCTCATCCCGGCCGCTAAAGTCGGGCATATCGGCATGTACCGCAACGAAGAGACGCTGGAGCCTGTGGAATACTACTGCAAGCTGCCCGATGATATCGCCGAGCGCGAAGTCATCGTTCTGGACCCGATGCTCGCCACCGGCGGCAGCGCCGTAGACGCCATCACGCAAATCAAAAAGCGCGGTGCAAAGAGCATCAAGTTCATTGGCATCATCGCTGCGCCCGAAGGCATGCAGCGCCTGCAGGAGGCGCATTCCGACGTGGACATCTATGTGGCCGCGATGGATGAAAAGCTGAACGAGAACGGCTACATCGTGCCGGGTCTCGGCGATGCGGGCGACCGCATTTTCGGCACAAAATAAAACGTTCCCTCCCGCGATGCGGGGATGAACGCTCTATGAGTGGAGCTATGATATGGCAAGACGAGAACTGAGACGAAAAATCACCGCGACGGTGCTCACGGTAACTGCGCTGTGCTGCCTTTTGGGCGTGTGCGCGTGGCTGCTGCTGGGCAGCAATGTGTTCAGCGACACCATCCGCATCATGATGCTGGTATGCACCGTGGTGCTGGGTGTCGCCACCATTGGCTTGCTGGTGGCCAAGGTACAGGAAATCCGTGCGCTTAGGGAGATCATCCGCAGCGAAGACGCCCAGCAGCAGAGCGAGGCCGAAACGCCTCGCCCGGAGCTGGCCCCCCTGCAGACACTGGACCATACCACCATCGAGCTTCCGCCGCTGCCGGACATCCCGGCGCCGGCTGCACAGCCCGCGCCCAAGCAGGCCAAGCAGCAGCCGAAAACCAAGCAGGGCCGCAGCAAAAAACGCGGCCGTGCAATGGAGCAGCCTGCTGCTGAGACTATGGCCCCGGCGCAGCCCGTGCTGCAGCCCATTGAGGTGGTGCCCCCCACGCCCGTCGCCCCGCCGCGCCCTGTACAGCAAGCGCCGCAGCCCGAACAGTCGTCCGTTGAACGCAAGTGGAAGCCCATTGATTTCAACGCCGCCATGCAGCAGCGCCTGGCCGAAGAAGCCGCCGCACGCCAGCGCGCCATAGAGGCCGCGCGGCGCGCCGAAGAAGCACGTTTGGCGGAAGAGGCCCGCCGCGCCGAAGAAGCACGTTTGGCGGAAGAGGCCCGCCGCGCCGAGGAAGCGCGTTTGGCGGAAGAAGCCCGCCGGGCCGAGGAAGCGCGTTTGGCGGAAGAGGTTCACCAAGCCGAGGAAGCACAGGCCGCATCGGCTCAGACGGGCCCCGTCGCAGAGGGCCCCACAGAGGACGCTGCGCCTGCATCTGTGACTGCTGGGCAGACGGACGCGGATGCAATCCCTCTCTCCTGGGACGAGCCTTCGGCTGAGATATCCTTCTCCATTCCGGAGGAACCCGCGCCGCGGCCTGTGGCCGAGGTTTCTTTCTCTATTCCCGCAGAGCCGGAACTTCAGCCTGCCGCACAAGCGGTTCCGGAAGCACAGGCGCAGCCAGCGCCTGTGTTTCCGGAACCGACGGCGGACACTGAGGCCGCCCGCCGCGCAGAAGCGAACGCCATGCGCCTGCAAGCCGCCCGCCATGCACAGGAAGCCCGCCGCTCTGCCGAGAGCCGTGCCGCCGAAGAGGCTCAGCTTGCTGCTGTTGCGCGCCAGGCTGAAGAAGCACGTCTGGCTCAGGAGGCGCAGCGCGCTCAGGCATCCCAGACTGCTCAGCCCGCACCTCAGGCGGTACCTTCTCAATGCGCTCCCCAGCCGTCGAAAGCCGAACAGCCCGGTACAAACCAGTGGGTAGCATGGACGCCCATCCAGTTTGATATTCCTGCTGAACCGGTACCGCAGCAGCTTGCTGCGCCTACGCCAGAAACCACCTGGACGGCTGCAGCACCCAATGCCGCCTTCAATGAACCCGCGCGTGCCGCACAGGCCGCTCCGGCACAGGAAAAGGCTCCGCGCAAAGAAAAACGCGGTTTTCTGGGCCTGTTCGGCCGGCGTAAGCAGCAACCTGCGCCCCAACCGGAAGCAGAGCCGGTTCCGGCGCCTGTGCAGGTTCCCGCGCCTCCCCCTCAGCCGGCACCCACGCCGCAGCCCACCGTGCAGCAGCCCGAGGGCGACCAGCGCGTAAAGCTGAATGTGAAGCCGATCTCCTGGCCTGCGCCGCCTCCGCCTTCACGCAACTTTGTGCATCCGCCCCGCTCTACGATGCCGTTTACAGCCATCACACAGGAGCAGATCCAGCAGGCGCAAGCCGTACAGCGGCAAACCGCGCCTGCGGCACAGCCAATATCTGCGGCAGTGCGGGAAACTTCGCCGCAGACCGTTGCTGCTCCCGCTCAGCAGCCCACACAGCAAACCGGCGCTGCAGTTCCTCCTGTTCAGCAGCCCGCTGCACCAAAGGCTTCTCCCGTACAGACGGGTTCTCCCACGCCGTACTGGCAGGAGTAACGCAGCCTCACGGGAGTTGGCGGGAAATACAGCTGTTATTGCCGCAAACAGATTTTAACCAACACAAAACGCCTCCGGGGCCACGACAGGTCCCGGAGGCGTTTTTGGCTTTTGGCATCCCATCGCTGCGGCATCTAAGGAACCTCTGATTTAATCCGCACTACCGCGCATGCGCGAGAGATGGTAAAATAAC
>OGYB01001477.1_pt1 | contig 10416 bp, 7 predicted proteins | sample 1576421 | NCBI WGS metagenome assembly OGYB01 (sample SAMEA3541577, study PRJEB24748) | human gut metagenome | biome: human gut; feature: human-associated habitat; material: faeces | place: China | collected 2012 | reverse complement strand
AGGGCTCGCGGCCGGGCATGCTCATGCTATGCTGGGCGAAACGAGGTGCTGGCAGGAGGGACGCGGCGTGGATGCGGAAACCGAAAAGAAGCGGAAGAGCGGGCTGACCCGGGACGTCATCGTGGATACCGCGTATCGCATGATCGATCGCGACGGCATGGGCGCATTCACGATGCGTGCCCTCGGCGCGGAGCGGGGCGTGTCGGCCATGGCGTTCTACGCGCACTTTTCCTCGCGCGAGGAGGTGCTGGTGGCGGTGCTCACGCGCTTCATGGAAACGCTCGACACCGATCCGGTGCCGGGAGAGCGGTGGGACGACACGCTGCGGCGCACGATGACCTCCATCCATCGGGAGTACTGCGCGCATCCGCACATGAACGATATCGACCTCGATCCGAACATCTCTTACGCGGGTTTGGCGGCCCACACCGAGAAGATCGTGTCGCTGCATCTCGACCAGGGTATGCCCGAGCCCGTGCTCACGAAGGCGTGGGCCATGGTGGACGCCTTTCTCACCGGGTTCAACGGAAGCGCGATCGCCGCCCAGAAGCGACGGCCGGCAGACGAGGCGGCGGGGGGCGCGACGCGCGACATGCCCGTGTGGCAGCGCATCGTGGATTCGGCGTACTCGGAAGAGTCGTTCGCGAACGGCGTGGAGATGATCATCATGGGTGTGCGTGGCTTGGCGGCACCCGACCCGTGCGGGTGGCATACCCCGAAATAATGCCGCGCCCCGGGGAGGTCGGGGCGCGGGTAGGATGCTGCGCGCGGGAGGGGAGGGCGCGCAGCTTATGAGGGGAACGCGTTACTTGGCGGCCACGAGCTTGACCACGTGCAGGGCCTCGGTCATCGTGCGGCCGCAGGCGACGCCGTGCATCTGGTCGGGGTAGTTGCCGCTGAAGAGCGACCCCGAGCAGTCGCCGGCGCAGTACAGGCCCTCGATGGGCTCGAAGTCGGTGTTGAGCGCCTGGCAGTCGGCGTTGATGCGGACGCCGTCGATGGTGGTGAGCAGCGTGCCGCCCAGCGTGGCGCCGAAGAACGGCGGGGTGCGCAGCTCGGAGAGGCGGTAGGGCTCCTTGCCGAAGTCGACGTCTTCCTGGTTGTCGTACAGCTCGTTGTAGCGCTCGCAGGTGGCGAGGAACGTCTTCTTGGCGTCGGCGTCGAAGCCAAGCTTGTCGGCAAGCTCGTCGAGCGTGTCGGCCTTCTGCAGGCGACCGTCGGCCAGCTCCTTCTCGAAGTACTTGTCCAGGTCGTACGTGCCGTCTTCCTTCTTCACGCCCAGCACGCCCGTGCGGGTGCCGGCCGAGCAGCCGAGGGTGTGGAAGCGCTGCACGTCGTCGCCGAAGTTGCCGTCCCAGACGCTGATGTACACGCCGCCGGGCTGCTGCGCGGCCGCATGGGGCAAGTAGTCGTAGTCGGCGGACTCGAGGGCGAAGCGCTCGCCGCGCAGGTTCACCTTGAGGAAGGGCTGCGTGCCGGGGTTGAACTGGCCGTTGCCCGGCCACTGCGGATTGCCGGCCTTGACGGACTCCTCGGTGTAGCCCGCGGTGGTGCCGGGCGCGACGAGGCCGCGGTCGAAGATCATCGTGGCGCTGGTGATGTCTTTCACCGCGCCTGCCCACAGCGCCGCCTTGATGCCGTCGCCCGTGTTGTTCTGGTTGTAGCCCAGCGCGGTCACCGACGCGGTGGTGATGGGGGACAGCGACGAGAGCATGGCGGGGTTCGCGGAGTAGCCGCCCGTGGTCAGCAGCACGCCCTTCTTGGCGTTGATCTGCGTGTAGCCGTTGTCAGTCTTGAAGATGGCGCCGGTAACCTTGCCGGAATCCTCGGTGACCAGCTTCACCAGCTCGTGCTTGTAGGAGATCTCGTAGCCGTTGTCGTTCATGACCTTCTCGAACAGCTCGTTGCGCACGGGGACGCCGTCGCGGCCGCCCTCGGCGTTGCCGTAGTGGTGCTCGCCGCAGGGGGTGTAGAAGGGGGTGGCGCCCATGCCGCCCGGCATCTCGAACTCGTCGGCGATGACCACGGCGCCGGCTTCGCTCATGTACTTGTCGACGTACTCGAACATGTCGTTGCTCTCGTTCATCCACATGTTGATGAGGTTGTGGTCGCACGTGCCGCTGGAATAGCGAGCCCACTCGCCGTGCAGGCGGGCGCGGTCGGTGTGGTAGCCCTGGTCGGTGAAGGGCTTGGTGTCGACGGCGTTGAACCAGTGGCGCGTGGCGCCCACCTCGGTGCCCTTCTCGCATAGGATGAAGTCCATCTTCTGGTCGGATGCGTACGCGCCGGCGATCATGCCGCCGTTGCCTGCGCCCACGATGAGCAGGTCGGTGTCCTTCGTCTCGGTGATGTCGCCGATCTCCGGCGGGGCGCCCAGCCAGTCGACCGTGATGGCGGCGCTGCCGTCGTCCACGGCCACCGCGTTGTTGTCGGCCACGCCCGTGGCTGCGCTGGCAGAGCTGGAAGCGCTCTCGGCTTCGGCCGTGCCTGCGGCCTTGGGCGAGCAGCCGGCCAGACCCATGGCGGCAAGCGCGCCGACGCCTGCGACGCCGCCCAGGAAGCTGCGGCGGGAGATGCCGCCTTCGTTCGTTACGTTCGTTCCCATGATGATCCTCCTAATGGTGCGATCTGTTTTGCGGCTCCGGATGAGGAGCCGCTTCCCTCGACGTGCACTCTACGGCGTTCGGCGAGGCTTGAAACCACCCCGTCGGGGGTGTTTCGGCTGGCGAAAGGCGAGTTGGCGCGCTCCCCCTGCGAGGGTGATTTGAGGGCGATAAGGCTGATGAACGTGGTGGATGCGGGGTGCCGTGATCGGATGGCGCAGGTTTCGCTTACAATGGGAGCAAGCGATGAGGGGGAGGGAGCCTTGCAAGCGATGGTGGAACGTATGCGCGATTCGAAGCACGGCGAAAGCGCGGCTATAGTGGTGTGCGTGATCGCCTTTGCGATCATGGGCTGTGTCGGCGGCATTCTGAACGCGAGCGTGTATTCTCGCGTGGCCGAATACTACGGCATCGCTCGGGAGATTTCCACGATGACGTCGGGCTTTCTGTTCTTGATCTTGTTTCTGATCGCCACGCGCAAGCCTTCGCTGCTCGATCGGCGCTTATTGACCGTGGTGGCGCTGGGCTGTGCGATCACGGCGGCGTTCGTGCTGGAGTTCGCTCTGCAGATGGCGAACGGTCCGCTGACGGTGGCGGGCTTCCTGTTCTACAACACGGCCTCCGCGTGGGCGTCGATCATGATGGTTTCCGCGTTCTCGTCGTTGCGTTCGTCGAAGGCGGCGCTTGCGGGGGTGGTGTGCGGCATGGCGTTGGGAGAAGTGGTGCGCGTGGCGCATCCTCCGATTTCGTTCGAGCTGGGCATTGTCGAGGCGACGTGCTCGTACGCGCTGATCATCGTGATGCTGTATCATCGAGGCGGGCGACAGCTCGACCGAATCGTGTGCGAAGCATCTCCGTCCAGTCTCGAGCTGTCCAATCCGGAATCGTTTTTGCGGCCTGCTCATGCGCTGTTTTTATGCGTGGGATTGTTCAGCGTTGCGACGGGTTACGGACTCACGCTCAACGAAGTGTCCCATGCTCCTATCAGCGTCGATGTTTCGGCGGTCGTGCTGGTGGGGGTGGCCGCATGGATGCTGCTGTCGCGCAGCGAGAGCAAGGAGGACATGCTGTTCTCGTTCGCGATGCTGCTGGTGGTGGCCGGCTTCATCATCGCGCCGTTCACATTTTTGACGGATCTGCCCTCGGCGAACGCGCTTTTGCGCATCGGCGTGCGCAGCTTTGACATGCTGGTGTGGCTTGTGGTGTTGGCAGTGGGGCGGCAAAACCTGTTGGCTTTGTTGCCGACGTTCGCGCTTGTGCGTTTCATGAGCGCGGTTGGAACCGACGTGGGCGCGATTGCCGGGCATACCACGAACGATATCGTGGGTACGAATGACGATGCAGCCATGCTCATCGCCGAGGTCGTGCTGTTCGCGTTCGTCGCGTTTCTGTGGTTGGGATTCAGGAAGTTCAGTTTCGCCGACACGATCCGAGGCGTGGTGAACGTGGGCGAGCGCGAGGCTGGGTCGGTTGGGACTGCTGCTGCCGAGGCGGTCGGCGAGGTGAGGTTTGGCGGCGCTGGCGAGACGGTGCGGCAGCTCAGCATCGAGGAGCGGTGCGTTGAGCTGGGTGCGCAGCACGGCTTGACCGAGCGCGAGACGGAGATCTTCGCCATGTTGGCCCGCGGGCGCAACGGGCAGTTCGTCATGGAACACTACGTGGTGTCGCGCAACACGGTGAAGAGCCATGTCAAACATATCTACGCGAAGTTGGATGTGCATTCCCAGCAGGAGTTGATCGACCTGGTGGAGCGCGCGGGGGAGTAGTGCGGGGTAACGCTGTACTGATAGTGGTACATGCTGCAAGCGTTGTGCGCCGTCGCGAAGAAGCCTGTACGTTGTTTGCGGGGTCATGGTGACCCCGTAAGAATCAAGAGGTTAGCTAACCGCCCGATCAAGGCGCTGCCGGCAACATTGCTCGATAAGCGCGGTTATGGAAACCTAAGCGGGAGCATCGGGGTTTGTCATCCTGAGCGGAGCGACTCCTCGGGTTGTCATCCCGAGCGAGCGAAGCGAGTCGAAGGATCCCGCGCGGCGGCAGGAGCCAGATGCGCCTCCGAGTCGATGGCCGCCTCCGACGTGGCGTTCCTGGCGCCCGAACTGGTGTCGGAGGCCGAGGGCCCGGTGCCCGTCCCGGCTCCGGCGGAAGGGCGGCTGGGGTACCGCTTCGTCAAGCGGGTGTTCGACATCGCCTTCAGCCTGTGCGCGACGATAGTCGGCCTGGTTCCGATCGCGCTCCTTTGCGTCGCTATCGGCCTGGAGTCCCCCGGATCCCCCATCTACCTCCAAAAGCGCGTCGGGTATCAAGGAAGGCCGCTACGCATCTTCAAGCTGCGTACCATGGTGGCCGACTCCGACGATGTTGAGAAGCATTTGGATCCCAAACAGCTCGAGCGGTGGAGGCGCGAGCGCAAGGTGGATGACGATCCTCGCGTCACCAAGGTGGGGCGCTTCCTGCGCAGGACCTCCCTCGACGAGCTGCCTCAGTTCCTGAACGTGCTGGCTGGCCAGATGAGCGTTGTCGGCCCGCGTCCCATCGTTGAGGAGGAGCTGGCGGCTTACGGCGACGCGGCGGGCGAGCTCCTTTCCGTCAAGCCCGGCATCACCGGCTGGTGGCAGGTGCAGGCGAGAAACGATGCGACCTACGGCGACGGCAGCCGCCAGGAACTGGAGCTTTATTACGTCAGGAACGCCTCTCTTGCTATAGATGCGAAGGTGTTCCTGAGGACGTTCTCGATCATGTTCGGAAAAGGCAGGACGGGAAGATGAGTGAGCCTATCCGCGTAGCGCATGTTGTGGGCAAGATGTGCGGCGGCGGCGTCGAGGCCGTGGTCATGAACTACTACCGGCATATCGACAGGAGCCGCGTGCAGTTCGACTTCCTCGTGGACGAGGACTCCGCGCTCGTGCCGCGCGAGGAGATCGGGTCGCTCGGCGGCCGGGTGTTCGTGGTTCCTCCTTACCAGCGCCTCCTCGCTTACATGGGGCGCCTGGAGGGTCTGTTCTCGGACGAGGGGTGGTCCATCGTCCACTCCCACGTCAACGCGCTCTCGGTCTTCCCGCTGCGCGCGGCCGCCCGGGCGGGCGTGCCCGTGCGCATCGCCCACTCGCATTCGACGGCGGGCAAGGGCGAGCCCGTCAAGAACGCGCTCAAGCGCCTGCTGCGCACCCAGGCGAACCGCTACCCGACGCACCGCCTCGCGTGCTCACGCTATGCCGGTGAATGGCTGTTCGGCAAGGAGGTCGAGCTCGAAGTTGTTCCGAACGCGATCGACATGAATGCATTCGCCTTCGACGAGCGTTGGAGGTCGAAAGCTCGCCAAATGTGGAACATCGAGGATGGCCAGGTGGTGATCGGGCATGTAGGGAGGCTTGCCCCTGTGAAGAACCAATCATTCCTGATAGAGGTTTTGAGTTGCCTAAGAAAGAGCGGCGTGGATGCTCGATTGGTCTTGGTTGGAGAAGGAAAGGATCGCATCGCCATTCAGAATCGTGCGGCCTGCCTAGGTCTTTCGGAGTATATGGTTATGCCCGGCCAAATGGACTCTTCGTTGGCGTATCAAGGATTCGATGCATTTGCCTTCCCCAGTACGTACGAGGGGTTTGGCATGGCGGCGCTTGAGGCGCAGAGGGCCGGCTTGCCGTGCCTGCTGTCCGACGCGATCACCCGCGAGGTGGACGTGACGGGAGCGGTGCGCTTCCTGCCGATCGATGATCCTTCGGCCTGGGCGGACGCGCTATGCGCCTTGAGGGCCGGCGACAGGGTCCCTGTGCGTCCGGAGCGTTTCTCGTACTACGACATTGATGCAGCGGCGCAGAAACTTGCAGCGTTATACATCGCTCTCGATGGCGAAAGGGCGGGAAAATGAACCCGCTTGTCAGTGTTATCATCCCTGTTTATAACGTTGAGTCGTACGTGTCGGAATGCATAGAGAGCGTGATCGCTCAAACTTATAGCAATATCGAGATCGTTGTAGTAAACGACGGATCGACAGATGGATCGGGGTTTTCTTGCGATCAATACGCTTGTAGCGATTCCCGTGTGGTTGTGGTGCACAAAGAGAACGAAGGGCTGAGTGCTGCCCGAAACGCTGGAATAGCCGTTTGTCGGGGTGATTTCGTGGCCTTCGTTGACGGCGATGATTTCGTGTCCCCTGTTTTCATTGAGACGCTTATGCATGCTATCGAAGTGTGCGACTGTGAGATAGCGGCGATACCTTGTGGTACGGCATTCGAGGACGGCTCTTCATGCGAGCTTGTTGCGAAGGCGGCCTTTATTCCCGACGCAAGGGTTATGGATTCATATACGGTTCAGAAGTTGATGCTCTATCAAAGGCTCGATACGGGAGTTCCATGGAGGCTTTATGCTAGACGTATACTCGGCGATGCTCCTTTTGCTGTGGGGTTGTATTACGAGGACCTGGCAAGCGTTTACAAGTTCATTCATGATGTAGATCGTGTTGCGTTGGTTGATTGCAGGGCCTTGTATGCGTATCGTCTGCGGAAATCCGGGATCATCAGTCAGGCGTACAGTCCGATAAAAGCCTTATCTGCCATTGAGGTTTCACGACGACTTAGCTCGGATATGCAGGAATGGTATCCGGATCTAGCCGTTGCATCCGCATCGCGCTGTTTTTCTCTTTGCCGGATGGTTTATGCACAGATACCGGTAGAATACGAGCTTTCCAGTAAGTTCGAGAATGATCGTCGAGCTTTGTGGGGCGAACTCAAGGAGAGAAGAAAGATCGTTCTGAGTGATTCTTCGGCTCGGAAGAGGGAACGACTTGCTGCAGCCATTGCCTTGATCGGCGAAGCTCCGTTTGCTCTTTTTTGCCATGCGTGTAGAAAAGCCGGTCTTCTCAGATGAGGGTTTTGAGAAAAATCTCATTTTGTATGACTGCGAGAGAGACGGCCTTGTCAGCTCTGTTGATTTCTGCGTGTTTCCAGAACGTCGTTATCTTCTCTCTGGGTGGGGCGGCTATCAAGCCGTTTCATGTCATTGCCTTGATCTTGCTGGTTTTGTCCATTGTGGCACTTAGGGCTTCCTGGTCTCTATTCAACAGGTGGTTTCTGATTTCCGTTTTATACGTGATTGGAATATCGCTGATTGACTCCATGCGTTTTGGGATAAATGTCGTTTTATTCAATTATGCGTTTTTCTTCGTCATGATAGCTTCTGTGATGAATTACGGAAGAGGCCTCCCCATGGATAGATGGGGCGTGATTGTTAGATCGTCGGCGTTATTTGTTATAGCTGTGGTAGCTATTAAGATTGTGCTCTACGGAGATGCTGTTATGGGGTTTGTTTCTTATGGGGGTAATGGGCACCCTTCCATCCCGTCCTTTTTTAGCGACAGCGTTAATTTGGAGGCATCATGGCTAGCATTGTTTGGAGTCTTCTTTAATAGGGATAGAGTTGGTCTGCTATACCTAATTGGAAGTTTGTCCATTTCGGCTCTTTATGCCTCTCGTGTGGGGATCATTCTTTCATTGTTGTCCATCGCCTACGTTCTGTTCGTGAAATCAAAGGATCGAATTGGAGTATCGAAGCTTGTTGGCATTGCCGTGTTGATTGCGGGTCTGATTGCGGTTGCTCAAATCGCAGGACTCCCAATTATGGATCGGTTTCTTGCAATAGGAGAGGACAAGGGGTCGACTGGGAGAATGGACATGTGGCAATACGCATTAAGTGCCTTTATCGACGCTCCTTTGTTCGGAAATGGTGCAGGAAACGCCGTTGTTCACTTGAAAATGGTCAGTGGAACGCCTTTCTCTGAGGGCAACATACATAATTATCCTCTTCAGGTTCTTTTGGATTTTGGCTTCATGGGATTCGTCTTTTTTATTGCGTTAATCTTAAATGTTATGGCTATTTTTCGGAAGGAGAGGTTCTCGAACCCCTTCGCTGCATACATCCTTTGCTGGGTAGTAGGTTCATTATTTCAATTCAGGGGTGCGGATGCGTTACTAGCCTTTTTCATTGCGGGTTATCTTCTGACAACGACCATGGAGCCGAAAGCGCGTTTTTGTGACGGCAGATCTTCGTTCGCATCACAGGAACGAATATTGGTTGGAAATGCTTCTCGAAAGCTTAGGGGTTCTGGAAAATGAAAGTGCTTCTTATCGCGGAGTATATTGCGCCGGTTAACGCAATTGCTTCGATTCGATGGACAAAAATCTCGAAGTATCTAGTACTGCATCATCAAGCTTCGATCGATCTCCTTACGAACGAGAAAAACTTTTCAGGGAAAAAACTATTGTCTGAAAACTATTCGGTAGATCCAACGCTTATGCAAGATGTGTCTAATTTTCAAAAGACTTACCTGGTTCGTGATGGGGCTAAATTAAAAATCTTTCATGGAATCCATAATTTTCTAAGATATGCAAAGAACATATCTTCAAATAAATGGGAGAAAGATAGGAAGAATCGAAAGAATAGTGAATTCGTCTCACCAAAGAATGGATCTCGCGATACACGCGGCATATTGTCATGTATTAGAAGAAGTTTAAATCAAGCGGTTGATGAATCGATCTACGGAAGAGCATGCCATGCAATAGGCGATTGCTCTCAGTACGATGTCGTTATTTCATCCTATGGACCGCGATGGACCCATAGAGTGGCGGCGGAAATAAAGAAGAAAAACCCATCGATCATATGGGTTGCCGATTACAGGGATTCTTTAGTGTATTCCGATGCGACCGACACTGAGGACAACCGTTCCTTTGCCAAAAAAACCACGCATAACGCGGATTGTGTCATATCCGTTTCTAAAGGGGTTTCCGACCTTTTGTTTCTTGACCCCTTGCAGCGTAGAGAGATAGTAACGAATGGATTTGATCCGGATGATGTGCTTTTTCGCAAAAAGAGACATCGATCAAATAAATTCGAAATCACTTATACGGGAACCTTGCACGATGAAGGCGATGCTCGAAGGGATCTGACTCCGCTATTTCGAGCTCTCGTGGACCTTGTTGATGGGGGTGCAGTTTGTTGCGATGATATCGTTGTTAGATATGCGGGAGGTACCGAGGGCATCTTTTTCAGGCAAGCTAGCTGCTTTCCCGACATACCTGTAGAATCCGTTGGCTTGGTTTCGCGTGATCGGGCTATGGAAATGCAATCAACGGCCTCATTACTGATTTTCAGTAACTGGAATACCTCTTTGCAAAAGGGAGGGATAACAGGCAAGCTTTTCGAATATCTAACTAGTGGCGTTCCCATTGTCGGTGTAAGCTCTGGCGATTCTCCCAATTCGGAAGCGAAGAAAATTATCGAGAAATCCGGTGCTGGATTTTGCTACGAAGAGGCTTCGGATTTGATGGATTATCCCAGATTAATCGATTTCGTTCGTGAATCATATACCCAATGGAAGAATCGAGGTTTGACTTCCTGCAGAGTCGATTCGAGCTATGTTTCGAAGTTCAGTTATCCGGTGATTGCCAATCAGGTGGCTGGAATATTGTGCACCCTTTCAAGAAGCAAGGAGAATACGTTATGATGGGTTTTCAAGAAGGATGGGTGAGCATCCTGTCTCGCACCCTCGTCTGCGGCACGGTCGGCCTCGGCTACGTCGGGCTGCCGCTGGCCGTGGAGAAGGCCAAGGCGGGCTTCAAGACGATTGGCTTCGACGTGCAGGCCGACAAGGTCGACATGGTCAACCGTGGCGAGAACTACATCGGCGACGTCGTGCAGGAGGACCTCGCCGCGCTCGTGGAGGCCGGCACGCTCGAGGCGACCTGCGACTTCTCGCGCGTCGCGGAGTGCGGCTTCGTCGCCATCTGCGTGCCCACCCCGCTCGACGCCCACCAGATGC
>OGYB01001470.1_pt1 | contig 10460 bp, 10 predicted proteins | sample 1576421 | NCBI WGS metagenome assembly OGYB01 (sample SAMEA3541577, study PRJEB24748) | human gut metagenome | biome: human gut; feature: human-associated habitat; material: faeces | place: China | collected 2012 | reverse complement strand
CCGCCTCTACTGTATCATTTCGAATAAAATAATTATTTAACAACCACCTTAACAGCAGCCTCACCCTCTACAGCTACAGCTACGATACCTGCCGGTACAGCGATTGTAGCGTTATCAGATGAAAGAACTGTCTCAGCAACCACCTTACCTAAGATGTTAGAGATAACAACAGACTTGCCAGCGGCACCTTGGATTGTTACAGTACCATCGTTAGCGATAACAGAGATAGCAGAAGCTCCTTCTTCAACGTTATCGTTGGATGTCGGGTGTAATGTCGTAGCCTCAGCAACGAACTCATGAGCCTCGTCACGATTATCCGTCCAAACTAATACGTTGTTGATAACTTTCAAATAAGAAGTTACATCTTCACGATCAGTCTTAGTTGCATCATCTTCGTTTGCAATCTCCTTTGTTGTCTTATTCTCGATCTTCAATGTATTATTTGCAGTTGTAACAAATGCCATTGCAGCCGGATTTACAGACATAGTCTTCAAGGTATCAACAGCAGTTGCTTTTTCACGAACAATAGCTAAAGAATCCTCACCATAAACGATAGCTTTAACAAAAGCTGCTTTCACCAAACCTTCTGTAGCATTCCAATAAGCGCTACCTTCATTTGTCTTAGATGTATATTTATCATCATCACCCTTAACCGCAGAATAAACAGAATCTTGAGGATTTACCAAGAAATATCTGTAACCATCAGCGATAGCAGCAGAGTCTAACCCATTACCTGTTGTGATGTAATAAGTAGGTCTAGTTACATCTTTTACACAAGCAGTATCAATCCACAAACCAAACAAGCTGTCGATATATTCTTCTTGACCTGCCAACTTAACCTCCGCAAACAAAGACTTAGGATTCATGGAAAGAGCTTTACCATCAGCCTCGGCAGATTTAACCAACATGTGAGAAGGAGCATTCAATGTAGCGTAGTCCGGAGATGGCTCTACTACCAAGTCAAAATAGTTGTTATTTACAGCTGAAGCTGCAGCAGAGATCAACTTACCAGTATTAACATCCAATACCACAATCTTATCACCTGTAGACAATAAATAACCATTGCCCTTAGCTGTTTTGAATGTGAACTCAGAACCAGCAACTGCAGGAGTAGCTGTATTATCTTCTTTTGCCAACTTAAATTCATTATCCTTAGCTACAACATACTCTTTTGTATATTGCTTGTAAAGTTTATAAGTAGCCGGATCCTCGATTGAAATGGAATCGATATCCAGTTCCATTCCTTTACTCAAACGAATATTTTCGACAGCCTCCTTTATAATAGACAATGTTTTCAGCCCCAGAAAGTCCATCTTGATCAATCCAGTATCTTCAATAACTGAACCTTCATACTGGGTCACCAGCATTTTTTCACCGGTTTCCTTATCATCTGCCGTACTTACAGGCACCCAGTCCGTTATATCATCTCGACATATAATAGTACCGCACGCATGCACACCTGTATTACGGACATTCCCCTCCAACATCTTTGCATACTTTATCGTATCACGCAAAATAGGATCGGGTGAGACTTCCGCTGCCTGTAGTTCGGGAACATAAGCTATGGCATTAGGCAAATTCATTTTTTTATCAGGAATCTTATCCGGAACCAACTTACACAAACGGTCGGACTCCGATAAAGGTAATTTCTGTACACGGGCTACATCCTTGATTGCCAGCTTGGTTGCCATCGTACCGTATGTAATGATATGCGCCACCTTTTCCTGACCATATTTTTCAGTTACCCAATTCAATACTCGTCCACGACCATCATCATCAAAATCCACATCAATATCAGGCAAAGAAATACGGTCGGGATTCAGGAAACGTTCGAACAGCAAATCGTATGCAATAGGGTCTATTTTAGTGATACCCAAACAATATGCTACGGCAGAACCTGCCGCTGATCCACGTCCCGGTCCCACAGACACATCCAATTCTTCACGCGCGGCACGAATAAAATCCTGCACAATCAAGAAGTAACCGGGAAAACCCATCGTCTTCATAATATGAAGTTCGAATTTGATCCGTTCCTGCACTTCCTCACTCAATACTTCTCCATAACGCTTATGCGCACCTTCCAACGCTAATTTCTTCAGATAATCAGCTTCCAGTTTAATACGATAGAGTTTGTCATAGCCACCCAGTTTCTCTATTTTGGCCTTAGCGGCCTCCTCACTCATTACCACGTTACCGTTTTCATCTTGAGTGAACTCATCAAACAAGTCCTTTTCTGTATATTTCTTCCGATATCCCTCTTCTGTTCCAAAATCTTCAGGAATAGCAAAAGTAGGCATAATCGGTGCATGATCTATACTATAAAATTCCACCTGATCACAAATATCCACCGTATTTGAAAGAGCCTCGGGAACATCAGCAAAAACTTCATTCATCTCGGCACGTGTCTTCATCCACTCTTGCTTTGAATAGAGCATACGGTTAGGATCATCCAAATCCTTACCCGTACTCAGACAGATCAGCCTGTCGTGTGCTTCAGCATTCTCTTCATCTACAAAGTGAACGTCATTGGTACAAACCAGCTTGACATTGAATTTTTTAGAATACTCTATCAGCTTTTCGTTAGCAATTTGCTGCAATTTATAAGCTTCATGGTTCGCACGAGGAACCGTCGCTTTATGACGTTGCAATTCCAAATAGAAATCATCTCCGAATACACGTTTATACCATTGGATAGCTTCCTCAGCCTCTTCATATTTTCCAGCTATGATATTTCTAGGAACCTCTCCGGCAATACACGCAGTACAGACAATCAACCCTTCATGGTATTTTTCCAATTCCACACGGTCAGTACGCGGACGCATATAGAACCCTTCCGTCCATGCCTTTGATACTAATTTTATGAGGTTGTGGTATCCTTTTTCATTTTTAGCAAGCACAACCAAGTGATAACCACTTTGATCGGGTTTTCCTTCTTTGTTGAATAAACGACGGCGCGCCACATACATCTCACAACCGAAAATCGGTTTAAACAGTTTCTTCTTTGCCGTTTCCAATTTTTCCTTGCATGCCACAAGTTCCGTCTCGGGATTATCACATTCCACCGTACCTTTTTCCAGTCCGGCTATTCTTTTCTTCAAATCCTTTATCTCACTGTTAGTACTGCTATTCTTCTTATTTACATAGTTGAAGAATTCCTTGATACCGAACATATCACCATGGTCTGTTACGGCTATACCTTTCATTCCATCAGCCATAGCCTTGTCTACCAAACGTGGAATAGACGCCTGGCCATCAAGGATGGAATACTGGGTATGGACATGTAAATGGACAAAATCCTGCATAATCGTTACTCTACTAAAAAATTGTCTAAAGATACTCTGCTTTCATAAAACCTGCAAAAAGATAAAGAAGAAGTTATCAACATTCGCTTTTTTTATCTTAAATGAAGTCGAAATAGGCATTTCTAACAACTTTTATTTGCAAGGTTTTCAAAATAAGTTTATTTTTGCACGATAATTGGTTTTATACAATCATGAACCGACTGAAGAAATTAAAGAAAATAAGACTACATAGAGAGGGAACAAGCATCTTAATTGTCAGTGCCATCCTGTTAATTGGTATCAATGCCCTATTGTTTTGGGGAATTGAGTGCAAAATTCCATTTTATATATTTGCCACCGCAAGTATCGTTGTTTACCTGTTAATGGTTAACTTTTTCCGTTGTCCCATTCGATTATTCGAGCACGACACTGAAAAAATCGTAGTAGCCCCGGCAGACGGAAGAATAGTAGTTATAGAAGAAGTAGATGAACATGAATATTTTCATGACCGCCGGTTAATGATTTCTATTTTTATGAGCATTGTCAATGTACATGCCAATTGGTATCCCGTAGACGGAGTAGTGAAACATGTAGACCATCATAACGGTAAATTTATGAAAGCATGGCTGCCTAAAGCCAGTACGGAAAATGAACGTTCTATGGTCGTTATTGAAACTCCTGAAGGACATACTGTCATGGCGCGCCAGATAGCAGGAGCAATAGCCCGTCGAATCGTGACCTATGCCGAAGTAGGAGAAGATTGCTACATTGATGAACACATGGGGTTTATTAAATTCGGTTCGCGTGTAGATGTTTATCTCCCACTAGGAACCGAAGTCTGTGTCAAGATGGGACAAGCGACTGTAGGTAACGAAACCGTCATTGCTAAACTAAAATAAGAAAATCACCAATGGCAAACTGTATCACACGCCACATTCCTAACGCGGTAACTTGCTGTAATTTATTCTCCGGCTGTATTGCCAGTGTCATGGCTTTTAACGAAAACTATACCTTGGCCATCTCTTTCATTATACTAGGCGCTGTATTTGATTTCTTTGATGGCATGTTGGCACGTTTATTCAAAGTATCAGGGCCTTTAGGAAAAGAATTAGACTCGTTGGCCGATGACATCACTTTTGGGTTCGCTCCTTCCGCCATTGTCTTTTCTTTATTTAAAGAGGTACACTATCCTGATTTTCTATTGCCTGTTGCCGATTATATGCCTTATACCGCATTCCTTATTTCCGTATTTTCAGCTTTGCGTTTAGGCAAGTTCAATATTGACCCACGCCAGAGCAGTAGTTTCATCGGTATGCCCACTCCGGCTAATGCTTTATTTTGGGGGTCATTGACTGTAGGAGCACATTCTTTTCTTATATCCGATTCTTTTAATGCGGCATATCTTTTCATCTTGGTAGTTATTATGTCATTATTGCTGGTGGCAGAAATTCCAATGTTCTCATTAAAATTCAAGAGTCTTGCCTGGAAACAGAACAAAGTCAGCTATATTTTCCTCATTGTATGTATTCCCCTGTTGGCTTTCTTCAAAATCAGCAGTTTTGCAGCTATCATCCTGTGGTATATCATTCTATCTCTTTTAACTAAAAAAAGAGCGTAAACAATAAACGTGGCACGCTTGTTGTACGTGGTATATAAAAAAAGAAATTACTATGTTTGGATTTTTAGGCTTTCTACTTATTATTTTTCTGCTGATTGTTTTTATCGGCTTCACTATATTAGGCAACATTCTGCGTGTATTGTTCGGGATCGGCAAGCATCCCCCCTACCAGAATCGAACATCTACCCACCAAAAACAAAATACATATACCCAGACTCAAACGAATGACGAGAATGAAAACTTTGCAGAATTCTCTTCATCTTCTTCAAATAGACATTCTCATTCATCGGGAAACAGAAAAAAAATCTTTGATGACGATGAGGGAGAGTATGTAGATTATGAAGAGGTGAAATAAGAATTATCGTTTTTTCTTAAAGAAATCTTTCATCAATCGGGCACATTCATCGGCGAGTATTCCTTTCACCACGATCGTCTTTGGATGCAAGGCATCGGGGGCATATTTTTGATATCCCCTTTTGGGATCTTCAGCACCAAAGACAAGTTTTCCTGTCTGTGCCCAGGCTATGGCACCGGCACACATCACACACGGTTCCACAGTGACATACAAAGTACATTCATTCAGGTATTTCCCGCCCAAGGTATTAGCCGCAGCTGTGACAGCCTGCATTTCGGCATGAGCTGTAACATCATTCAATGTTTCTGTCAAATTATGCCCACGACCAATGATGCGGTCACGACAGACTACCACCGCCCCCACCGGAACTTCTCCTTGTTCAGCCGCTTTTACAGCCTCCATCAAGGCTTGTTTCATATAATAGGTATCATCTGCCATCTTATCTTCTCATATCATGTTCATTAAACAATGTAGGATAATCCTCTTCCATCTTCTGATGGATAAAAGTCAATACTGTTTCGCGTAACCAACGCGCCTTATTGGTTATCTTATACTTTTTAAGATAACAATCCACAATCCGTACTTCCTCTTCACTCATCAAACATACCATACGCTGCTTGCGTTTAGGGGTTGATGCCGGTACTTTTACTCTCTTTTTTACGTTGTTTGCCATATTCTCTGCAAAATTAGCTTTACTTCTGTAAATACAAAGCATAAAAAAGAGTATTTTTGTACAAAAAGAAACAGAATGGCAGAACACAACGAATTTGGCAAAGAGGGAGAAGAAGAGGCCGCTGCATATCTCATAGATAAAGGATATTCTATCCGCCACCGGAACTGGCATTGCGGAAAAAAAGAACTGGATATTGTTGCCGAATATCGGAACGAACTAATTGTTATAGAGGTAAAGACCCGCAAGAATACTAGATTCGGTAATCCGGAAGATGCAGTAACAGATAAGAAGATTCGCAGAATTATAGCTTCAACTGATGCATACTTGCGCAAGTTCTCAGTAGATTTACCTGTACGTTTTGATATCATCACCTTAGTGGGCGAAAAGACTCCTTTCACTATAGAGCATATTGAAGAAGCCTTTTATCCTCCGATTTGGTAAAAATATATATATTATATATGGACATAGAAACAATACGCGATTACTGTATCAGAAAGAAAGGAACAACAGAAGAATTCCCTTTTGACAATGTCACCTTAGTATTCAAAGTCATGGGGAAAATGTATGCCTGTATCGGATTGGACAACCCGGAATGGCTATCTTTAAAATGTGCACCCGAATATGCCTTGGAATTAAGAGAACATCATTCCGGCATTGAAGGAGCCTATCACTTCAATAAGAAATATTGGAACCAAGTATCCTTACAAGGTGACATTGACGACAAACTTATTTTATCACTGATAGACCACTCATACGAAGAGGTTATCAAAAAATTCACCCGTAAACTTAAAAAAGAATATGATGAGATCCCCTAACTGGTCAAGCAAAATCTTAAAAGAAGAAACCGTAACCTCAACAAATGACCGACTTGCAGAACTTTGCCAGGAAAAAGAAATCAAGGAATTCACCACGCTTATGGCAGAATATCAAACCGCCGGAAAAGGGCAGCGTGGAAATTCATGGGAATCAGAATATGGCAAGAATCTGACATTCAGCACTGTATTTTACCCCCAAACAATCGCTCCCGCCAGTCAGTTCATTTTATCTATGGCGGTAGCTTCTGCCATTTGTACCGCATTGGCCCATTATGTCCATGCAGATTGCCTGCAAATAAAATGGCCCAATGATATCTATTGGAAAGACAAAAAAATAGCCGGCATATTGATTGAAAATGATTTAACAGGAAGCCAAATTTCACAGAGCATTATTGGGATAGGGATCAATATTAACCAGGAAGAATTTCATTCATCTGCTCCCAACCCTGTTTCATTAAGACAAATTACTCAAAAGGAAACAGACAGAATGGAAGTTCTGAACAGCGTATTGGAACATATCATAGATCTCTATTCCCGGATAGAAAACAGAGAAACCGATATCATTACCAAAATTCAGGAATACTACCTGAAAGCACAATACCGCAAGGAAGGTTATCACCCCTATTGCGATGCAAAAGGAGAGTTTACTGCCAAACTGATCCGTGTGGAGCCCGACGGACATTTGATTCTGAAAGATAAAAACGGTTCTCTTAGAAAATATGCTTTCAAAGAAGTTAAATACCTCCTTTAGTTGTTCTTCTCTTCAGGAACCATCAACATTCCTCCAGTGGCATGACGTTCTGTCGATTGATACACAGATTCCCCCCTCATAATCGGTTGGGATAACGTATTCATGCTTCTGGCTGACCGGTTTATTCCTGTGATCAAGGAGATGGCCTTACCCAGCATGAATTCATCCGGATCACCCAATGGTAATAAAGCGTCTGTCGGATTCTGAGTCAAATCATACTCATTCCATTCTATATCCGGTTTAAAACCAGCACTGTAGTCATCATTCACCGCATTAGTCACTCTCAATGTGATAGGCCAATATATCCATTCATATTTATCATTCTTTTGCATCTCCATTCCTACATTTTTCCCTTCTGTCAATTCGCCAATAAGGATAACATCCATAAATGGGTTGAGGCTGTTAATAACGACTTCCGAAGAAGAAGCCGTACTTTGGCTTGTCAATATATAAATTCGATTGGAATTAAGTTTCAAGTAACCTGCCGTTCCTTTCGTTTCCACACAAAAATCATTGGAATAGGATTGTCCCTTATTGTCAGAGAAAACAGCAAACACCTTTTTTCGAGAAACTTCTGGAATGAGGAGTCCTGCGAGCATATTAGCAGAATTCTCATATCCACCTCCATTATAGCGCAAGTCCAGCACAAATTCATTCACACCTTGCGCCTGAAATCCGGCGAATATCTTCTTCATTTCCTCATCATAGGTACGATCCGAATATCCATTCGGTCCGGAAGTAAAATGATTATAAACCAAATACCCAATCTTCTTATCTCCCCGAGTATATACATTGTGATAGAACAAGGGATTGTCCTCCACGGCCCGGGAAGCTTCTATATCAATAGTTCTGACCTCTGTATCGCCACGTTTGACGAGCCATTGAGTCCTATCTCCATTTAATAAGATTCCATAATTATCGGAATTAATATTATTTTTTCCTTTAACACCCACGATCCAATCCCCTCTTTCCAAACCTGCACTTGATGCCGGACTATTAGGAAGAACATACAGAATACGGGCATAATAATATCCTAAAGGTTGATTACTATCGTTTACAACATTAAATAAAGTAAACTCCATACCATAAGTATCATCCGCATCAATGCTGGTACGTGCTTTATAATCTTTATTCTTCTCCATATAAGAATAATAATAAAGATGCTTTCCGTTTCTCGTCTTTCCATCTTTCAAACTGAGCATAGATCTAAAGAATGTTTGGGGATCAGCAGAGAAATCCAACTTATTTTGAGCAGGAATGTCGTTATTCCACAAATAATCACTGCGCATGACACTCTCTATCCACTCATTGACTTCCAACTCCGTGTTACCATTTCCCGGGTCATCTCCTTTAGCCGGAGTATCATCCGAACATGACATGCCTAACAGACATAACAATAAGCCCAACCAAATATGGATTTGAAAATTCTCTTTCATAATTCTCCTGTTTTGATCATTTTAATAACCGCAAATATATCTATATTCCAATGATATATCATCTTAAACAACAACTATTTTCAATTCAAATTTAAATTTTCATTGGTTATTTATGAGAAAGAGAGTACCTTTGTATCCATCTCTATCAATCTACACTCATGATTCAACTTAATAACGGAAACAAAAAAATACTTCAAATAGCCATCCCTTCTATCGTTTCAAACATTACAGTTCCTCTGTTGGGCTTGATTGATGTTACTATTGTAGGTCATTTGGGCTCTGCCGCCTACATCGGAGCGATAGCTGTAGGCGGAATGCTTTTCAACATCATCTACTGGATTTTCGGTTTTCTGCGTATGGGAACCAGCGGCATGACTTCGCAAGCATACGGCAGGCACGACCTGAATGAAGTCACCCGGTTACTACTCCGTTCCGTCGGAGTAGGATTATTCATTGCATTTACTTTGCTAGCCTTGCAATATCCTATAGAAAGAACCGCCTTCACCTTTATCCAAACGACTGAAGAAGTAGAACATCTGGCGTCCCTCTATTTCTATATCTGTATTTGGGGAGCACCGGCTGTATTAGGGCTTTACAGTTTTGCCGGCTGGTATATCGGTATGCAAAATTCCCGTTTCCCCATGTATATAGCCATCACACAAAATATAGTGAACATTGCGGTCAGTCTTCTTCTTGTATATGGATTAGGAATGAAAATAGAAGGTGTCGCCATCGGAACGTTAACTGCACAATATGCCGGGCTAGTCATGGCATATTTGTTGTGGTTACGCTACTACAGCACCCTGCGGAAACGCATAGAATGGCATTCCTTCTTTGACAAACAGGCCATGTACCGTTTCTTCCAAGTAAACAGGGATATCTTTTTCCGTACCATCTGCCTGGTGGCGGTTACTGTCTTTTTCACCTCGGCTGGTGCGGCACAAGGAGAAGTGGTGTTGGCGGTCAATACATTACTTATGCAATTATTCACTTTATTCTCCTACATTATGGACGGCTTCGCATACGCCGGAGAAGCATTGGCAGGAAGATATATCGGAGCCAATAATCAGAAAGCACTCCACACGACGGTTCGCCAACTATTCGGCTGGGGAGTAGGATTATCGCTTGCTTTCACCTTATTATATAGTATAGGGGGACAATCCTTTCTCGGATTACTGACTGACGAAACAACTGTCATTCATGCTTCCGAAAGTTATTTTTATTGGGTACTTGCCATTCCTTTGGCAGGCTTCTCTGCTTTTTTGTTCGATGGAATATTCATCGGTGCGACAGCCACCCATCTGATGCTGAAAGCCATGATAGTAGCCTCTGTCAGTTTCTTTCTTATTTACTATGGTTTCCGGGGGGCAATGGGCAATCACGCTTTATGGATGGCATTCATTACCTATCTTCTACTTCGCGGAGTAATGCAAGGAGTCATGGGAAGAAATATTTTAGGATATAAAACAAGTAAAAAAGATTAATATTTTTATCTTTGCAAAAAACTAAAAGACAAACCAATATGGCAAGA
>OGYB01001468.1_pt1 | contig 10467 bp, 7 predicted proteins | sample 1576421 | NCBI WGS metagenome assembly OGYB01 (sample SAMEA3541577, study PRJEB24748) | human gut metagenome | biome: human gut; feature: human-associated habitat; material: faeces | place: China | collected 2012 | reverse complement strand
TTGACGGTGATGCAGGCGGGGGAGAGCGAGACGCTGGCCGATCTCAACGTGGAGTGGTCAAGCGGCGCGGCGACCTGCGTCATTCTGGCCTCCGGCGGCTACCCGGTGGCCTACGAGAAGGGCAAGCCCATCTCCGGCCTGGTGGACGGTCAGCTGCCGGACGAAGAGAATGTGACGGTGTATCACTCCGGTACGGCCCTCACCGAGGACGGCCAGCTCGTGACCAACGGCGGCCGTGTGCTGGGCGTGACCGCCACCGGCCCGCGCCTGACCAACGCCTTGAGCCACGCCTATGAGGCAGCCGAGAAGATCCATTTCGACAAGCTGCACAAGCGCAGCGACATCGGCCTGCGTGCGCTGAAGGCACTGGCAGAAAAGCAGTAAAAATGATTAAGGGGGAACTTACCCATGGTCTATCGTATTTATGTGGAAAAAAAGCCCGGCTTTGACGTCGAGGCAAACGGCCTGAAGAACGAGCTCACCGGCCTGCTGGGCATCCGGTCGCTCACCGGCCTGCGCCTGCTCAACCGCTTCGTCGCCGTGTTCGCCCATGTGGCGGACTTCGGCAAGATGGCCAAGGGCGCGAAGTAGCCCATGGACGAGTTCATCGCCTACGGAAGCTCCACCGAGTTGCCCACGATCCACGTGATCAGCGACTCGGTGGGCCTGACGGCCCAAGCGGTGGCCCGTGCGGCCGCCGCCCAGTTCGGCGTCACGAACCCCGTCATCGAAGTGCTGCCGAAGGTGCGCACGTTCGAGGAGATATCTGCCTTCATCGACGAGCACAGCGCCGTGCACCGCCGCAACACCGGAGACGGGCGCATGCTCGTGTTCTACACGCTGGTCGACCGCGCGTTGTCGCAGCAGTTCGCCGACTATGCCGCAGGCCGCGACGACATCGTGGCCGTCGACCTCGTCACCGACGCCATCGGCGCCATCGCGCGCATGACGGGCCGCGAGCCCTCCACGAAGCCGGGCGGCCTGCACGTGGCCGACCAGTACTACTTCCGGCGCATCGAGGCCATCGAGTTCACCATCGCCCATGACGACGGCCGCAACCCGCAGGAGCTGCATCAGGCCGACATCGTGCTTCTGGGCGTGTCGCGCTCGTCGAAGACGCCCACGTCCATCTACTTGTCGCAGCAGGGCTACAAGGTGGCGAACATCCCGCTCGATCCCACCACCGAGCCCCCGGCCGAGCTCGAGCAGATCGATCGCACGCGGCTGTTCGGCTTGATGACCACGCCCGAGGTGCTCATCGGCATCCGCCAGCGCCGTTTGGGGCGGGCGAGCGCCGTCGCGTCGCGCTACGCCGACCCCGAGTACGTGTACCGGGATCTGGAAGACGCCCGCGCGCTCATGCGCAAACTGGGCTGTATTGTCATCCACACCGAAAATCGTGCCGTTGAGGAAACGGCACAGGAAATTTTGCGCTACTATGAGCGGGCCCATCCTCCATCAGCTGATATGATAGGGTCAGCCTGAGACCAGGGTTCCCAATGTATGTGTAGGTAAAGTCGGTACGTCGGGTTAAGGAGAAAAAGGTGACTGAAGAAGTCAAGCGAGTGTATGCGTTCGGCAAGGACGCGCAGGGCAACAACGTAACTGAGGGCAACACCAACATGAAGGCGATCCTCGGCGGCAAGGGCGCGAACCTCGCCGAGATGGCCAACATCGGGCTGCCCGTGCCTCCCGGATTCACCATCACGTGCCAGACCTGCATGGAGTACGCCAACGCGGGCAACACGTGGCCCGAAGGCGCGCTCGACACCATCCAGGAGTATCGCGAGGACCTCGAGGCCCGCATGGGCAAGAAGATCGGCGACGCGGAGGATCCGCTGCTCGTGTCCGTGCGTTCCGGCGCCCCCATGTCCATGCCGGGCATGATGGACACCGTCCTCAACCTCGGCCTGAACGATCAGTCCATCAACGGGTTGATCAAGCAGACCGATAACCCGCGCTTCGCCTGGGATTCCTACCGTCGCTTCATCCAGATGTTCTCCAACGTGGTCATGAACCTCGACGGCGACCTGTTCGAGAACGCCATCACGGCTATGAAGCACGCTCGCGGCGCGGCGTCCGACACCGATCTCACCGCCGAGGACCTGCAGGAGCTCGTGGCCGAGTTCAAGCAGATCTTCGCCGAGAACGTGGATGCAGCGGCGTATCCGAGCCTCGTCGTGGACGGTGCCGTGCAGTTCCCGCAGGATCCCAGCGTGCAGCTGCAGCTGGCCATCGAGGCCGTCTTCGGCAGCTGGAACAACCCGCGCGCCACGCTGTACCGCAAGCAGAACAAGATCGCCGACGATCTGGGCACCGCCGTCAACGTGCAGTCCATGGTGTTCGGCAACAAGGGCAACACCTCTGCCACGGGCGTCGCGTTCACGCGCAACCCCGCCAACGGCGAGAAGGAGTTCTACGGCGACTACCTGGTGAACGCCCAGGGCGAGGACGTCGTGGCCGGCATCCGCAACACCTCGCCGATCGCCGAGCTCAAGGACGTGGACGGTCTGGAAGAGGCCGGCCGCGAGCTCGAAGAGGTGTTCGTCACCCTCGAGAACCACTTCCGCGACATGTGCGACATCGAGTTCACCATCGAGCAGGGCAAGCTGTGGATGCTGCAGACCCGCGTGGGCAAGCGTACCGCCGCCGCCGCGCTGCACATCGCCATCGAGATGGAGAAGGAGGGCCTCATCTCGAAGGAGGAGGCCGTCATGCGCGTCGATCCCGAGCAGCTCGACCAGCTGTTGCACCCGCAGTTCGACAAGAACGCCTCCTACGACGTTGTCGCCAAGGGCCTGAACGCCTCCCCCGGCGCCGCCGTGGGCGAAGCCGTGTTCTCCGCCGCCGACGCGGTGGCCGTGGCCGAGGCGGGCCGCAAGTGCGTGCTCGTGCGCTGGGAGACGAACCCCGACGACCTCGCCGGCATGATCGCCGCCGAGGGCATCCTCACCTCGCACGGCGGCAAGACGTCGCACGCGGCCGTCATCGCCCGCGGCATGGGCGCCCCGTGCGTCTGCGGCGTGGAGGCGCTGCGCATCGACGCCGAGAAGAAGCAGGCCAGCGTCGTGGGCACCGACATCGTCATCAAGGAAGGCGACATGATCTCCATCGACGGCACCACCGGCTCCGTGGTGCTGGGCGCGGTCGAGCTCGTGCTGCCCGAGATGACGGGCGACCTCGACACCATCCTCGAGTGGGCCGACGAGTTCCGCACGCTGGGCGTGCGCGCCAACGCCGACAACCCCGAGGACGCCGAGCTGTCCCGCGGCTTCGGCGCCGAGGGCATCGGACTGTGCCGCACCGAGCACATGTTCCTGGGCGACCGCAAGCAGATCATCCAGACCTTCATCCTCAACGAGGATCCGGCCGTGCGCGAGAAGGCCGTGGGCGAGCTCTTGGCTGCCCAGACGGGCGACTTCCTGGGCATGTTCCGCGCCATGGACGGGCTGCCGGTCATCGTGCGCCTGCTCGACCCGCCGCTGCACGAGTTCCTGGAGAGCCCCCGCGCGCTCGACGTGGAGATCGCCAAGCTCGAGGCCGCGGGCGGCGATAAGGCGCTCATCGCCGAGAAGCGCATGCTCATGGAGCAGATCGACGGCATGAGCGAGGCGAACCCGATGCTGGGCCTGCGCGGCTGCCGCCTGGGCATCGTGTACCCCATCCTGCCGGTCATGCAGGTGCGCGCCATCGCCACCGCCTGCGCCGAGCTGCAGAAAGAGGGCTTGAACCCGAAGCCCGAGATCATGATCCCGCTCGTGTCCGTGGTGGCCGAGCTCGAGAAGCTGCGCAAGGTCGCCGAGGACACTATCGCCGAAGTCGCCGCCGAGCAGGGCGTCGAGCTTGACATCCCCGTGGGCACGATGATCGAGCTGCCGCGCGCTGCCGTCACGGCCGACGAAATCGGCGCGGTTGCCGACTTCTTCAGCTTCGGCACGAACGACCTGACCCAGACGACGTTTGGCTTCAGCCGCGACGACGTGGAGGCCGAGTTCGTCCCGCAGTACCTGGCCGAGCGCCTGCTGCCCTACAACCCCTTCGCCACCATCGATCCGGGCGTGGCGAAGCTCGTGGAGATGGGCGTCGAGCTGGGCCACAAGGGCAACCCCGACCTCGTCTGCGGCGTGTGCGGCGAGCACGGCGGCGATCCCGATTCCGTGAAGACGTTCCACACGATCGGCCTCGACTACGTCAGCTGCTCCCCGTACCGCGTGCCGCTGGCCCGTCTGGCCGCCGGTCAGGCCGCCCTGGCCGAGAAGATGGGCGACGGCCGCGACAAGTAGCCTCCGTCCGAGACCTCGCATGATCGAAGGGCCCGCAGCATCGCGCTGCGGGCCCTTTCGCGTTCGGCGTCGAGTTGCGAGTGCGACGGGACGCGAAACCTTCAGTGAGAGGGTGCGAAAAGGGCTCCATCTTGTTGACGGAGCCCTTTTTGAAAGCTTGGACAGCTTGTTTCAAACTGTATGCTGCAAAACAGGTCGCGCGATGTGCCGGCTCTGTTGGGAGCAGCTAGACCGTCTCAAGGTACTTGGCAACGCTCTTGCCCGCTTCGCGGCCCAACACGATGGCCATGCCGAGGCTTACGCCGGGCGTGGGGGTGATGTATTCCACGCCGAAACGACGACCGCAATCGTTGCCGGAAACGTACAGGCCGGGAATCGGCTCGAAGTTGGCATCGAGGGCGTTCTGCTCTGCGTTGGTGATGATTCCGCCGCAGGTGCTCATGATCTCGCCAAGTCCCGGATTGCCCGCGAGCGCGTAGAACGGACCATCCTTGACGGGGAAGAGCACTTCCGCGTAGCGACCGAAATCCTCGTCGATGCCGTATTCGCAGAACTTGTTGTACTTCTCGATTTCCGCGACGAACGTCTCGACAGCATCGCCTTCGAGCCCGAGCTGCTTCGCCAGGCCCTCCAGCGTGTCGTCCGCGATGAATTCCGGTGCTGCGAACATCGCTCCAGCCTGGTTGTCCTCCTTGGAGGATTCGGGCTCGACCCAGGTTCCCTTGAACTTCTGATAAGCCTTGTCCATGCCTGTTTTTAGCTCTTCGATCGCGGACGTTGTCGGGCTGAACATGCCGTGTTGCGGCACGGTGTACTGGCGGTACTCGGGGAAGTTCGAATCGAACACGCAGGAGATGGGCTCTCGGGGCAGATACACGTTCGGCACGCCGCGCTGCTCGACAACGGGGTAGAACTCGTTCATGAAGCGCTTGCCATCGGAGCGGACCCATACAGCTTGAGGGAAGTTGTTCATAGAAGTGGGTGCTTGGATGTGCTTGGCGTTCATGCCGGGGATGATGCTCTCCAAATGAGCTCCCGCCCAATGAGCCATCTTGATGCCGTCGCCTTGATACTGCCAATTCGAGGCGTCCCCGACGAACCTTTCATTGCCGAAGGCATCTTTCCAAGCTTCTCCCTCGATCATGTTGTTCTTGATGTCGGGCATCAGGTCGTTGAGCATTTCCTCGTTGTAGGCGAAGCCGCCCGTGGCCACCACCACGGCCTTGCAGCTGAACTTGAGGTACGACCCGTCGGCCCGGTTCTCGGCGATGACGCCGGACACCTTGCCATTGTCCTGCAGGATCTGCAGTCCCCGCGTGTTGAAGAAGAACTCCGCTCCTGCGGCTTTCGCCTTTTCGCGGTTGTATCCCTGGATCTTGGTCTGATTACACTCTTCCGCATATGCGGATATGACGCCGGGGTAGAACTTGATGGGTCCGATATTGGGCAGCAGGTGCGGCCATGTTTCGCCTGCTGCGGGGGATCCGCTATGGCTCAAGGTGGCGATGTCCGAATCGGTCAGGCTGTCGTAGTACCAATCGATGTTATCGCCCATGTTCTGGCAGTACCTCATGATGAGCCCGGGGTTGCCCTGGTTGCCGATCATGGTCATCCAATTCTGGTAGTACTCGACCGGGTCGACATCATGGTACTGGTTGCCTTCGGTGATCTTGTTGACAAGGTTCGAGTTGACGCCACAGCTCTCGTTGCCCGTTGCCATGTACGTTTCTTCGGGTTGGAACTCGAGAAGGGCGACCCGGTAACCCTGCTCGGACAGCTCTCGGCACGAGGTTACGCCCGCGTACCCATGGCCCACCACGACCGCATCGTAATCACCGGCTTCGCTTGCTTGCGCGGAGTAATCTTGCGGCGTCCGCCAAGAGATTGCGCCCTCCGTCGCGCTGCCGTCGGATACGTTCTTCTCATCGGACTTGTCGCTGTCCGTTTTTCCGTTCGGCGAGCACGCCGCCAAGAAACCCGCTCCTACGGTTCCTACGCCAGCAAGCGCTGCGCCTTTGATGAAACTACGCCTATCCATCCCTCTCTCCGTTCATCTCAACAGCTAACACGAAAGATGCTGCCGGTCGGTTTGCCTTCAAGCCGGGCAGCAAGGCAAAGACTACGCAAACCGCTTCTTTTTCGGAATCGCGATATTGAGGGAATTGGGAAAAGAGTCCTTGCAAAGCGCCTGGAAAGCATCGCGGTTTTTGGGGAATTACGCAAAACACGAGGTGAAACGCTTATGGCGTTCGCCGGTTCGCCGGAGCGAAGCTGCTTGGGCGACGAGTCTCCGGTTTTAGAAATCCGTCATCGAAGACGGCTCGTTCTCGTTTTCTATAAGCTGCAGAAGGTCCTCGCGCGAGTGGATGTCCAGCTTTTTGTAGATGCTCTTGATATGGGAGCGGACGGTGGAGTCGGACAAGAACATCTTCTTTGCGACGTAGGCGGGGGAGTAGCCGCGCCCTAGGAACAAGAGCACCTCTCTCTCGCGTTTCGACAGGCCGCCCTTGTCGGCAACCCGATTGCAGCATGTTTCCAAGTCCGACAGCAGGTTCGGCTTGTTCGCCTGCTGCGAAGGGAGGTACATTGTTTTCCACGAGCGTATATTGGGCACCAGAACCAACGAGATGAAGTACAGGGTGGAAAGCGCAAGCAATACTGCTTCCTCGTTCCCGCTGATGCCCGCAAGATCGCCGAAATGCAAGCCGATGATCGAAACCAAGCAAAAAGCGGAGATCGAGCTACCGAAGATCAGAGGCACCGAGAACTCTTGCGCGTGCGCGATCGCGCAGAACGAGGCCAGCGCAAGCACCCCTATAGCGCCGAAGAACACGTAAATGCCGATCATGCCGATGCTGTGCACCGCATGACCTGTGGGGAAGCTGCTGAGAAACAACAATATGGCGGCGAAGATGGGCAGGTATATTTGGAACACGAACGGCAAAAGAGGCTTGTCCGACTTCCTAAGCCATAAAGGCAGAACCGAGACGACGGCGAGGATCGTGCCGATGCTTTCGGCGTACATGTTGCCGAAAACCGCGATCTTGCGTACCGCCATCGTCAAGGCGAACAGCAAAAAACCCACGAACGGACCGAGGGCGACCGAGAAGAAGGAGTGGAACACGGTGGAATCTTGGCTTTTCGCATCGCGTTGCACGTTCAGCAGGCGAACGAACTCGCCGTGCGTAGAGCGGATCAGCAGGGGCACGAGTCCGAGAATGCTGAGCAGAAGAAAGCTCGCGACCCCGGTTTCGGGACCCATGTAAACGAATCCCGTATTGATGAGCGCGCAGATGGCCAGCAGGACGCTCAGGCGAATGAGGGCTTCCCGGAACGTGAGGGTGGAGAATACGCTTCCCCAAGCGATGCAAAGGAGCAAGGTCGTCGTTCCGCAGAGCGTTCCTCCGAGCAAGGAGCACAATTCGACCGGAACTCCGGGGAGAAGAAGGGAAGCGAAGAGCAGGAAAAGCCCCGTCAGGTAGAGAAGCGCGACGATCGTCATTCGAAGAGGAGTTAGGAATGTTATCCGACTTGGTTCTTTCGCGCACAGCGCGATGCACGCGGCTGCCATGCCGGCGACCATGGCGCTCGCCAACGTGGAGTGGACGAAATACGGCATGGCCAAGTCGAAGCCTGCCAAGTCGGGGCTGAATATCATGTTCGGGGAGTAGAGTGGCAAGGTTGCGAAAAAGGCTACGAAACAAACTTGTTCGAATGCGGATGGCTGGCTCATGTCGAATCCTTCTCGCTTGTACCTATCTGCCAAGTGCATGGATCTTCGCGCTCCGGTCATGCGGCACCGTCTTTTTCCGGTAGCGCTTGGGCGGCCGCCGTTTCGCCCACGAGCCAGATGCGGTCATCGGGGAACAGGCGCGTGTTGCGGCTCGGCTTCATCTTGAGCAGCTTCTCATGCTCGTGTGCGACGACGAGGCAGCCGAAGGAGCCCTTGAAATCGACGGCGCCGATGGTCTTGCCGGCGAAGGGCGAGCCCGCTTCCACGGAAAGCGACACGCATGCGAGATCCAACTTGTCGGGGTGCGCGGCCGCGTACTCGTCGAACGATGCGCTGACGGCATCGGCCTCGTCGATGGAGTCCTCCTTGAGCAGGGTTTGCAGGTAGGCGTCCACCTCGTTCTCGGTGCCGAGGAACGTCAGCACGTCGCCCTCGCGTATGCCCAGCGGGTCGGCCGGGTCGTTGATGCGCCGCACAAGCTCCTCCTTGGTCAGTCGCGCGAGCGCTTGCGATCCCATGCGCACGCCCTCGCGCTCGATGGCCATGAGATCCAGGTTGTGCGCTATGCCGAACAGGAAGTCGCTCGACCGCTCGGCGCCCAATCGGCGCAGCGTGCGCGACGCTTCGACCTCCACCACGTACAGGCGCTCCTCCACCCACCCGGCGCGTTCCTCCTCGTCGGATTCCGCCAGGCGCTCGGCCAGGATGGACTCGTTGAGGTTGCCGACGAAGCTCGTCTCCAGCTTGAGGAACCACGAATGCAGCGTGCGCGAGCGCGCGAGCAACAGCGAGCACGTCGCCGCCAGAACGAACATCCACACCGATTGGCGCGCGCCGGCCGCATGCACGATGTAGGCCACCACGCCGCAGGACGCCGCGCCGCCCGCCAGCATCAGGACGGCCAACGGCACATGGTTTCGACGGCTCTTCATCCACAGCACGCCGAACTCGTTCTTTCGTCCCGTGTAGAACAGGTTCGACAGGAACAGTCCCGTCACGAAGATGCCCACCGCGGCAAGCAACGGGTTGAGAACGGCCTCCGGCACGAAACCCGACAGCAAAGGAAGGGCCGTGTTCATGAGCACCTCCACCGATGCGATGCCGGCCAGCACCACGAGCCCCAGCTTGAGCGTCCAGCGTTTGAGGTAGTCCACCCATAAGTTCGGTTCGCCGTCCTCTTCCTGCGCGCGCTCCAGATGCTCATGGCGCAGTGCGAACAGGCTTTCGGGCAAGACGCGCACGAGGAGGTGGTAGATGCGTTCGGAATTCTTCACCAGAAGAGGCGAGGCGAGCGTCGTCGCCACCGACACGGTGACGATGACGGGGTAGAGGAAGTCGGGAGTCACGCCCGTCGCCGATCCTAGCGCGGCGATGATGAACGAGAACTCGCCGATCTGCGCCAGGCTGAGCCCGCTCATCACCGAGGTTTTCAGCGTTGCCCCCGACAACAGAGCGCCCAACCCGCAGAACAGCGAGCGTCCGATGATGGCCACCAAGGCGATGACGACGATGGCTCCCAGGTTCTCCGTCACGGCCGCGGGTGTGACCAGCATGCCCACCGATACGAAGAACACGGCTCCGAACAGATCCTTGATGGGCTTGAACAGCGCGTCGACGCGCTTTGCCTGCACGGTGCCGGCCAGGATGGATCCGGCGAGGAACGCGCCCAGCGCCGAAGAGAACCCGATGGCGTCGGCCAGAACCACCATCCCCAAGCACAGCGCGATGGACGCGATGAGCAGGATCTCGTCGTTGAGCTCGGAACGCAGGCGCTTGAGGGCGCTCGGCACGAGGATGACGCTGAGCGCGAACCATACCACGAGGTACAGCGCCATGCGTCCGATACGCACGGCCACCGCACCGCCGTCCACCGACGCGCTGACCGCCACCGTGGACAGCACCACGAGCAGGAACACGCCTGCGATGTCCTCGATGACCAGCACGCCGAACACGAGCTGGGCGAAGGCCTTGGTGCGCAGGCCCAGCTCGCCGAACGTCTTCACGATGATGCTGGACGACGAGATGGCCAGCATGCCGCCGAGGAACAGGCTGGTTGACGGCGACCAGCCAAGCAGCGTGCCGCAGGCGAACCCTGCCGCTATCATGAGCGACATCTCCACGACGGCCGTGACGAGCGCCGGACGGCCCACGGTGGTCAGCTTCACCACGCTGAACTGCAGTCCCAGGCCGAACATGAGGAAGATGACGCCGATCTGCGACCAGGTGGACACGTCGGCCGTCTCCACGATGTTGGGGATCCAGCCGATAGCGGGGCTCACGAGGAATCCGGCCACCACGTACCCCAGCACGAGCGGCTGTTTGAAACGCCGGCAGACGATGGTGGCCACCGCCGCCACGGCGAGCAGCAAGGCGAGGTCGTTGACGAGCTGGGGTATGGACTGCATAGGTTCCTCTTCGCGCACTGTACGGTCGAAACCTCATTGTAGCAAG
>OGYB01001456.1_pt1 | contig 10530 bp, 10 predicted proteins | sample 1576421 | NCBI WGS metagenome assembly OGYB01 (sample SAMEA3541577, study PRJEB24748) | human gut metagenome | biome: human gut; feature: human-associated habitat; material: faeces | place: China | collected 2012 | reverse complement strand
TATACATCTGTCATGGATTGAATTTCACGTTCAATCGGTTCCGTAATCAGTTTCTCCACTTCATGTGGATTCGCTCCCGGATACTGGGTAACCAATACCGCAGTCTTTATCACGAAAGGCGCATCTTCTTTCTTAGGCAGCTTGAAGAAGGAGATTACTCCGCCTATCAACAAAATAGCCAAAAAGAAATAGATAACCTTCCGGTTCTCCAAAGAATATTTTGGAATATTCATGATATGCTCTCTCCTTTTTTATTCTGTTAATATTTTTACTTGCTGGCCATCTACCAGATAAGACGCTCCGGCAGACACAACCTGTTCGCCCGGTTCAATATTTCCGGATACTATCAGGTCGTTACGTCCTACAATAATTCCCTCATCACTGACTTTACGCAGTTCTACTTTCTGTGTAGACGGATTATATATAAATACGATCTTGCTATTCAAGTTATTATCAAACACTACAGCGGACAAAGGCACTGTTATTCCTTCTTTTACCACATCATTCTCAATATTGACAATAACACGGCAAGAAAAGCCCACCGATACCTTATATTTTTTCAAATCAAATTCCGGATCATCAATGTAAAGGAATACAGGAACTCCTGCCCCATCGGGAGAAGCCTCTACATACTCCTTTACTTTTGCCTGAAATAATTTTCCTTTATAGGCATCAAATTCTACGTAAATAGTAGAAGGAGAAGTTACATAAGAAATATTCGTTTCGGGGATAGTGAACTCCACTTGCAATTTAGCCGGATTAATCAAACACACCACTCCTTGTCCTGGCTGTACACGCTGATAGTTTTCAACATATTTTTTTTGGATAAAGCCATCAAATGGAGCGCGTAGCTTGGTGTCATTCAATGTGTTTTGCGCATTTTCAAATGCCGATTTGGCATTGGTATACGAAGCTTGGGTCGTTTCGAACTCTTGCATGGAAATAGCATTCTTGGCCAACAGTTTCTCTGCGCGTTGCATCTGTGATGACGCCTTTTGGAATGAAGCCCTCTTAGCGTCATAATCCAGTTTGTAATCTGTCGGATCAATTTCGGCCACTACCTGTCCTTTCTTCACCCGTTGTCCTTCGAGTACATTCATTGCTACCAGCGGACCGGACATTTTAAATGCCAAGTCACTGAACTGATCAGGCGACACAACACCTGAATACGATTTTTCGATCCTGCTTAACGAGGTCACTTCCGCCAATTTCACGGGACGAGGACCGCGTTCTTGTGCAGGTTGCTGTCCGCAAGAACAGAACACTGCCGCAATCATTGCCATAATAGACAAATTTTTACCTTTCATACTGTTTATCTTCACTATTAGTTTCGCTGCAAAGTTCTTATAATTATTAAAAGCGTACAAGTGCTAACAGTAAGATATATTAGTCTATTTTTAAGCATTTTCTTTGTTATCTGCTCTAACTGCCCTATATTTGTGGTGCATAATCAAAACCTTCTTTATTTTTATGAAGTATATAGATGACATTAACTTATTTAAATCGAATAAGGATTTCGTTGCAGAAATTGACATGACAGGATCATTAGGCCGTATTTACCACTACCCGCAACGAATGGAAGGATGCTTGTTCCTTCTGTGCCTGCGAGGTGAATGTGACATAACGATCCATCTGTCTGAACACAAGATACAAAAGAACGACATTGTCACTATTCTGCCAGAAACCTTTGTACATGTTCACCGGCAAAGTCCTGACTGTCGTCTGTACTTGATAGGATTCAACAAAGAGTTGCTGAACGGAATAAATCTCTTCAATTCCACCATGAACTATCTTTCAGCCCTGATTGACACGCCCATTATCCCTCTGCGTCCCGAAATAACCGAGTTGTTTCAAGACTATTTCCTGTTGCTGATAAAAATGAAACGTATGGGAGCCAAGCCCAATAAAGACTTAATCAGCACCATGCTGCTCACTATATTGCACGGTGTAGGCAGCATTCATCAGAACACCAATGTAACCACACGTACTTTCAACCGTGGAGAAGAAATTGTGAAACGCCTGGTCCAATATATCATCAAACATTATACGAAAGAACGGAGCGTAGCTTTTTATGCCGACCTGCTTCATATATCCCCTCAGCATCTCAGTACTACAGTCAATAAGATTACGGGAAAAACTGTTACAGATATCATCGCCAAACTAGTGATAACAGATGCGGAAGCCAAACTAAAATCCACAGACCTTACCATTCAGGAAATAGCCTATTCACTTAATTTCCCAGACATCTCGTTCTTTGGAAAATACTTTAAAAGATATACAGGAATGTCACCGAAACAGTATAGGGAAAACGGATAGTGAAAACAGACTCAGCCCACGTTAGTATGTGTAAGGTCAGACGTTAGTACGTATAAGCCTACACATACTAACGTATAAGCTTATACATACTAACATTCCAAAGTCTCTTACACCTATATAAAAGTTATAAGTTTTTCGGCTTATAAATAGCGTTCCACCAAGTCGCATCATCCTGCAACCATTTGGCAAACCAGGCAAAAATCGTGTTCTGCCACTGAATCCTCTTGCCATAATCCACTATATGATGATCTTGTCCCGTTACAGCCACAAAAGCCGTTTCGCGCCCCAGTAACTTAAGTGCTGTAAACATCTGAATGCTCTCTCCCACCGGTACATTCACATCCGCATCACCGTGCAAGAACAGCAAAGGCGTATGTATCTTGTCCGCATTGAACAACGGGCTTTGTTTTACAAAAAGATCAGGATTGCTCCACGGATAACTATTCGCCATGGAAACTTCACTGTACGAATATCCCCAATATCCTTCCCCCCAATAACTGGTATGATCACTGATACCGGCATGAGAGATGGCCGCTGCAAAAATATCGGTCTGTGTTTGCAGGTATTGTGTCATGAAGCCGCCATAGGATGCACCTATACAGCCTATTTTCTTGTCATTGACAAAAGCATGTTCTTTACAAAACTGCTTTGTACCTTCTATGATATCCTGTGCCACCCCTGCCCCAGCTGTATTGACGTGGCGGGCAGAAAATTCCTGTCCGAAACCGGTAGCACCGCTAGGTTCTATCACATACACCACATAGCCCAATGCCGCGTATGCATGATGCGGATAACGGCTTTCGAAATTACGGCTGACCGGACTGCACCCACCATAATAATTCACAATCATAGGATATTTCCGGTTGGCGTCAAAATGAGGCGGCAGGTAATAACGACCATAAATGGTATCACCACGAGAATTGGTAAAACTCCAGGCCTTGCATTCGCCCAGCTCCACATCTTTCAATATGTCTTTACTTAAGTCTTCCAACAAAGATGATTTCATCTTTTTGGTATTCATGGTGTATAAACGGTCGGAATTTGAGGCGCTCTGTCCATAATAGGCCATAACCGGAGCATTTTGCGCCAATGAGAATGAGTTGACCAAATCTTCTGAAACCTCCAGTTGCAGAATTTTCCCATCAGCGGGATTCATCCGGTACAAACTGTAACAGTCACGGTTCTCGGCCGTGAAATATATTTGCCCGTCGGCCTTATTCCACACGGCACGCTGTACGCTGGGATTAAAATCTTTCGTCAGCGGAGTGACTCTCTTATCAGCTATATTCAGCAAATAAAGCTGACCGTCCGTCATACTCGGAGTCTGCCCCTCCTTTACATTTTTCCCTATTCCACCCAGCGATTCAGGCGAGCCGGATACCAATACCTGCGTTCCGTCAGGTGAAAAACGGGCTCCACTGATAAAACCATCTTTATCTATCAGCAGTTCCGCCTGTAAAGTCTGCATATCCAACCGATATAGTGAGAATAAAGTAGTAGGACGCTTGGTCAGACGGCTCTGACTGGTCATCATCAAAAGATACCGGCCGTCATTGGAAATATCGGCAGCCCAGACATTGTGATAACCGAAAGTCAGTGGCTGCAACAAACCGGTCTTCAAATCATATTTAGCCAGATAAGAACGGTTACGCCACCCCGGCTGGCAGTCATCCGGTTCCAGTACCTCATAAATTTCTTTACGTTCTTTCGGACCTTCCTGGGTCATGGTGAAAAGCAGGTAGTCTTCCGTAGGTGCGAACTGGAAATACCCGTCAGGTAATTTATTCACCAGCACAGTTTCCATTCCGGTAAGCGGATCCACAACTATCAGCTGCCTGCCATCCACTCCCGTACGGGTATAATAATAACGGTTAGAACGAGGCATCCATTGCATATTTTCAGTACGCTCCGCCAAAACCTTACCGCTGGCAAGTTCAGTAATGCGCGTACTACCGGCCGACCGACCACCTACATAAGTCGTACGATAATTGGTAATCAAATATCTGCCATCAGGGGAAAGCCCTACTCCGGCAAAACGAGTTCCATGCAACACATCCGCCAAAGTATATAGCTTTTTGTTATCTTGCTTAAGTGAAATGCTTCCCTCTTGATCCGTATCCACACTCACTTTCAAGGAATCTGTTTTCCCTGCTTCAGAAAGATATTTAATAACTACAGAATGGGTGGCCGGCTCCAAAGCGAGTTCAGTCCCTTCCTGCTTCTTTCCATCTACATAAAGCTGGTATCTTTTCAACCCTTCAATCTTCAGCTTGGCTGTGGCATAACGAGTATTCTCCAACACAAAACCCATCATGTGCAAGGCATATCCCGAGTCACTTCCCGGCAAAACCCCGCCTGTAAATAAAGTTCCCTGTTGCAATACGTCCACAGAAAGATGAGTATCCAACAGACGTCCGGATACAAAAGTCTTTGAATTCACATCCACGCTGTCCACCTGAAAAGGGGCCTGTACAACGTAGGGTCCGGCATAACGGAAAGTAGTAATGTCAATCGTTTCAGCACCTGCCATCACAGCCCAGGCAAGTGCACAAGACAATAAGATTTGTTTCTTCATATTTCTAACAATTTGTGTTACACAAAGATATGAAATATAAAAGAAACAAAAACCTTTTCCTACGAATTTCAATGCTTCCTACAACATATTATTTCACCTCTCCCGGCAGATAGCGTAACTGCAAATACTGTTCCCCCGGTTTCAGATATCCGCCTTCGAATATTTCTTTCCTGATCCGGTAAACTTCCACTCTTTTCAATAAGTAATTTTCTACCTTCATCGGCTGCTTTTTACACCAGGAAAGCACTTTCAGACTTCCATCGGCATGAACATCCGCATAAACCTTTACCGTTCTTATCGGAGTCCCGTCCGTTATCTTACGTCCTCTTTTATAATCCACCCACAAAATAGCTTTCGCTTTTTCCCCCTCACATGTTCCGGCATACTCATCCGTTTCGGACGCGGTGGAAGGTGAAGAAGTTCCCTTACAACCTACAACCACACATAAAATCAAAAGATATAAAATATAGCTTCCTCGTGTTTTCATATCAATCGGATTAGTCTTTTATCTCTTCTATAGGAGTAATATCCTCTATTTCAGGCATCCCCGGTTCTTTCTTCTGACGGAAGCGGATGATGTTTATCAAATCGGACAGTCCGTATACAATGCTGCTCACTCCCAGAATGATGAATGGAACAGCAGCAGCCGTAAATGGATTAAATAATACCACAATACCTGCAATCAGCACCAACACAGGTATCACAAAGAAACCTCCCGGTACCACCGTCCAACTACGCGCAGCAGATAAATTCACAATCTGACTGATTCCCGCCAGTACCAAAACAGCACCCAGCACATACATCAGGATACCGACAAAAAATGCCGGCATAATCATCAGCCATAATCCGAACAAAAGGCTGCCAAGCCCGGCAATAGGAAAACGACTGCCATCCTGCTTGCCACGAATCAAATACCCGGATAAAGAAAAGAGTCCCGGTACTAGAAACAACACACCGATTGTAATAACCAGATAAAGAATGGCAGCCTCAGGCCATGCCACCAGCAACACACCGATGACCAACGCACAGATACATCTGATTATAGAATAATTCATTGTTTTCATATTCAATCATGTCTAATTGGTTAATGAAGCGAATATACTGATTATTTCTGAGAAGACAGATGCAAAATGGATATTAATTTTCAGACAGAAGAACAAAAAAAGAAAGCCAAAACAAATTTTCCTGCCATAAGCTTAGAACTAATTCTATTGTTCTATAGACTTTAGCAAACAGAATGTTATACCGACTATTCCAATCTATTCTTTCGTACCCATGCCTGAAGATCATCCTTTTGTCTTATGACAAATCACTCTATCTGTTCTGTTTCAGGCAGACTTTGTTCATTCTCGTCCTCATCGATCAAAATAGCCCAAAAGAGCCACCATAACAGCAATCCTGCCAACAACACGGCACCTATTCTTATCCAAAGTTTACGTTTCATACACTTCATTTTAATGATTTATTAACTGATGTATTAAAACCATTCCGCCACCCGAAATGTTCATTTATAAAACCAATTTAAAGTAATAAGATTATGAATAATGGAAAATTCTTTGCCGGACTGGCACTAGGAGCGCTGGTCGGCAGTGCATTAAGTTGTTTTGCGCACAGCAACAGAGGTCGCAAATTGAGAAGAGACGTGTATGATGCCATTCAGGACTTACAAGAAGATGCAAAAGACCTGGCTCATCATGCAAAACATAAAGCAGAAGAAGTAAGCAGTGAAGTAGCCGGAAAAGTAGGTGAGAAAGTGGAAGAAGTGAAAGGGAAAATACACGAAGCTGCAAATAAATAAAAAAAAAGTAAGTTTTTCTTTGGAGTTTAAAACAAAACGCTTACATTTGCCCCAAAATAAAAACAGATTTTATGAATAGAATCATGGTAAATACATATTGGTGGCGTTTCTTACAACTAAACAAGTCGTAAGGGAACCAGACCATGTATATATACCTGACATTCTAAAAGGATATTCAAACTGAAGGCCTGTCGTACTTACGACAGGCCTTTTTTCGTTAGTGCAATTAACATTAAAATATAGAACGACAATGAAAACTTATCAGGTAAACAAAGAAGGTTATTATGGCGAATTTGGAGGGGCGTATATTCCCGAAATCCTTCACCGCTGTGTGGAAGAATTGCAGAATGCCTATTCCAAAGTATTGGAAAGTGAAGGATTCAAACAAGAATTCCACCAGTTACTACGCGACTATGTAGGACGCCCTTCACCTCTTTACCTGGCAAACCGGCTAAGCAAGAAATATGGCTGTAAGATCTACCTGAAACGTGAAGATTTAAACCACACCGGAGCACATAAAATCAATAATGCCATCGGACAGGTGTTACTGGCAAAACGTATGGGGAAAAAACGTATCATTGCAGAAACCGGAGCTGGACAGCATGGGGTGGCCACCGCTACGGTATGCGCTTTGATGAACATGCAATGCATTGTTTACATGGGCAAGACCGATGTAGAACGCCAGCATATCAATGTAGAAAAAATGAAAATGCTGGGAGCCGAAGTCCGCCCGGTCACTTCCGGCAACATGACACTGAAAGATGCTACAAACGAAGCCATCCGCGACTGGTGTTGCCACCCTGCCGATACTTACTATGTCATCGGCTCTACCGTAGGCCCTCATCCCTACCCTGATATGGTGGCACGTCTGCAATCCGTTATCAGCGAAGAAATCAAAAAGCAGCTGAAAGAACAGGAAGGAAGGGAATATCCCGATTACTTGATGGCTTGTGTAGGAGGAGGAAGCATTTATCACTATATAGATGATGAACGTGTGCAGATTGTCCTGGCCGAGGCAGGAGGCAAAGGTATAGACACCGGTTTCTCGGCCGCTACCATCCAACTGGGGAAAATGGGAATTATCCACGGAGCAAAGACCTTGGTTATCCAAAACGAGGACGGACAAATAGAGGAACCTTACTCCATCTCTGCCGGTCTGGATTATCCGGGCATAGGACCCATGCATGCCAATCTGGCCAAACAGCAACGCGCTTTGGTACTCGCCATAAACGATGATGAAGCCATCCGTGCCGCATTTGAACTGACCCGGCTGGAAGGTATCATTCCTGCATTGGAATCGGCTCATGCATTGGGAGCATTGGACAAAATGAGATTCAAGCCAACGGATATAGTGGTTCTCACCGTATCAGGACGCGGAGATAAGGATATTGAAACCTACTTGAAAGAATCCGGCACAAGGGCCTCCTTGCAATAACACATAGAAACCCATGAGAACAAAAATCCTATACGGACAACTATAAACAGAAAAGAAACAATGAAAACTTTTACCTATACCACCCGATGCAAAACCATACTGGGTGACCTGCATACACCGGTCAGTACCTATCTGAAAGTGCGCGACATTTTCCCACAGAGTGCACTGATGGAAAGTTCCGACTATCATGGAAGTGAGAACAACCGTTCTTTCATCGGACTGAATCCTGTAGCCAGCATCGGAATCAACCATGGCACAGCCACTGCCACCTACCCTGACGGCAGCATGGAAGAACATCCCATCAGCGAACATTTCCGGGCAGACCATGCGATCTCCGATTTTCTGAATCGTTTCAAGGTAAGCGGAGAATACAACAACTACTGCGGACTGTATGGTTATACCACTTTCAATGCCGTACGCTATTTCGAACATATCAATGTAAAAGACAGCCGTGATCCTAAGAACGATGCTCCGGATATGTTGTATATCTTATATAAATACCTGATTGTCTTCAATGACTTCCGCAACGAAATGTTATTACTGGAAATGTTGCAGGACGGTGAGGACAGCCATCTGGATTATGTGGAAAAAGCGATCCACAACCGTAACTATACCACTTACGACTTCCGTGCCGTAGGCGAAACCACCAGTACCCTGACCGATGAAGAGCATAAGGCGAACATCCGCAAAGGCATTGCCCACTGTATGCGCGGCGATGTTTTCCAAATCGTCCTTTCACGCCGTTTTATCCAACGTTACGAAGGAGATGATTTCAAACTTTACCGTGCTTTACGCAGCATCAACCCGTCCCCCTACTTATTTTACTTCGATTTCGGAGGCTTCCGTATTTTCGGTTCCTCTCCCGAAACCCATTGTAAAATAGAAAACGGGCGTGCCACCATCGACCCTATCGCCGGAACCACCCGCCGCAACGGAGACAAGAAAATAGATGCTGAACTCACCGCCAACCTATTGGCTGATCCCAAAGAAAATGCGGAACATGTAATGCTGGTAGATCTGGCACGCAATGACTTGAGCCGCAACTGTCACGATGTACAAGTAGAATTTTACAAAGAAGCTCAATATTACAGCCACGTCATTCATCTGGTAAGCCGGGTCAGCGGCGAACTGAACCCCAAAGCCAATCCCATCAAAGCATTTATTGATACTTTCCCGGCCGGAACCCTGAGTGGCGCTCCGAAAGTAAAAGCCATGCAGCTGATCAGCGAATACGAACCTCACAGCCGTGGAGCCTATGGAGGTTGCATCGGATTTATCGGGCTGAACGGCACATTGAACCAAGCTATCACCATTCGTACATTCGTCAGCCGCAACAACGAACTATGGTTTCAAGCCGGTGGCGGCATCGTAGCTAAGAGCAATGAAGAGTACGAATTACAAGAAGTAAACAACAAACTGGGAGCACTTAAAAAAGCAATCATCCTGGCAGAACAAATGTAAAAACGAATCATCATGAAAACAGTAATTATAGACAACTATGACTCATTTACCTACAATTTGAGTCATTTGGTAAAAGAACTGGGAGCCGAAGTTACCGTATTACGTAACGATGCTTTCCAACTGGAAGAATTGGAAAAATTCGATAAAATCATTCTTTCACCCGGTCCCGGTATTCCATCAGAAGCAGGCCTGCTCTTCGAAGTAATTAAAAGATATGCCGGCAAGAAACCGATTCTGGGTGTATGCTTGGGAGAACAGGCCATAGGAGAAGCTTTTGGCGGCAAACTGACCAATCTGAGCGAAGTATTTCATGGCGTACAGACCCCCATCTCAATTAAAAAGAACCAATCAAAAGACAAAGGAAAGAAAACCGATTACATTTTCAACGGACTGCCGGATGAAGTGCCGGTAGGACGTTATCACTCATGGGTGGTAGATACGGACGGTTTCCCTGAGTGCCTTGAAATAACCGCAGTAAGCCAGGAAGGTCTCGTCATGGCATTGAAACATAAAGAATACGATATCCACGGCATCCAGTTTCATCCCGAATCCGTACTGACCCCCGATGGTAAAGCCATGATAGCCAACTTTCTAAACGCATAACCCCAACCGTACATAATAAATATGAAAGCTATATTATCCCGCCTCTTCAATCACGAGGAACTGAACCGAAAAGAAGCAAAGAATTTGCTGCTCAACATAACCCGGGGAATGTATAACGACGCACAGATAGCTGCCCTGCTGACCGTTTTCCAAATGCGCGGCATCAAAGTAGAAGAATTGATAGGTTTCCGTGAAGCATTGCTCACCACCCGCATACCTATAGATTTTTCCGCTTACAGCCCTATTGACATTGTGGGTACAGGCGGTGATGGAAAAAACACCTTCAACATCTCTACTTGCGCCTGCTTCATTGTAGCGGGAGCCGGATATCACGTTGCCAAA
>OGYB01001451.1_pt1 | contig 10562 bp, 9 predicted proteins | sample 1576421 | NCBI WGS metagenome assembly OGYB01 (sample SAMEA3541577, study PRJEB24748) | human gut metagenome | biome: human gut; feature: human-associated habitat; material: faeces | place: China | collected 2012 | reverse complement strand
ATGACGGCCCGGGTGCGGCCTTTGCCGCCCCAGCCGGGCTGGGAAAGGCTGGCGGACGGGCGCTCCTGCTGGGGGGTGCTGACGAGCCGCAACGGCGTCGGCTGCTTTTTTGACGCGCTTGCCGCGGCGCGCATCGACGTGCGCCGTCTGCACGCCTGCCGTTTTGCCGCCATCGGCCCGGCTACGGCGGAGGCGCTGGCACAGAGGGGCATCACGGCGGATCTGTGCCCGGAGCAGGCCACAGGCGCGGAACTGGCCCGTGCGCTGTGCGCCGCCGCCGGCCCCGGCGAAGAGATCCTGCTGTTTCGCGCCGCGGAAAGCAGCCCGGAGATGCGCGGCATCCTGACGGCTCAAGGCTTTTCGGTGCGGGAATATACGCTGTACAAAACGGAATATGCCGCGGCATCGCCCAATGCGGAGGCAGACTATCTGGCGTTTGCCAGCGCGGGCGGCGTGCGGGCATGGTTCTCCGCCTGCGGCGCGGCGCCGAAGGGCGCTGTGTGCGTGTGCATCGGCCCGGTGACGGCCCGCGCGCTGGCGCAGCAGACCGGTGCGCCGTTCCTGACGGCGGAGGACATCTCCGCAGAGGGCGTGGCCGAATGCATTCTGCGCGCACACCGGCACAAGAAAGCGCAGGAGGAGTAAAACGCCCCGCCGCACAGGCGGCAGGACAGGAGGCCTGAATTCATATGGGATGTATTATTCCCGGCTTGCGGGACCGTGATTTGAAGAAAACAGGGATAAGCCGATACGGGTTTATTTCCACAGCGGAGATCCTGTTCAGCGATGCGGTTCGGAAGATCTGCGAAAACGATACCTGCCGCTTGTACGGAAGAACCTGGGCGTGCCCTCCCGCGGTTGGAACGGTTGAACAGTGCAGGCAGCGGTGCCTCCGGTATGAAAAGGCGATGGTTTTTGACGCCGTATATCCTTTGACAGACCCTTTTGATTACGAAGGAATGACCGAAGGACACGGGGCGTTTAAAAAGCTGTGTGACAGGCTGTATATCCTTGTGAAAAACCAGCTTTCTTCATTCCTTCTTTTGTCCAATGAAGGCTGTAACAGATGTGAAGCCTGCACCTATCCGGAGGGTGCATGCAGAATGCCGGAAATGCTGTTTCCCTCTTTGGAAGGCTTCGGGATCGATGTTGCAAGCCTGGCGGCAAAAGCCGGCCTGACCTATAACGGCGGAGAAAATACAGTGACTTACTTTGGGATGCTGCTGTATTGATCTGGCACGTTTTTGCTTTCCGTCCGCCGGATACAAAAAACCTCCTGCCGGGAATCCCCTCGTAAGGAAGTTCCTTAGAAAATGCATGAATCAATGAAGTCCGTACCCTTTTCAGGGTGCGGACTTCTACTTTGGACTGCAGTGCCGCAATCCGATGCTCGTTATACCTGTGGACACGCTCACACCAGCACAGTCGCCATATGCTGTTTTTTTGATAAACGGAAAATTGTCCTATTCAAGCCATTGAATAAAAGCGGTTTTATCACTGCTGTTATACCCTGCGCTTCTATAAAACTTAAGTATTGACTCTTCCTTTGAACCGGTGAGCAGCATCATTTTATAACAATTTGCCATTTTGGCAATTTCTTTGGCATAATTCAAACATTCTGTTGCATACCCTCTGCCGCGGTAGTCTTTTAAAGTAACAACATTTTCTATAAAGGCGTACGGCCGGACATTTCTTGTTAAATTAGGAATTATTACGCAAACACAAGAGGATACGATTTTATTATCAGCCTCATTCACTATAATGTGATGATTTTTATCTTTTATAATCGTTTCCCATGTCGTTTTTAAATGTTCCGTCATTTCCGGTACAGACTTCTCGTGCAGATATAGATACAAATTCAACAATTTACTTAGCTCGTTTTCGTAAATTTCTCTAACCATACAGCACCTCTACAAAGTCTATACGTCCTTACAAAGTGTCCTCCCCCCGGCAGGAGGTTTTTTTGTAAGAAAGGCCTTTGCTGAGGGAAGGCGGCCCTCCCTCAAAAGACCATGTGCAGCGCGTTGGCAAGCACCTGTACGGATACATCGGTGTGCTCACCGCCGTACTCGCCGTCCAGCGTCCACTTTGTGGGCGTGGGGAAATGCACCGTTACGCTGTCCGCATGCAGCAGATGGATCAGCTCGTTGTTGAAATCCCGGGCCAGCAGCTTGGAGACGATGGTGTTCGCTTCCGCCACGCTTGTGGGCGCTTTGATGAGCAGCACCTCGAATTCGCCGTCGTCCAGTGTGGCTTCCACGCTTTTGTCCAGCGAAAAGCCGCCGATGGACGTTGTGTTGGAAATGGAGCAGAACAAAAATTCCTCCTCGAACACCTGGTCTCCAACCTCCACGCGGGCAGGATATTTTTCCCCGATGGGCAGGCGTTTGACGCCTTCAATGATGTAGGCAAGGTGCCCCATGGCGTTTTTCATGTTCTGGGGCGTTTCGTAGGAAACAGCGGAAAAGGCGCCGAAGGCGGCCACATAGCAGAACAGCTCACCGCCGAAATCCCCTGCGTCGATGGCATGCGGCCGGCCATTGACCACGGCGTCCGCCGCGTCCTCGGGCGTTTTGGGCAGGCCGAGAGAGGCGGCGAAATCGTTGGTGCTGCCGCTTGGAATATAGCCCAGCAGAGGCGGCTGCTCCAGGCGCAGCAGGCCGTTCACCGTATGGTGCAGCGTGCCGTCGCCGCCGCAGCATACCACAATGTCGTAGCCCGCGCTTTCGGCCCCGGCCAGAATGTCCTCTGCGTTCAGCCCGTCCAGAATGGGATATACGGTCGTCTCGCAGCCGCCTGTGCAGAATTTTTGCAGCAGCATGTCCAGGTTGCGGGAGGTTTGCGCGCGCCCCGCGCTGGGGTTATAAAGAAGCAAAAGCTTTTTGCGGTCCATCATAAAAAATACCTGCTTTCCGGAAGATGATGCGGGCCATTGTTAGGATTGCCCGCCGGCGGGGCCGCCACACGGCGCGGCTTTAACAAAATTTCGTCCGCTGAAATTTTGCATGGTTCAATGTTCTCAAGCCCATGCGCAAAAGCGCATCAGCGTACGAAGTGCGCGCAGCCGCGCAAGCGGCGGACTTGAAATTATTATACCACATCCGTCCGGTATGAATGTTACAAAACTGTGGCGGCCGCCGGCCCGCTCTGGCGCCGTTTTATATCCCGGCAGAGGGCTGCGCAGCTTCCTGCGCATGCAGAGCGTTCAGCGCGGCGCCTGCCCGCGCCGCCACCCAGAGCTGGGGCGCAAGCGCGCGGGCCTGCTCATACAGGGGAACGGCGCCGGCTGCATCGTTTTCCTCCAGAAGCAGTGCGCAGGCCAGATAATAGCTCGCCTGCGCCCGGAGGTAGCTGTTGGGAGCAAGCCCCAGCTCGGTGCGGAAATAGGCGGTGTGGCCGCCCGGCTCGCCCCGCTGCACGGCCATCATGTGCTCCAGGTCCAGCACCGCCTTGCTGAAATGCCCGAACAGCGCGTTGCCCGCCGGCAGCGTGCGCACTTCGTCACGCAGATATGCGAGCTGGCTGCGGGCCGCGGCATAATCTTCCAGGCCGATGGCGATGCTGGCCTGGCGCGTATAAACGCTCAGGCGGAGCTGCTGCAGGTAGCTTTTGCTGCGGCGGGGCACGCGGTCCATCCCCATGCGGGACAGCGCCTCCAGCGCCTCGGGGCCGCGCCCCAGCGCCTGCAGGGCAAAGCTTTCATTCAATGCCAGGTTGGGCCGCGTGCTGCGGTTCTGCCAGCGTTGGCACCCGCGTATCTCGGCCAGAAACGCCGCGGCGTCGCAGCTCGTAAGAAAGCGCTGGTACGCCGCATTGAAGCGGCGCGTGCCCAGCACGCTGCAAATCACCGCCAGCAGCATCACACCCGCGAGCGTAAGCACCAGAAGCACGCCGAAAGCGGCCCAGTGCAAAAAAATACCGGCGATATAAAGTGAAAGCATCAGCAGACAGCCGATGGAATAGGCGGCCGTGTAGCGTCCGTAATAACCCATATACAAAATCAAACCTTTCTGCATGCGTGCGGATTTTGTCCTTTTGTGTTATTATAGTATAGCACACCGCGCGCCCCGGGCGGCGGTGTGGTTTTGTAAAAAATAGCCGCAGGCTGTTTTTTCGCCTTTCCGGCCGGTCCCTGGGCGGGAACGCCGGGATAGTTTTGCTGTGCAACAAGAAAATGGCCGTGGGCCGTTTTTACGGGCACAGGCGGGAAAGCGGCGGTCCGGGTGTGCGCACGCAGGGCGCGGCGCGGGAACAGGCGGACGCGGCCGAAAGGGAGAGACAGCAGATGAATGCAGATTTTTATTCCGAGAGCTTCACCGTAAAGGCGTATGAATGCGATGCCGAGGCCCGTATGACGCCGGGGGCCATCCTGCGGCGCGCCCAACAGATATCCACCGACCAGTGCGACCTGCTGGGCCTGACGAATGAGGTGTACGCGCGCACGCACACCGCGTTTTTGCTGGCGAAGCTGGCCGTGGAGTTTTATGCGCCCGTGCGCGCGGGGCAGTGCGTGACGCTGGCAACCAGGCCCAGCGCGCCCCAGCGCGCGGTGTATGGGCGCTACACCACACTGTGCGCGCAGGACGGCACGGTGCTGAGCGCGGTGGACAGCCGCTGGATCTTGGTGGATACACGGACGAAGCGCATCCTGCGCCGTCCGCCGGAGGACATGCCCATGCCGTTCGTCCAGCCGCCCGTATGCGAGCTGGATGTATCGCTGGTAAAAGGGGAGGCGCAGCCTGTGGCGGAGGAAACGGCCTTTTATACCCGCTGCGACCAGAACCGCCATATGAACAACACCTATTATGCGGATATCGTCTGCGACCATGTGCCTCTGGAGCGCATTGCCGCGCACGCGCCCGCGCGGCTCGCCGTCGTCTATCACAGTGAGGTGCCCATGGGCGCTTCCTTTACCCTGCTGCGCGCGCAGACAGGGGAGAACGGCTGGTATTTTGTAGGAACGGACGGGGAAAAGAAACACTTTGAGGCAAACCTGACGCTGACCGAGTGAGCGGCATTATGATGATGCATGTATTAAAAAAGAAAATTGCCGAAAACTTGCTTTGACCTGGATTATCAGGTAGAATAAACATGATAAATGTTCTTTAAATCGGCGTTTTGGCAAAAAAGAGGTTGACGGAAAATGAAAACCGGCGTACACTTTAGACAGACAGACAGACAGACAGACAGACAGACAGACAGACAGACAGACAGACAGACAGCTAGACTGAGTCTGTCTTTTCTTGCTACGATAAAAGTATACTGAAAAAGCACGTTTTGCCCGTGGGGTTTTCCCCACAGGCAAGACGTGTTTTTTTATTGCATGCTGTGTCATAAGAGAAAACGGGATGACAGAAACCATATGTGATAGGAGAATTATACTTGGAAAAAAAGGCGGCTGTGATTATTCCGGCACTCAATCCGGATGAAAAGTTGGTGAATACCGTAAAAGATGTGCGCAAAATTTGGAATGGGCCAGTGGTGATTGTAGACGATGGAAGCGATATGCAAACGAGGGGCTTTTTTCAGCAGGCAGAACAAATGAACTGCACGGTTCTGCGGCACTGTGTCAATTTAGGAAAGGGACGTGCACTGAAAACGGCATTTAATTATTGTATCAATACATGGCCGAACATACTGGGATGCGTTACCGCAGATGCGGATGGACAGCACACGGCACAAGACATTTTTCGTTGTGTGTGTGCACTAGAGGAAAACCCCAAAAGTTTAGTTTTGGGCTGCCGGGATTTTGAACGGGAGGAAATTCCAACTAGAAGTAAGTGGGGCAATAAGGTCACGTGTATGGTGATGCGCCTGCTTTGCGGAGTGAACGTGTCCGATACGCAGACAGGGCTTCGCGCGGTGCCGCTGGAGTTTATGAAAAAGTTGATGAATGTGACGGGAGAACGTTATGAATTTGAAACCAATATGTTGTTGGAAACACAGGCGCAGAAAGTGCCGCTGCGAGAGATTGCGATCGAAACGATTTATATTGAAGAAAACCGGCGTTCACATTTTCGCCCGCTTATAGATTCGGTGAGAATTTACGCACTATTTCTAAAATTCATATTTGCGTCTCTCTCTTCGTCGGTGGTAGATATTGCGCTATTTAGCGCACTGGTTTGGACGTTAAAACCGTTTGTGATAGAAGGCTATATTTTTGCAGCTACGGTTTTGGCTCGCATTGCGTCCGCATTGTTCAATTATATCGTTAATAGCAAAGCGGTTTTTCAAAAGGAAATGGGACGTAAAACGATGCTGAAATATTTTGCTTTGTGTATTGTGCAGATGTGCATGAGTGGATTATTGGTTTCTGCTTTCTATCGGTTGCTTCCCTATTCCGAGGTCACTGTAAAAATATGCGTAGATGTTCTTTTGTTTTTCATTAGTTTTCAGGTGCAGAAGCGGTGGATTTTTTCTTAAGAGAGAGAGGGAGAATAAAGTGCCGTATTTATTGGTGATGTTGACGACGGTTCCAGTCTGCGCGGCGTGCGCGTCTTTTTTGCGGAAAAAATTTGAAGAAGTAATGCCGTTATTCCTTTGCGGTCTAATCATTTTTTCATATTTTTGCGGACTGCTGGGCGCAATTTCGCTGTTATCGGGATTTCTTTGGATAGGTTGCATATTTGCTTGCGCCTATCTGCTGTTTCAAGGAATCAGGCACGGAAAAGAGTTTACAGCGTCGATTATGACGCCGGGCTTTTTTCTGTTTTTGCTGTTGACTGCAGCCGTCTGGTGGATGGCGCGTGGACGGCTGTACAACCAATGGGACGAGTTCTCACATTGGGGACGTGCGGTAAAAAATATGTTTGAGTTGGACGCACTTTACACGATACCAGAATCAAACGATGGATTTAAAGACTATCCGCCAGCTTTGGCCTTGCTACAGTACCTGTTCATGAAGACGGTAGGGCAAGGCTTTCGGGAAGATATCGCGATTTTTTCGTTGGGCTTTTTGACAGTTGGGATGTTGCTATATCCTGTATCGCGCTTTTCTTGGAAAAATTGGTTTTGGTGCGGGTTGTATGCGGGCTTTATGTTTATATTACCTGCCAGCTATTTGGGTGATTACTATGTGAATACTATGGCTGATGGGTTGCTGGGGACGTTGTTTGCTTTTGTGTTGCTGGCGCACTTCACAAGTCGAGCAAGTCGATATCGAAGTGTTGTTGTAAGTGCTGGATGTATGGTACTGGCATTGGTAAAGACTTCGGGCATGGGGCTGGCGTTTTTAGCGGCGCTGGTAGTTCTCCTAGATCAATTGATATGCGAGCGCGGCTTACTGAAACAGGTAGGGCGAAAATCGGTGATTGCCGGTGCTTTGTGGACAACGTTGCCCTTGATTTCTGTTGCTGTAGTAAAAATCAGTTGGGATGTCCATCTGCGCGCTATGGGCGCAGTAGGACATTGGGCGGAAAACACAATAAATCTTTCGGTCATAGCGGAACTGTTCAGTGGTACTGCTCCACAGTATCGGTATGATGTTCTGGAAAATTTTGCTCTTTATCTATTGCGAGCTAGAACAGAGGGAGGGGTGGTCCATTACGCACCCGTCATGATATTGGGTATTGGCCTGCTGTTGCATTTATGGTGCCGATACCTGTTGCCGAAAGAGGAACGGAAAAGGGCGGATTTTGCTTGCGGAGCCGCCTTGGCCTGCGGCTTTGTTTATTTGTTTTCTTTACTGGCAACATACCTGTTTGTTTTGAACGAACAGGAGGCGGTGGGCCTTGCGTCCTACGCTCGGTACTGGGGCACTATGTCTACGGCACTTTTGCTGTATTTTACGGGGCGTTTGTTGTTGGCATTGGCGCAGAAAGCAAAAAAAGGCGTACAAGTCGTGGGAGTATGTGTATTGGTGGGGACCTTACTTTGTCTGTGCGATTATCGACTTTGGCTGAACACGCTGATTTTTGCGCCGGGAAATGCGGCCGGAAACCAACTTTTTCGTATGGCATCCCAGGCTACGGCACAGCAGGTGAAGAAACTTAACGTAAAAGCACCGCGTTTGCATCTTGTTACTGGGGATGACAAGGGAAAAGCCGAATTGGAATTAGAATATGAACTTGCACCTATGATGCTACCCAAGCAAAAGACGAATGTCATGACGGCACAGACGGAACAGGGGGGCACAAGTTATACTCCCGAAAGTTGGGGCCAAGTTTTGGATGCGAATTTTGATTATGTATATTTATATGAAGTAGAATCAGGATTTTCAGAGAAATTTGGCAAAATGTTTAATGAGCCTCAGAACATTCGTGAAGGGACAATGTGGCGGGTTATACGAAATGGGGGGGGAAGCATCCGCTTAGATTTTCTTTATTGAATCCGATTGCAAATGTGTAAGAATTGTAAAAGTTAAAAAATAGTTACAATTTTTTTGAAAAACCTATTGACAGGTGATGTCAAAAGAGTTACAATTTGGTTGCAAGAAAGTTACAAGGCTCTTGCAAGTGCACTTTTTCATCGGGTGCAGGCCCTCTCCTCCTATCGTTGTTTTGGCTAGAAAGCAGCGGTCCTGGGTGCTGCACCAACCTTTTCAAACTCCATTTCACAAGGCAAAACGGCCCCGTATGCTGCATACGGGGCCGTTTTGTACCATTTGCCCACAATTCCCCCGGAAATAGAGGTTATTTTCTGTGCGCAGGACGCGCACTTTTGTGAAAAAACCTTTGCGGCACGCGGCCCTGTGTGCTATTATAATGGGTAAACAATTAAAAAGAAAAGGAGATCACTATGGCCACTTACTTCACGGAACCCTCCCGCACGTTTGGCGAATATCTGCTGGTGCCCGGCTATTCGTCGTCCGAGTGCATCCCCTCCGCCGTCAGCCTGAAGACCCCGCTGGTGAAATACCGCAAGGGGCAGGAGGATTGCCCGCTTTCCATGAACATCCCCATGGTATCGGCCATCATGCAGTCTGTGTCCAACGACACCATGGCCATCGCGCTCGCCAAGGAGGGCGGCGTTTCGTTCATCTACGGCTCGCAGTCCGTGGAGGACGAGGCGGCGATGGTCGCGCGCGTCAAAAGCTACAAAAAGGGCTTTATCGTCAGCGATTCCAACGTGCGCCCTGACGCCACGCTGGCCGATATCCTGGCCCTGAAGGAAAAAACGGGCCACTCCACCGTGGCCGTAACCGACGACGGCACGGCCAACGGAAAGCTGTTGGGCATCGTGGCAAGCCGGGATTACCGCATCTCCCGCATGAGTACGGATCTGCCCGTGAGCGAGTTTATGACGCCGTTTGAAAAGCTTGTCGTGGCCGACGAGGACACCACCCTCAAGGAAGCGAACGACATCATCTGGGACAATAAAATCAACTCACTGCCCCTCATCGACAAGAACCAGCACCTGAAATGCATGGTGTTCCGCAAGGATTACGATTCCCACAAAGAGAACGTGAACGAGCTGCTGGACAAAAACAAGAGCTATATCGTGGGTGCGGGCATCAATACCCGCGATTACGCAGAGCGCGTGCCCGCGCTGGTGGAAGCGGGCGCGGACGTGCTGTGCATCGATTCCTCCGAGGGCTTTTCCGAGTGGCAGAGCCGCACCATCAGCTGGATCCGCGCCAAATACGGCGACAGCGTCAAGGTGGGCGCAGGCAATGTGGTGGACCGCGAGGGCTTCCGCTTTTTGGCACAGGCGGGCGCGGATTTCGTGAAGATCGGTATCGGCGGCGGTTCCATCTGCATCACCCGCGAGACCAAGGGCATCGGCCGCGGCCAGGCAACGGCTGTCATTGAAGTAGCCAAGGCCCGGGACGAGTATTTTAAGGAGACGGGCGTGTATGTGCCCATCTGCTCCGACGGCGGCATCGTGCACGATTACCACATCACGCTGGCGCTGGCCATGGGCGCGGACTTTGTGATGCTGGGCCGCTATTTCTCCCGCTTCGATGAAAGCCCCACGAACAAGCTGCGCATCAACGGCACATATGTGAAAGAGTATTGGGGCGAGGGCTCCAACCGCGCGCGCAACTGGCAGAGGTACGACCTGGGCGGCGCGGGCAAGCTGAGCTTTGAAGAGGGCGTGGACAGCTACGTGCCGTATGCCGGCGCACTGAAGGACGGCGTGTATGTAACGCTTTCCAAGGTGCGCAGCACCATGTGCAACTGCGGCGCGCTGTCTATTCCAGAGCTGCAGGAAAAAGCACGCCTGACGGTGGTTTCCTCCACCAGCATTGTGGAGGGCGGCGCACATGACGTGATGCTGAAGAACAAAGCTGCCTCCGTGGCAGAATAAAGGGAGGTTTTTTGGAATGGAACTTGCATTGCAGCAGGAGAAGGCAAAACACCTTCGCGCAGATATCCTGAAAATGCTGTGCTGCGCAAAATCGGGCCATCCGGGCGGGTCGCTCTCTTGTGTGGAGATCCTGATGGCGTTGTATTATAACGTAATGAAGGTGGACCCTTCCAACCCTCATTGGGAGCAGAGAGACCGGTTTGTGCTCTCGAAAGGGCATGCGTGCCCGGCGTTGTATGCCGTGCTGGCCGATAAGGGCTTCTTCCCGCGGGGAGATTTGGGGACGCTGCGCAAAACGGCAAGCCATTTGCAGG
>OGYB01001450.1_pt1 | contig 10575 bp, 8 predicted proteins | sample 1576421 | NCBI WGS metagenome assembly OGYB01 (sample SAMEA3541577, study PRJEB24748) | human gut metagenome | biome: human gut; feature: human-associated habitat; material: faeces | place: China | collected 2012 | reverse complement strand
CCCAGCCGTGTGCAGCCGGGGCATTTCTACGCGCTGCCCCAGTCGCCCCAGCTTTACAAGCAGATTTTGATGCTCTCCGGCTTTGACCGGTATTACCAGATCGTCCGCTGCTTCCGCGACGAGGACCTGCGCGCCGACCGTCAGCCCGAATTCACGCAGATCGACATGGAAATGTCGTTTGTTACAGAAGACGATGTGATGGCCATGAACGAAGGCCTTGTAAAGCGCGTGTTCCGGGAAGTGCTGGGCGTGGACGTGGAAACGCCTTTTCGGCGCATGCCGTACAGCGAGGCAATGGCCCGCTACGGCTCCGACAAGCCGGACACCCGCTTCGGGTTGGAGCTGCAGGATGTGACGGATGTGCTGCGGGAAAGCGGGTTTGCAGTGTTTAAATCCGCCGTTGAGGCGGGCGGCAGCGTGCGCCTCATCAACGCAAAGGGCCTTGCCGGCGCGCTCACCCGCAAGGAGATCGATAAGCTGGTGGACGTGGCCAAAACCTATGGTGCCAAAGGCCTTGCCTACACGCGCCTGACGGCGGACGGCGTGACCTCCAGCTTTGAAAAGTTCCTCTCCGAGGAGGAAAAGGCCGCGCTGCACAAGGCGGCGGGCGCAGAGACCGGCGACGTGCTGCTGGTGGTGGCCGATGCGAAAAACAGCACCGTGTTTGCGGCGCTGGGCGCGCTGCGCCTTGCCGTGGCAAATAAGTGCGGCCTCATCGACCCGGACAAATTCAACTTCCTGTGGGTGACGGATTTCCCGTTCTTTGAATATTCTGAAGAAGAGGGCCGCTGGATGGCCATGCACCATCCGTTCACAATGCCCCGGGCCGAGGACCTGGACAAAGTAGAGAGCGACCCGGGCAGCGTGCGCGCGCTGGCCTACGACATGGTGCTCAACGGCTGTGAGCTGGGCGGCGGTTCCATCCGCATCAATGATCCGGCCGTTCAGGACCGCATGCTCAAGGCGCTGGGCTTCAGCGAGGAGCGCGCGCGGGAGAGCTTCGGATTTTTGATGGACGCCTACCAGTACGGCGCGCCGCCCCATGGCGGTATGGCCTTCGGCTTCGACCGCATGGTGATGCTGATGCTGAAGCGGGATTCCATCCGCGACGTTATCGCCTTCCCAAAGGTGCAGAACGCGGGCGAGCCTATGAGCGGCTGCCCCGAGACCGTGGAGGAAAAGCAGCTGCGTGAGCTTTCCATCGCTTATGCGCCCATCGAAACGGAAGAATAAAACCAAAAGGCCGCTGCGGGAGTTCCCGCGGCGGCCTTTTGCCGTTTGTATGTAATTTGAAAAGGCATCAATCCTGCGGGCCGAGATAAGCCGAGCTGCCGAAGCCGAGGATGAGCATAAAAATCGGCTCAAAGAAAAGCATGCCGATGGCAAAGCCCACGCCATGGCCAAATGCACGGCACTTGCGCACGACAAGCAGGATGTTGACAACGAACGCAAACAACAGCAGCAGCATCGCGATGAAAAACATGGCATAATTAATCGAGCCGTCCGCCTGAATGGAGAAGGGAGACAGCACGAAAGCCAGAACGGTAGCCGCCAGAGTGGCCCAGAAAAGATTCTTTTTCTTCCAGGAAATTTTATAGGTGATGTAGGTGCTGTAAATGGGGATGATGGATTTCCAGCCGGCTTCCCCGGCTTTGGTAAAGATCCGCCATGCGGCAACCACATGGAGCAGCCACCACACAAACCCCACGATCGAGTATGTGGCCAGCATGCTCAGGAAAAACACCATCATGCTGTTATCCATAGACATACATGATTCCTCCACTTTTTATATTGGAAACGGTAACCGTCCGTTTCTAAGAGGATTATAATAAAAAAAGACAAAAAATGCAATTCTCTGTATTTTTCACAGAGCCGAAACAACGCGGCAAAAACTTTTGACAAGGACACGGAAATGCATTACTTTGCAGAAAATACGAAAGCGGCAGTGCCGCTGGAGGAACAGCCGAATGCGCATGGGAGATGACCGCCCGCGCCGGGACAGACGCTGGTACTGTATGACGGCGGAACAGCGGTGGGCGGGACGTCCTTTTTTCACTGTCTGAAACAAAAAACGCACAGCGTACCGCCACCGGCATGCCGCACATTTTTTGTTGTACTGGTAAACAACGTCAGGGCACAGCGGCGTTCTGCGCGGGAAGGACAAAACAGTCTGCCCGCAAGCGGGCTTGCTTCAGCATCGTCAGCTGCTCTCCTGCTCTGTCTTCCTCCAGCTACACAATGTCCGCAGCATTTCTTCTATCTCCCGCCCTTTCTCTCCGAAAATGACTTTTCTGCGCTATTTTGGCGCAAGCACATTGTGATATTTGCAATTCCAAATCGTATGCAATAAACCATTTACGTCATTCACCTGAATGGCCTTCCCTGTGTTTTTTAGCTCGTACCGTCGGCTGGCCTCACTCCCTATCCTGTTACAGAGATTTTTCATTATCGGCATCAGCATTTTTGGACCGCTCGCCCAGCGAATGATTTTTTATAAAAAAACAGCCGCAGGAACGCCTGCAGCTGTGGACGGGAGCCTATTCTATTTGCAAAGCGGGTCCGGCGCTCAGCGTCCCACCTCGGAAAGACGAAGCTCCTTGTTGTGCTCCTCGGCCCAGGTGATGCTCCAGGCATTGGTGAACAGCAGCAGCTTGCGGCCCTTGAAATCCTCTACGCGGCGGGTATCACTGGTAAGATTCAGCGCCTTGGGGTCGCAGTCCTCGTTCTCGATCCACCGGATAAAGCTGTACGGCAGGTTCTGCATGCGGATATCCACATTGTATTCGTTCTTGAGGCGGTACTCCAGCACCTCGAACTGCAGTACGCCCACCACGCCGACGATGACCTCTTCCATGCCGCCGCCCAGCTCCTTGAAGATCTGGATGGCGCCCTCCTGGGCAATTTGTTCCATACCCTTCACAAACTGCTTGCGCTTCATGGTGTCCACTTGGGAGACGCGGGAAAAATGCTCCGGCGCAAAGGTGGGAATACCTGCGAAAGCAAACGGCGTTTTGGCTGTGGTAAGCGTATCACCGATGGAAAAGATACCCGGGTCGAACACACCGATGATGTCGCCCGCATAAGCCTCCTCCACGATCTCGCGCTCGGAGGCCATAAGCTGCGTGCCCTGGGCCAGCTTTACCTTTTTGCCCCCCTGCACATGGAACACATCCATGCCGCGCTCAAACTTTCCGCTGCAGATGCGGATGAAGGCGATGCGGTCCCGGTGGGCCTTATTCATATTGGCCTGGATCTTGAACACGAATGCCGAAAAATCCTCCCGTCTGGGGTCGATGGGGCCGGCGGAGGAATCCCGCGGCAGGGGCGGGGGCGAAAGGCGCAGAAAATCCGCCAGGAACGGCTCCACCCCAAAGTTCGTGAGCGCCGAGCCAAAGAACACCGGCGTCAGCATGCCGTGGCGCACCTTGTCCAGATTGAATTCATAGGCCGCGCCGTCCAACAGCTCGATGTCCTCGCTGAGAGTGTCGTGCAGCGGCTTCGTCAGCAGTTCGTCCAGGCCGGGGTCGCCCAGCTGCGCCTCGATCTTTTCGGCCTGCTGCTGGCCCACCTTGCCCGAATGCTGGAAAGCGAGGATCTCCTTTTTGTTGCGGTCGTACACGCCCTTGAATTCCTTGCCTGAGCCGATGGGCCAGTTCATGGGATATGTTTCGATCCCCAGCACCTGTTCAATCTCCTCCAGAAGGTCGAAGGGATTCTGCGCGTCCCTGTCCATCTTGTTGATGAAAGTGAAAATGGGGATGCCGCGCATGGTACACACCTTGAACAGCTTTTTGGTCTGGTTCTCCACGCCCTTGGCCGCGTCGATGACCATGACCGCGCTGTCCGCCGCCATCAGCGTGCGGTAGGTATCCTCGGAAAAGTCCTGATGTCCCGGAGTGTCCAGGATGTTGACGCAATAACCGTTGTAGCGGAACTGCAGAACAGAGCTGGTCACCGAGATGCCGCGCTGCTTTTCGATCTCCATCCAATCCGACACAGCGGCGCGCGCGCCCTTTTTGCCTTTCACGATGCCCGCCTGCTGGATGGCGCCGCCGTACAAAAGCAGCTTTTCCGTCAGCGTCGTCTTGCCCGCGTCCGGGTGCGAAATGATCGCGAACGTGCGGCGCTTATCGATCTGTTCGATAAAGTTTTCCACAAAAATCCTCCAAACCCGATATCCATGTTGAAAATACAATTTATTGTATGATATTCCGCGCAAAAAAACAAGGCGGACGACCAAAAAAGCCGCATTTTTGCGGTGCTCGTGCCAAAGAGGTCACACGATGATGTTTTTGATGAGCAGCGACATGGAGCCGTCCGGGTTGCGGATGAACTCCAGGGCGCTCTCGTCCCGGTACACATTCACCGGTACCTTGATCTCAACGCCGCCCGCGCTGCGCAGGCTCTGCTTTTCCATACGGCGCACCGCCGGGGCCGAAAGGGGCAGCGGCTCGTCCAGCGTGATATCATGCTCGGCCAGAGCCTTGGTGAAAGCCTCCCGCGCGTGGGGCATATCGCCGTACAGCTTGTCGCAGATCGCCTGCACGGGAACGGGGTCCGGCTTGCCCGCCCTGGATTTTTCCTCCGCGCGGGCCGCATAAAATTCCTCGCACACAGCCATGGCGAGCTCCGGCTCATCCACGCCGGTGTTCCCGTAGAACTGCTGGTTTACCTCACCCGCAACCGCCTGGATGGCCGAAAGCTTCTCCCGCGGGGACAGCCCTGCCCGACAGCCCAGGATTCGGCTGCCCAGGTACGTTTGTTTGCGGCCGTCTATCTCGTACTTTTTTTCCAGCAGGCGCACGGCGTTGGTGCGCAGGTCCACAAAAAACGCCTCGTCCGCCTTACCGGACGTGCCCGGCAGCACCGTGCCCTGGCGCACTACCTCATTGACGGCGGGCCCGCCGTCCATACGGCAGTAATGCAGCCACCCGGGCTTGTAATTCAGCTTCAGCGCGGCCAGATATTCCGCACCGTCGATCTCCAGCAGAAGAAACGCCGCGTCTCCCGCGGGGATGGCCGGATTTTCCTGCATCACACGGAACCAGTCTCCGGCAATGACAGCCGTCTTTTTTTCAAAATCATCCTCGATGTTCCATAAGAGCGGCAGGAAGGCCGAATCGTCCGCCAGCGTGCAGGCCTTGGCCTCGTCGCTGGCAAAGCACTTGGCTGCGTGGCCGGCCAGATATTGCAGCGCGTCCTCGGAGGGCGGCAGGATGGCCTCGGATAAAATGGGCGCGTCCACGGCCGGGTCCAGCACGTGGAGGATGGCCTTGATGAGTTCGATGTTCATAGCTCTGTTCCTTTCCTTTTGGCAACCCTTTTATTATACTAAAAAATGCCGCGTATGAAAAGGTGCCTTCGTGCAGGAAAACATCTCTCAAGGTATCCGCCATGGGCTTTGGATAAGCCGTCCGGCCGCGAAGCGACGGCGGCAAATCTTCGCCGCCAGGGACATGCCCCGGCAATTTTGGATGCCCGGTGCGCGAAAAAACCCCGGCAATCCAAAGAGGATCGCCGGGGTTTTAAATACACCTGGCGCCAAGCCGTCGGGGCAAAGCCGATACCTTCCTGCACCAGAGGTACATACAGTGGCATTTGGGTCAAACCACAGGCGGACGCGTCACGCGGGACCTGTTCTTGAACCGACGTTCAGCCGTACAGTTCCTCCAAGACCGTTCCGCGGAATTCCAGAAATGCGGCGGCCTGGGTGCGCGCGCTTTCGTACGCGGCGGAAAGGCGGCGCTCCACGACAGCCATGTCGTCCGCGCTTTCCATGGGCAGCAGCAGCGCATACTGGCTGCGGCTGTATTTTGTAAAGGTGTCGCTTTTGCGCAGCGTGCCGGCGATCGCCAGTTTCAAATCGTCCATCGCCTCGGCCAGCGCTTCCCCCTCGGGTGCACGGCCGCCGTCCGGCCCCTGAACGGTGATGAGCATCAGCGCCACCACCTGCCGCGCGCGCTGCGCGGTACGGGCCACGATGGCGTACATGCGCTTGAACACCTCATAGTTGCAGTAAAACGCACCGCGGTCGCTGCGCTGGCTGCGCAGCGCGTCGGACAGCTCGTCCCGAATGGCCGCAAAATCCTGCTCGGTCTTATTCACAGCCTCGGCTGCCGCGGCGTAAATGGAGCCGATTTCCGCGCACAGCGGGCGTCCCATCTCCTCTTCAAAATAGCGCGCCGTCTTGTTGTAGGCGATCACAATGGCCCGCTGCATGTGCAGCGCGTCCAGCGCACGGAACGTCCACAGCGCGATATCCTCGTCCAGCGGGTCCGTCACAGATGCGCGGGAGGCAACGTCCAGCAGCTCGCCGTAGGCGTTCTCCCCGGCAAGGCAGGCGCACAGGGCGCGGGCGCTGACAAGATACCGGCGCGTAAAGCCCCGTGCCGCGCGCATCACCCACACCTCACCGGCCAGCTGGGGCAGCAGTTCTCCCCGGAACGCTCCCTCCGCTTTGCGCCAGGCTGCCATTTTTGCTTCGCTGCCGCCGGTGCAGCGCTCGGCCTTTTCGCACAGCTGTTCAAAGCGCTCGGTATCGACGCTCCACTTGATATGCCCGTTCAGGCAATAACCGCCCGCACGGAACAGGATGGGGCTTTCAGCGGGCTTGACCGGCCCGGCCAGCTCCCGCCGCAGCGCATAAACGGTATTTTTCAGCACGTTGGCCGGGTCCGCCAGCTCCTCGCCGCCCCACAGCTCCTGCAGCAGCACCGAGGACGGAGTGACATGCTCCCGGTTGAGCGCAAGGTAACAGAACAACTGCCACGGCTTCGTCAGCTTGGCTGTGGCGTCCACCACGCAGCGCCCGTCGGCAACGACGGAAAAGTCTCCCAGCATTTTTATGGCGATCTTCTGGAGCATCGGGCCACCTCCGGCAAATTTCTATCCATTCTGATAGTACCGCATTTTCGTCAAAAGGTCAAACATTCTATGAAATTTTTACCGCTTTGACTTAAAATACGGCAAAACGCCCCGGCGGGGCTACGCGGGGAAGCATGCTGCTCCTCCGCGCGCCCGTGCCGGGGCGCGTTTTCGGTTCGGTCTGCGCCGGGCATCAGCCCTCCGTACGCTGGGTGCTGCTTGCCTGCGGCGTGGATTCCTCCAGCGTGACGTTCGCTGTAACGATCTGCGTACCGCGCACCACCTGCACCTCGATGGTATCGCCCACCGCGTGTTCACCGATGATGCCCGTGATATCGCTGGTGGAATTGACAGCCGTGCCGTCGATGCTCACAAAGCGGTCGCCGGGCTGCAGGCCGGCCTTGTCGGCCGCTCCGCCCTCATTGACGCTCTGCACATACACGCCCGCCTGGTTTACACCATACTGGAACGCTGTCTGCGCGTCGTTGATGCTCAGCACCGTGACGCCCATGGCCGGGCGGCCGGTAACATATCCGTTGTTGATAAGCTCCTCGGCCACCTGAATGGCCGTGTTGACAGGGATCGCGAAGCCCAGCCCTTCGGCATTCTGGCCGCTGGACTTGGCGTTGACGATGCCGATCAGCTCGCCGCGCTCGTTGAACAGGCCGCCGCCGGAATTGCCGGGGCTGACAGCCGCGTTCGTCTGCAGCAGGTTCATGGTCTGATTCTCCACGGTCACCTCACGGTCCAGCGCGGAGATGATGCCGTCCGTCACGGTTCCGCCCAACTCACCCAACGGGTTGCCCACTGCCAGAGTGAATTCGCCTACCTGCAGACTGTCGGAATCGCCTACGACCGCCGGTGTAAGGCCCGTGGCTTCAATCTTCAGCACGGCAATATCCGTTTTGGAATCCGCGCCCACGACCGTAGCGGGATACTCGGTGCCGTCGCTCGTGCGCACCGTCACCTGGCTGGCGCCGCTCACCACATGGTTGTTCGTGATGATGTAGCCGTCCTCGGTGATGATGACGCCGCTGCCCGCACCGCTCTGGACGTACTGACCAAAGAACGCGTTGGTGGTAACGGCCTCGGTGGTCACCTCCACCACGCTGGGCCCTACCTTGCTGGCGATTTCTGTGACGGAAAGCGCGTCGGCTGTGTTGGCCGTGCCGCCCGCGGCGCTGCCTGTGCCGGACGAGGCCGCGGGCGCCTGATAAATGACGGGGCCTGTGGAGCCGCCCTTGGCGAAGGTGTAGCCCAGATATCCGCCGCCGAAGCCCACGGCGCCGCAGAACACCACGGCGGCCGCTCCCGCGGCGACGCGCTTGCCCCAGCCGCGTTTTTTCTGTGCCGCATGGGGCGGCACCGGCGCGCCGCCCACACCCATTCCGGGCATTCCGGCGGGGCCGGGCGCGCCCTGCAAGGGCGATTCCGCCTCCGGTGCAGCCGTGTTCTGCGCATTTCTGCCGGGGTTGTTATTATTGTAAAGTTCGGAATAGTCGAATTCCCAATTGTTGTTCATAAGTCAACATCCTCCTTCTTTCCTGATGTTGCTTTCAGTATAGGCCATGGGTGTGAAAGAACTATCATACGGGTGTGAAAAAAAGGTGAAACCATGGGCGCGCGGCACAAAAAGGCCGCGGTGTCACACGGAACGCGCCGCCCGTTCACCAGGCCCGCTTTTCGATGCAAACGGGGATGGGCGGACAGCCCGGCCGGCCGGAAAAATCGCGCACAGACACACGGTATCCTTCCGGCGGCAGACCCGTGAGAAACGCCAGCACCGCATCCTTTTCCGCCATGCCCTGCGGCCCGCCGTAATAGACGCATACCGTCATCACACCGCCCGGCCGCAGCAGTTCCAGCGCCGTGCGCATGGCCGGCACGCTCACGCCCGGCGTGGTGAACACTCCGTGGTCGCCGCCGGGCAGATAGCCCAGGTTGAATACCGCCGCGTCCACACTGCCCGGAGCCGCATAGGCAGCCAGGTTCGCGTGGCTGTCCAGCACCGCGCGGCCTACCTGTCCGCAGCCGTTCTCCCGCAGGCGAGCGTTGGTGTTCTCCACTGCCTGCGGCTGGACGTCAAAGGCCAGCACACGTCCCGCAGCGCCCACCAGACGGCACAGGAACAGTGTGTCATGGCCGTTGCCCGCCGTCGCGTCCAGCGCGAAAGCGCCGGGCCGCACATGCGTCCGCAGAAAGGCGTGGGCCACGGCCAGCGCGTTTTCGCCGTCGCCGTCCGGCGCGCCCCGCACCCATTTTTGGGGGAGGCTCAAAGGGCCGGCAGCAGCGCCGGCTTCCCGCGCGCGGGCGGGCTCTTCCCCTGCGGCGGGCAATGCCTGCTCCTGTGGGCGAAACCCGCACCGGCGCAGCAGCGCCTCCATCGCGGCATTGCCCGGCGGCGTTTGAGTACAAACCGGCCCCGGCCCGGCGGCGCGCAGCGCCCGGCGCAGCAGGAAGGTTCCATAGCCCCGTCCGCGCCATTCCGGCGCGACCGCGCAGCCGAAAATTTCCCCTGCCCGAAGTGTCAGCGCACCGATGACGGCCCCATTCTTTTCCAATACAAAAACACCCGCCTCCGGCGCGGCGCCCAGCGCATCCAGCGCGGGAGCGTCCCCGTGGCGGGCAGCGCGCACCTCCAGCATTCGGCACGCCTCCTTTTCTTTCGGGCTTGATACACATTTCTGTGTTCGCAAAAAGCAGCGGCGCCTATCCCTGAAGCAGACGGGAAAAGGCGTGGCGTGTTTTTACAAAGCCCCGCTTTTCCAAAAATTCCTGGCTTTTCAGGTTGACGCGGGCGCAGGACGCCTGCACGGAAACACAGCCCGCTGCCTTGAACTGCGTGGTAAGCGAGACCAGCATGGCGCTGCCCACATTGCGGCCGCGCGCATCCTCCCGCACATAAAACTCATGGATGACGCCCACAGGCGCGCATTCCGAAAAAGGGAAACGCACTTCGGTGTCGGCAAAGCCCACCGCCTCCGGTCCCTCAAAGGCCAGCACGATGCGCCGCCCAGTCTGCTCCAGCGCTTGGGCCAGCGCCTGCGCGAACGCTTCGTCCATGATCATGAGCTGATCGTTCAGGACGCCCTTAATGCCGTGGTATGCGCCATAGACCTTGGTAATGGTTTCGTTCTCCAGGGCAGTTTTGATGACGCCGTAGGCGCTGGCATTGATGACAGCGGAAGGACCGCCGGACTGGCCAATAATTACAGAGCCTGTCAAAGCTTTGGTAGACATTTATAGTACCTCCAGGAAACAGTTTTGAAAATTTATGCAAGTTGAACAGGGTGCTCCTCAATTTGGCGCACACGGCTAAATCATATCACAAAGTGCCAGAAATGGCAAATAAAATAATTGAAATTGGGCGGATTTGTGATATAATGTACTTCAGAAAACAGGCGGGTGACCGCCGGAAAAAGACAAGGAGTGTTTACAATGCCTCTGGTAACTTCGACCGAAATGTTCAAAAAGGCCTACGACGGCGGCTACGCCATCGGCGCTTTCAACGTCAACAACATGGAAATTGTGCAGGGCATCACGGAAGCCTGCCGGGAAGAGAAAGCTCCCGTAATCCTCCAGGTGTCCAAGGGTGCCCGGGCCTACGCCAACCACACCTACCTGGTGAAGCTGGTGGAAGCTGCTGTGCTGGAGTGCCCTGAGATCCCCATTGTGCTCCATCTGGACCACGGCCCCGATTTTGAGACCTGC
>OGYB01001435.1_pt1 | contig 10693 bp, 6 predicted proteins | sample 1576421 | NCBI WGS metagenome assembly OGYB01 (sample SAMEA3541577, study PRJEB24748) | human gut metagenome | biome: human gut; feature: human-associated habitat; material: faeces | place: China | collected 2012 | reverse complement strand
GGGTTCATGATTACATGAAACGAATACGAGCGCCAACGCTGCAGTTGCCAATAATATCTTTTTCATACTTGTTATATTCTTTATTATCATAAAATTAGAATCTAATCTTCATACCCATAGACCAAGTACGTCCGAAGCCATAGAACACAGTTGCATCTTTCCATCCGTGACCACCGGTTTTGGCACCATTGTCTGTAGCATCAGTAATATACTGTTCATTTAGCAAATTATTGCAATTAGCAGTCCAGGTTGCATCAATACCGGCAATCTTAAACTTATAGCTAACACCTGCATCAAAAGTAAAAGAAGAAGGTATGCGCCATGGTTGTGCTACATCTACCGGATCTCCATTCAAAGTGCTGGTGGTAATCAGACCTGCAATATCATATTCAGAGTAGTTGCGACCATTAAATAATCCACCGACAAAAACACGAAGACCTTTCAGTATCTCATAATTTACATCCAAAGACGCTGTTGTCTGAGCAGCATTACCAATCTTAACGCCTTTTGTATTCATAAGCAAGCGTGCATGTTCTTCCGAACCAGGAGCTACAGGTTTCATACTTTTGTCAACAGCTTGTCCTTGTCCGTCATACATATATCCAAGTACATTGTCTTTTGTCATCGTCCAATCACCGAAAGAGAACATACCATTGATTGTCAACGAACGAACAGGACGCAAAATGAAGTCCAGTTCAATACCTTGATGCAATTCACCCACACCATTCAGGTACACATAAGAGCTTTCTTGCGATACCGACAAGCGTTTCTGGATAGTACGGTCATCCCAGGTTGTACGATAAAGATTCAAATTGGCAGAGAAAATAGGAGAAACGAACCCATAACCTAATTCAAAAGAGAATACACCTTCATTCTTACAATTAGGATTGAGCGCATTACTTGTTTGAGAGTTAAGGAAGATACCACCCGAGAAGTACGGAGTACGAGAATAGTAACCTACATTGGCAAATACGTTATGGTGACTATCGATATTATAGTTTACACCACCTTTGACTCCATAGCCGACTTTAGTCTTCGTTGCAGACTTTTCATTGTCTGTATAGAAATAACCTTTACGCCAGTTTGAAGCTGCATTCACATTTCCTGATACGATAACAGAAAGTTTATCCTGAGAATACTCAGCCTGACCAAATGCACCATATTGTGCAATATAGCTATCAAAGTTACGATAAACAACATCACCTACACCCAGACGTTCATTTTGCCAGGCTGTATCATCCTTTTTATATCCAACATTTTTTCTGTCAGGATCGACTACAAAATCACCTCCCATCAAATCTACAATCTCAGCTTTGTGACCTCCATTGTAGTAACGAAGATCGATACCACCCTGCAAATTCAGATAATCATTGACCTGATTGGTATAAGTGGATAGAAGTCCGTACCAAAGATGAGTATTCATATTTTTGGCTAAAGCAACTTTACTACCATTGTCAGAAGCTGCATTTTGCTCCATTATAGCAGCATAATCCATCGTTCCGTCTATTCTACGATAAGTTGTATTAGGAATACCGGATGTTGCTCCATACAGACTACCTGTGTTACCTACACCTCTATACCCGAAACCGTCGCCAATAGACATATACACAGAAGAAGAAAGGCTTGACTTACGGTCGATGTCCCATACATGATTCAAAGAAATCTGTGGTTTGTGATAAGAGTTATAGCTGGTACCAGTCATGCCTTTACCATTAATATCATATCCGAAAGCAGCATTATAACGATAACCTAAACCTTTGTTTACTTTCTTTTGCTTATCCCATTCTTCGATGGTCAACTCATCATAACGTTTATTATGAGTCTGAGGTGCTCCGGTTGCAGTCAATGACAAAGAGTGGCTGTCACCAATACGCTTGGATATATTAACAAACCAGGAGTATGCCTCAAATTCACATCCCTGAATGTATCCGTCACCCCATGTTTTAGAACCTAAAACAGAAAAAGCCCAGCCATCTTTTGTCAATCCGGAAGAAAGGCTAAACAATACTTTGTTATATCCGTCATTACCAACACCATAGGATAGCGTACCACCTTTTTGTGCATCAGTAGAATTCGTTATAACATTGATAGAGCCACCTACAGAAGGAGAAGAAAGCTTGGATGCACCCAATCCTCTTTGTACCTGCATAGAGCGCGTTACATCTGACAAACCTGCCCAGTTGGACCAATAAATACCGCCCCATTCCATATCATTCATAGGGACACCATTAATCATCACCCCCACATTGGAAGTACCGAAACCACGTACGGTCACGCGGGATTCACCAAAGCCACCATTATCTTTGGAAGCATATACACCCGGAGTAGATTTCAATATTTCCGGAAACTCTTGTGTACCCAGCTTCTCTGAGATAAATACCGGATCAACAGTAGATACTGCCACCGGAGTTTTACGTGAAATGGCAATAGATGAAGTAATTGTTACGTCATTCAACATCACAGCTTCCTGTTCCAACTTTACAATACCTAAATCCACAGAAGATCCCTTCTGTATTACCTTCTTTTTCAGGTCTTTGAAACCAACATACTTAAATAGTAATGTTGCATTGGGAGCGATACTTAAGGCAAATTTACCATCAAGATCGGTAACAGTTCCTTGTGAAGTACCTTCCGCCATAACGGCTGCACCAATCAATGGGTCACCGGTTTCAGCATCAACAACTTGACCTTTCACTGTAGTCTGGGCAAAGGCAGTAGCAGCAGAGCAAACTGTCAGTATTGCAACCAGCAGGAAATGAATTAGATGTCTTCTCATAAATTCTGTTTGTTAGTTAATAGAATTTGTTAATTAATAAATGTTTTGAAGTGCAAATATAATTAATAAGATTTAAAACCACATTACATTTTCATGTCGATTTTTAAGAGTAACAAACATTTTATTGCATTATAAAACACGAGAAGCTCCGCAGTAAAACCACGGAGCTTCCCATTTGAAACTGAAAGCTTTAGAAAGCTTTCAGAATATCATAAATATCAGTCATTAACGAGCTTTCTATAACGAACACGTTTGGGTTCTTCATTACCTAATCGCTTCTGTTTATTCTCTTCATACTCCGAATATGAGCCTTCAAAATAGAACACATTTGAATCTCCTTCAAAAGCAAGAATGTGAGTACAGATACGATCGAGGAACCAACGGTCATGCGAGATAACTACGGCACAGCCGGCAAAATCTTCCAGACCTTCTTCCAAAGCACGCAGTGTGTTTACATCAATATCATTGGTAGGCTCATCGAGCAACAGTACATTGCCTTCTTCTTTCAAAGCCATCGCCAAGTGTAAACGGTTTCTTTCACCACCGGACAGTACACCGCAAAGTTTTTCCTGATCGCCTCCAGAGAAATTGAAACGAGAAAGGTATGCACGTGCATTGATGTCACGTCCTCCCATGCGGATCAGCTCATTACCACCGGAAATTACCTGGTAAACACTCTTATTCGGATCAATGTCTCTGTGTTGCTGGTCTACATACGCCACCTTTACAGTCTCTCCTACTTCAAATTCTCCTTTATCTACTGTCTCCAATCCCATAATCAGACGGAACAGTGTCGTCTTTCCCGCACCATTGGGACCGATCACACCAACAATACCATTAGGAGGAAGCATAAAGTTCAAATCGTCAAACAACAGTTTATCGCCGTATGCTTTAGCCACCTGTTTCGCTTCAATGACTTTATTACCCAGACGCGGACCATTCGGAATGAAGATTTCAAGTTTTTCTTCTTTCTCTTTCACGTCTTCATTCAGCAACTTGTCATAAGAGTTAAGACGTGCCTTACCCTTTGCCTGACGGGCTTTGGGAGCCATGCGCACCCATTCCAACTCACGTTCCAGTGTTTTGCGACGTTTGCTGACGGTCTTTTCTTCCATTTCCATACGTTTGGTCTTCTGTTCCAACCAGGAAGAGTAGTTACCTTTCCAGGGGATACCTTCACCACGATCCAGTTCAAGAATCCATCCGGCAACGTGATCGAGGAAGTAACGGTCGTGCGTCACAGCAATAACCGTACCTTCATATTGTTGTAGATGTTGTTCCAACCAGTCGATAGACTCTGCATCCAAGTGGTTGGTAGGTTCGTCCAGCAAAAGCACATCCGGTTTCTGTAATAGCAAACGACAAAGAGCTACCCGGCGACGTTCACCTCCGGAGAGATTTTCTACCGGCTGATCTTCAGGCGGACAACGGAGAGCATCCATCGCACGCTCCAACTTGCTATCCAGATTCCATGCATCAGTTGCATCAATGATATCTTGCAATTCACCCTGGCGAGCGAAAAGAGCATCCATCTTATCCTGATCCTCGTAGTACTCCGGCAAACCGAACTTCTGATTGATTTCTTCGTATTCTGTCAGTGCGTCAACAATGGGTTGCACGCCTTCCATTACTACTTCTTTTACTGTCTTTGTGTTGTCTAAATAAGGTTCCTGTGCCAAGTAACCCACGGAATATCCCGGAGAGAACACCACTTCTCCCTGATAGGATTTCTCCAAACCGGCGATGATCTTCAATAACGTTGATTTACCGGAACCGTTCAAACCGATAATACCGATTTTCGCTCCATAGAAAAACGACAGGTAAATGTCTTTCAGCACATTCTTATTGGGGGTGAAAGCCTTGCTCACTCCCACCATCGAGAAGATAATTTTTTTATCGTCAGCAGCCATACGTATGATTATATATTGTTGATAATGGCACAAAGATAAGAAAAATGTTTGAATTCTTTTGGAGTTATAAAAAAATGTTCTACCTTTGCACCCGCATTCGAAAGAAAGCACTGAAGGACCGATTCGCTAGCTCAGCAGGTAGAGCACAACACTTTTAATGTTGGGGTCCTGGGTTCGAGCCCCAGGCGGATCACAAAACACAAAATTAATCCCTTGATAATCAGTCGTTATCAAGGGATTTTTCTTTTAAGATTCTTCACATATACTTACTCAACAAGCATAGAACGACACGGCAGTTCGATTACAAAAGTAGTACCGATCCCCAGTTGGGAATCAACTAATACCCGCCCGTTCATCTTCTCAACGATTAGTTTGCAGATAGATAAACCCAAACCGGCCCCTTGAGCAAAGGAGTCCAACTTCTCAAACCTTTCGAATATCTTTTCAAGCATATTCTGCGGGATGCCCCGACCGGTATCTTTAACACCGATTCTGACAGATTGGTGGTCTACCTCATAGAAGACTTCCACATGTCCGGTGGCAGTGTTCTTTAAGGCATTCGAAAGAAAATTACTCAAGATCTGTTTGATACGCAGGCTATCCAGTTCTACCAGAGAATCATGTGCCGGATAGTTAGTCAGAAGTTCAACGCCGGATGGTACTTGATGAACATACTCCGCTACACTCTCGTCAAGAAGCTCGGTAAGGTTAACCCAGTCCGGACGCAATTCCAGATAACCGGATTCTATTTTAGAAAGATCAATTACATCATTAATCAGATTTAATAATAGTTTGTTGTTATGTCCAATCAGAGAATTATATAGTTCCTTTTCCGCTGCACTTTCCGTACTAGTCAACAGGCTTGAAAAGCCGACAATAGCATTTAAAGGAGTACGGATTTCGTGACTCATATTAGCCAGGAAAGCAGACTTTAACCGGTCGGACGCTTCAGCTTTATCACGTGCCTTGACAAGCATTTCTTCTGTCCTTTTCAGTTCTGTGATATCATAATTGATGCTGATAATCTCGATAATCCGGTCCTGCGGGGCATATTTCTTTACTAACAGATTGACATGCGTCCATGTGTATGTACCATCCTCCCTAAGGACACGCATCTCTTTGCTAAGTTTGGTAGTAAGTCCCTTTCGTGCGTCGTCCAAAAACCGAATCAACAAGGTACGGTCATCAGGGTGGAAATGCCGGTATGTGCCAAAGATGTCGGACAACGGAGCTTCATCCGCTTCACCCACATTTCTGTACCAGCTTTTTTGGGCATAGCCGTGTCCACTCAAAATATTGAAATGAGCATAACCGACCTTGGCATAATCACCGACCAATTCAAAAAACTCCTCAAACTCCTGAATCTTATTATAGGCTACCGTTGTTTCTGTCTTATCCGCATTAATCAATAGATAGTTTATTGGCTGATGCTCACTATTATATAATGTAGTCACTTTAGTCATCAGATCAATCGTACCCTGTTTTTGGGTATTCTGATAATACGATCCGACCTTCGAGAAGTCATAACGGAAAGTAAAGTCGGCGTCTTCATTTTTCTTCAGCCGTTCTTTCATTTCTTTCGGAAAAATAGGATTATCAAAAATATTGATACCCAATACATCTTCTTTCTTCTCTATATGAAACATCTCCAATTCCTTATCATTCAGATCCACCAATACCCCATCCATATCGTATAATTCGATACCAATAGGCAAATACTTGAAAATGTTAGATAAGAGACGCTCACTGTATTGCAAAGCTTGGTAAGCAGATGCCATATCAGGACCATCTTGCACTTCGGATATACCATAAATGATTTCGTTTCCGTCTTCATCCGTTTCTTGAAAGCATACCTTGCTACGTACCCAAACAGCTCCTTTCACCGTATCAAGCAAATACACCACCTCCGGCCGTTGATACACACCATAAGAATGAACTGTTGTAGAAAGTTGTTCCTCTTTCTGAATACGTTTATTGAAATCTTCAAAACTAATAACTCCGGTCTGATCCAGACCTAATAACTCTACTATAAAGTCAGAACATTCATAATTCGCAGTTGATAAATTGGCTTTCCACCATCCCATATTAGCGTTAGCCATCAACTGCGAGAAAAAGGTAAAATCTTGTAGTCTATTCATAACGCTATTTATCATTTTATTATTTTTCGGGCGCAAAAATACAGATTGGTAACAAATCTAACTTTCAGAAAGACACTTTTTTAGCATATTATAAGAAGATTATTTGTGATTAAACTAAAAAATTTCCGGTTAAAACTTTCTCTAAAAGAGATTATTTCAACCGGAAATTTTACAATCGTCAAGTTCCTTATTTTACTTTTTCAAGGACTGATAAACAGCTTTTGCCATCACTTTAGCCCCTTCTTCATTCGGATGGATCTTATCCGGAAACAATTGGGGCATTCCGTCCATTGCTGCGTGAAGATCGATGACAGACAAGTTATTTTTCTTGGCAACCTTCTTTATCATCGGAATGATTTTTCTAGAGATGATATCATCGTTGATATTATCACCGGTCTGATAGGCTTTAGAAGGATAACAAAGATAAATCTTCGGTTGAGCTGGCAACGCTTTGAAAGCATCGACCATTGTTTGCAGATCTTTCGTGAAGTCGGCCTTATATTTCCAGTTGAATGATTTACTGTCATTCGTACCCAACTTGATAACAACGATATTAGGATTGAAAGCCAGCGCATCCTGATAAGCCTTTTCATTCATATAAGGATGATCGCCCTTGTTCAGCAGAGTGCGGGCACTGACTCCGAAGTTCTTTACCCAATAAGCCTCTCCCAACATACGGCTCAACACGGCCGGATAACTGTCACGATCACGATTCTTGATACGTGCTCCATACGTAATACTATTTCCAATGCAAGCTACACGGATAGCATCTTTATGAGGTACTTTGAAACTACGGAGCCAAGACGTCAGTTCGTCCAACATTTCATTCTTATAGAGGAAACCCTCGCGAATTCCCCATCCATGTCCACCGGAAGGATAAATATGAAGCACTGAAGGAACATTGTTCTTGTTCAGCGCCAAATAATAATTAACTCCGTTAGCAGGCGGAACGACTTTATCATCATCACTATATACGATAAAAGCACGTGGTGTATCTTTCGTCACTTGCTTTTCATTAGAATATTCAAGTTCCAATTCAGCAGAAGCATCTTTTCCCAAAAGGTTGTCGTGAGAACCCCTATGGGTATAAGATTTATCCATCGTAATCACAGGATAGAAAAGAATCTGAAAGTTTGGACGAAGTTCGGGCTTGGCATGAGTGGCAATGGTAGAAGCCAGATGTCCACCGGCAGAAGAGCCCATGATACCAATGTCATTCGGGTTCAAATTCCAGACATCGGCACTGTCACGCACCAATTTCATTGCTGCTTCAGCATCCGAAATGGGTAATGTACGATCACCGTTCGGCATCCGGTATTTTAGCACAATCAATGCAATACCTTGTTTATTGAAATAGGGCGCCCAATCACAGCCTTCGTGTTCGAATGCCAAATGTGAATATCCACCTCCCGGACACGCAACCACAGCACGCCCTGTAGCCAGTTCCGGCGCAGGAAGAAATACGCGAAGTGAAGGTTGTTCAATATCAAAAGGTTTCGGAGCATTTTGCGCTACCACTCGTGAACCAGCAAAAAAGAGAAGCAGCAAGATAAAAATAGTAGAAAATTTCTGTTTCATAGTATCTATGTACTTTGATTAATGAATAATTAGATGCGCGAAGATAGTAATTTTGCGTATCTTTGCAGCCCATTTTGATTAGAAAAATTATATGCAAGGAATAAAGAATCTGACACAAGGCCCTATCAATCGTCAACTGTTTAATCTGGCAATGCCGATCATGGCAACGTCGTTTATCCAAATGGCATATAGCCTCACAGATATGGCGTGGGTAGGACGACTGGGAAGTGAAGCCGTAGCCGCCATCGGTTCTGTCGGAATCCTGACCTGGATGTCCGGTTCTATCTCCTTATTAAATAAGGTGGGATCTGAAGTGAGTGTCGGACAATCCATCGGTGCGCAAAGCCAGGAAGATGCCCGCAGTTTCGCATCTCACAACATCACGATTGCTTTGATTATTTCCATCTGTTGGGGCACACTCCTTTTTATATTTGCAGAACCTATCATACGCATCTATGAACTCGAGGATCATATTACGGCCAATGCCATCCAATACCTGCGGATTGTTTCTACCGGATTACCTTTCGTTTTCCTTTCCGCTGCCTTCACCGGAATTTATAATGCGGCAGGGCGCAGTAAAGTCCCGTTCTTTATCAGCGGCACAGGATTGATACTGAATATCATCCTGGACCCGCTCTTTATATTCGGTTTCGGGCTGGGAACCAACGGTGCGGCATACGCTACCTGGATTGCGGAAGCAAGTGTTTTCCTGATTTTCGTCTATCAGTTGCGTTGCCGGGATGCTCTGCTTGGCGGTTTCCCTTTCTTCACGCGTCTAAAGAAAAAATATACACGGAGAATCTTTAAACTGGGATTGCCCGTGGCTACTTTGAATACGCTATTTGCTTTCGTCAATATGTTCCTTTGCCGCACCGCCTCGGAACAGGGAGGGCACATCGGACTGATGACTTTCACCACCGGAGGGCAAATTGAAGCAATCACCTGGAATACCTCACAGGGATTTTCCACTGCACTAAGTGCCTTCATCGCCCAAAACTACGCCGCCGGACGAGTGGAACGGGTACTTAGAGCCTGGTATACGACTTTATGGATGACGGGAATCTTCGGAACATTCTGTACATTGCTATTCGTTTTCTTCGGGAATGAAGTTTTTGCCATATTCGTCCCCGAACAGGCGGCCTACGAAGCCGGAGGTGTGTTCCTCCGTATCGACGGATATTCGCAACTTTTTATGATGCTCGAAATCACCATGCAGGGAGTATTCTACGGCATCGGACGCACCATCCCTCCTGCCATTATCAGCATCAGTTGCAACTATATGCGTATTCCGCTTGCCATCCTGTTTGTACGGATGGGCATGGGAGTGGAAGGAATCTGGTGGGCAGTCTGCGTCACCACCGTTGCCAAAGGTTTAATTCTTTTGAGTTGGTTCATTATTATTAAAAAGAAGTGTTTGAGTGTTCCTTCAACGATAAAAGGATAATTATCATTTCCCTTTATTAACAAACAAAGGGGCTCTTCCGAGTTATTTTAACTTAAAAAGTACACGCTTGCCAAATAATATGTATCTTTGCATTGTTATTAATAATGCGAAGTGATTCGTATAAAAACATTTTTTATAAACCAATTAAAAAACATCAACATTATGAACAAGATGAAATTTATGGTTCTCTTCATGAGTATTGCCATGATATTTGGTAGCTGTGGAAGTATGAACAACACTGGTAAAGGTGCTGCTATCGGTGGTGGTTCGGGTGCTGCACTAGGTGCGATCCTGGGAGGTGTTATCGGTAAAGGTAAAGGTGCTGCTATCGGTGCTGCAGTAGGTACTGCCGTAGGTGCCGGAGCAGGTGTTCTCATTGGTCGTAAGATGGACAAGAAAGCTGCTGAGGCTGCAAAGATCAAAGACGCACAAGTAGAACAAGTTACTGATAACAATGGTCTGGCTGCCGTAAAGGTAACTTTCCCCTCAGGTATACTTTTTGCATTCAACTCTTCTGCACTAAGTGCAGCATCTAAACAATCGTTGGCTGAATTTGCCAATATCCTGAAAGAAGATCCGACAGTCGATGTAGCCATTATCGGTCATACCGATAAAGTAGGCAGCTACGAAGCTAACCAGAAAGTATCGGCCAACCGTGCATACGCCGTTGAAAATTATCTTCAGGCATGTGGCGTTAAACCTTACCAATTCAAAAAGGTGGAAGGTGTAGGCTACTCACAATACAACGAGTCGGAAACACCGGAACAAAACCGTCGTGTAGAAATATTTATGTACGCCAGTGAACAGATGATTAAAAACGCTGAAGCCGGTAAATAACGATTTCATA
>OGYB01001431.1_pt1 | contig 10726 bp, 9 predicted proteins | sample 1576421 | NCBI WGS metagenome assembly OGYB01 (sample SAMEA3541577, study PRJEB24748) | human gut metagenome | biome: human gut; feature: human-associated habitat; material: faeces | place: China | collected 2012 | reverse complement strand
GGTAAATATCTGATTTAAAAAGGAAAAGATCACTCCCCCGCAAGTCACTTGGAGATAAATCCTCGCATCCGCAACGACCTGCGGACTATTCAAATGGAAAAAACTGATCAGAGGTCCTGCAAAAAGTACCGCTGCCAACCCATAAATGATTCCAAATAAAATTCCAAGCTGCAGTGCGCTCTTTGTAAATACCGTCGCTTCCTCATAATCTTTCGCTCCGATTGCGTGTGCAACCTTTACCTGCCCGCCCATTTTCGCAAGTGTTGCAAGCCCATTGGCGAGCCACATATACATTCCCGCTGCGCCGACCGCTGCCACCGCATCACTGCTGATTCTTCCAATCCAGATCATATCCGTCATATTATACGCCATCTGTACAAGAGATGTCGCCATGATTGGAAGAGCAAGCTTGGTCAGTGATGGGAAAATCGATCCCTCCAGTAGATTTACACTTTTTTTCATCTTCGTTATTCCTTCCTATTCTCTCATTTGCATATCGTGACAATTTTACCACAAACGTGGAAGAAAGCAACTGTTTTTCTATCTTATTATATTCCAACAAAAAAGCCGGCAATGGCAGGCAGAGGTTTCTTCTCTGTTTACCATCACTGGCTTTCTTACTTTTCTTCTCGTTTTATCCACTTCTACGCTTTCATCTTTGGATAAATCTATATTTTCTCCTATGCAATCGTATTTGCCGCATCGTATCCTGATTTTATTGCATTTTCGATATCCGATGCACGGTCTTTGCAGTCTCCGATCTTTGTCACTGCAATGCCTGCTTTCTCTAATTTCTCCGTCTCAAATGTATTTGCTTTTGCTCCTACTGCCATCACAACAAAATCATAAGGGATTTCTTTCGTCTCATCATCTCCTGTCTTACATACGACTGACTTCTCTCCGATACTCTCTACTTTATGAGATACATACTGAGCAACGTGATTTTTTTCAAAATTTTCCATCAAAGTAGGAAGAATTGTACTGCTCTCTCCGTTTGCAATCTTATCCAGCATTTCGATGATAGTTCCTTCGTGAACAGAACCTACAGTGAATACTGTTTCGAATACATCCCAAGGATTTTCTTCGAGTTGTTTGTGACCAAGGCTCAAGCGACGGTTTTCTTTGTCGATTTCCAATACCTGAACTTCGATATCAGCACCAATCTGAGTAAATTCTGATGGGTGTTTTACTTTCTTAGTCCAAGAAAGGTCAGAGATGTGGATCAAGCCGTCAACACCTTCTTCGATTTCTACGAATACACCGAAGTTAGTGAAGTTACGAACTTTTGCAGTATGCTTAGAACCTACAGGATACTTTTCTTCGATAGTTTCCCATGGATCTTGTTTCAGTTGTTTGATACCCAAAGACATCTTACGTTCTTCACGATCAAGTGTCAGCACAACAGCTTCTACTTCGTCGCCTACCTTCATGAAATCTTGTGCAGAACGCAGGTGTTGGCTCCAAGACATTTCTGAAACGTGGATCAAACCTTCTACGCCCGGAGCGATTTCGATGAATGCACCGTAGTCAGCCATAACGACCACTTTACCTTTCACCTTGTCACCAACCTTCAAGTCAGTATCAAGCGCATCCCATGGGTGCGGAGTCAGTTGTTTCAAGCCAAGAGCGATACGTTTCTTTTCGTCATCGAAGTCAAGGATAACAACGTTGAGTTTCTGATCCAGTTCAACCACTTCTTTCGGATCGCTAACACGTCCCCAAGAAAGGTCAGTGATGTGGATCAAACCGTCTACGCCACCAAGGTCGATGAATACACCGTAAGATGTGATATTTTTAACAGTTCCTTCAAGAACTTGTCCTTTTTCAAGTTTACCGATAATTTCTTTCTTCTGTTGTTCCAGTTCAGCTTCGATAAGAGCCTTGTGAGATACAACAACGTTTTTGAATTCCTGGTTGATTTTAACCACTTTGAATTCCATTGTTTTGCCAACGAATACATCATAGTCACGGATCGGTTTCACGTCGATCTGAGAACCCGGCAAGAATGCTTCGATACCGAATACGTCAACGATCATACCACCCTTAGTGCGGCACTTGATGTAACCCTTAATAATTTCTTCATTTTCAAGAGCAGCGTTTACGCGGTCCCAAGAACGAGTAGCACGTGCTTTTTTGTGTGACAGAATTAACTGTCCTTTCTTGTCTTCCTGATTTTCAATGTATACTTCTACAGTATCACCTATTTTCAAATCTGGATTGTAACGGAATTCATTTAAAGGAATGATACCGTCTGATTTGTAGCCGATATTGACAACTACTTCGCGTTTGTTCATTGCAATAACAGTACCGTCTACAACCTCGCGGTCGTTTACTTTGTTCAGCGTACCGTCATAAGCTTTTTCAAGATCTTCGTGGCTCATGCTGGTTACAGCTTCGCCGTTTTCATAAGCATCCCAGTTGAAATCTTCAACAGGAGTGATGTTTTTTAAATTTTCCATTAATAAAATTGTTAAAATTCTCAGTTAATTACGTTAGACATTATATTGTTTATCTAATTTCGGGCGCAAAGATACAACAAAATACTGAAACACAAACAAGTTTACTGAAATTTCTTGCTGATTAAAATTTAAATGGGATGTAATCGTTGTTTTTAATTTATGTTTGTACATTTGTAGAAATTTAACCTATTAAAATATGGTAGCGTTCATTTTAGTTTGTTTGGTTCTACTTTTAGGTCTTTTATGGGGATGGGAGATAAGAAAGAGGAAAAGTTGGGAACAGGAGTTCGTTAAGAAGAAAAATGGGGTGTGTTTGGTGAAAAAAAAAATCGGATACCATATTGTATAATGTGGATGCATATATAATTTTGGTTGATCGGAATTTTTTGGTTGAAAAGACCAATTACTATAATTTGAATAATACTTCTGAAAGATAAGCGGAAAGTAATGTCCAGAGGCTTTAACGGTTATTTGTCCAAGCCTCTGAACAAAGAAGCTTTGTTTGATATGCTCCGCCAAATGGGAATTTAATCTTCCAAAGAGTAATCAATGGTGGTTACAACGCGGATGCGTTTGATGTAAGGAGTGTTGGCGTCACGATCCTCAATGCTGAATTGTCCCTGATAGGCTCTTTTTATCTTACCAAGTTCGCTGTCCGAGTCCTTGGCGAATTTAACGGCTGCCGCCCGTGCGTTTTTAGTTGCTTCCTCTATCATTTGAGGCTTGATGTCGTTTAAACCGGTGTAGTCATATTGCACATTGTAACGATAATCTCCACCCGTAATAGCGATACCTTGCTTTAAGAGTTCGCTTTGTTCGCTGATCATCTTTCTCACCAGATCTACTTTAGTTGAAGTAACCGTGATGACAGAGGTCACATTATAGCGGAAGGGAACTGAATTATTATTATAACGTTCGGCTTGCATGTCTATAATTTCCGGTGCATTGATACTGATTTCGTTTTCAGTGATTCCTTTCTGTTTCAAAAAACCGACAATTGCTTGGTTAGTTGCATTTATTTTGTTATATAAGGTCGGGAGGTCATTTCCCAGGTCTTTATACATCAAAGGCCAAGTTACTTTATTAGCCGGCACCTCCATTTCTGCCAGACCTTTCACATTCACTACTCTGTCTTTACCAGAGAAAGTATCCAATCCCTGTTTGATAAAATACCCCATCACCAACATGCCTATAGCAAGGATGATGGCTTCCAGTTTCCAACTTTTCATACTTCAGTTGTTTTTAGTGATACAATTATTTGTTTTGTAAGCGTCCAATGCCTTTTTAACAGAACCCTGTTCTTGCAGGAATTGTTTTGCTTCTGCTTTATTAATATGTAATTCGTCAATCAGCATTTGCACTCCTCGGTCTATTAGTTTTCGATTGCTGAGTTGCATGTTTACCATCCGGTTTCCTTTTACTCTGCCCAGTTTTATCATGACGGTGGTACTTATCATATTCAGTATCATTTTTTGCCCTGTGCCGCTCTTCATGCGCGAGCTGCCTGTGATAAATTCCGGACCTACTATCATTTCGATGGGTATATCTGCCACACTCGAGAGTGGAGAGCCCGGATTGCTGCTGATGCTTGCTGTTAATATTCCGTGTTCTCTTGCTTTTTGCAGTGCTCCTATTACATAAGGAGTTGTTCCCGATGCCGCTATGCCTATCAGAATGTCTTTATTTGTGATGTGATGGTCTTGCAGTTCCATCCAGCCTTTTTGACTATCATCTTCAGCATTTTCTACGGGACGTCTCAAAGCCTGTTCGCCACCGGCTATAATACCTATGACACAGGTATCAGGCATACCGAAAGTGGGTGGAATTTCAGAAGCGTCCAATACTCCTAGGCGTCCACTGGTTCCGGCTCCCAAATAGAATATGCGTCCTCCTTGATGCATACGTTCTACTATTTCATTTACTAGTTTTTCAATTTGTGGTATGCAGGCATGAACGGCTGAGGCTACTTTCCGGTCTTCTTCGTTGATACCTTCCAGTAACTCTCTGACGGATTTTTGTTCCAAATCCTCATATATGGACGGTTGTTCGGTTATTTTTATAAAATTCATACTTCGAAATGATAATCCTTTAATCCTTCCAGTGGACTTTTTAAAACTTTTCCGATGGACACATTCAGTCTTAGAGCTGCTTCTTTTACTTCTTCTTGAAAGAAAAATGCAATAGAACCTGTGAAATGTACAAGAATATCATGATATTCGTATTGCATAACATTACGGGTGAAGAAATCAGTGAAGCAGGAAATTAATAGATTCCGTATCTCTGGTCTGTGCTTGTGGGCGAAAAGAAAAGGAGTCAGACCCGCCAGAAAGCGGTTGGCTAAAGGCTGTCGGTATACTTTATCTAAAATCAGTGCCGGGGTCAAATCGTATTCTTTAAGGAAATCTTGGCAAAGGTCATCGGGAAGTTGGTGTTTCAGTAAATCACCTACCAGACGTTTCCCTAATACGGCTCCGCTACCTTCATCTCCTAAAATATACCCTAACGGAGAAATATTAGCTGTTATTTTTTCCCCGTCATAAAAGCAAGAGTTGGATCCGGTTCCTAAAATACATGCAATTCCTGCCGTTTTACCACATAGGGCGTGGGCGGCACCTAACAAGTCACTTTCGACAAGGATATTCGCTTTGGGGAAGTTCTGCGCCAAAGCTGTTTTCACTATATTCGTCTTTTCGGGAATACATCCTGCACCATAGAAATAAATAGTTGTAAATTCAGTGGTGTCTCCCAACTGGGGAATTAGTGTGGAGGCAATCACTTCTTTTATTTCATCAACTGATTGGTGGAAGGGGTTGATACCTCCTGTTCGAACTGTCCTGCTGTTTGTCTTGGTGTTACCCAGACACCAGTCTGTTTTGGTGGAACCACTGTCTGCTATTACTATCATATCGGATAATAAGATGATTGTTAGTCTTACAAAAATAGTATAAATTTATCCGATATCCATTGTTTTCCGTATTTATTTGTCGGGCTCTTATATTATTTTAGTAACTCTGTTCCTATTACTTATAAGTTAGTGCTTTTTCATATAAACAGACTTTTTTAATAATTGAGCCACAGCTTCATTGCAGCTATCTTTTCTCTGCTTACAGTAATTTTATCTTTAAATGGCGGTTTTACCTGTACTATTATTTTTCCTAAAAAATAGTTTTCTATTTTCTGTATGGCATGTACACTGACCAATGTTTGCCGGTTGGTGCGGAAAAAAATATCGGGGTTTAGTTGTTCGGACAGTTTGTCGAGCGATAAATCTATGATATGCTCTTTTCCTTCTTTTGTGACGGCAAAGGTAATTTTGTTTTCAGAATAGAAATAAGCTATATCTTCTACTTGCAAGGTATACAGCTTTTCGTCTCCTGATATCAGGAAGCGGGTACGGTATTTTTTTTCCGGATTACTTATATTTTTCAGTAGGTTCAGTAATTCATTGGATGAGTTCGATAGGGTGGTATTGCCATATCTGGCAGTTAATCTTTCAAACTTTTCGATGGCTTCGGCCAATCTTTCCCTGTTTATTGGTTTCAGCAGATAGTCTATGCTGTTTACAGTAAAAGCACGTATGGCATATTCGTCGTAAGCGGTGGTAAAAATAATCATACTTTCGGGTTGGGCCTGTTCTATGAAAGCGAAAGAAATGCCATCGGTCAGTTGGATATCCAGAAAGATTATATCCGGGTGTGGATGCTCCTGAAACCATTTTACAGATCCCTCTATGCTGCCGGGCAATACAACTATATCCCAGTCTGGCCTTAATCCTGACAACATTTTATGTAGCAGGCGTCCTGCAGGAATTTCATCTTCTATAATAGCGGCTTTTATCTTATTCATTCAGTAAAGGTATTTTTACGGTGAAATATTCAGAATCGTCAATAATTGTGATATGCAAGTTGCAAATCAGCAGATAGCGGGCAGATAAGTTCTTCAGTCCCATTCCTGATTTTGCAACATCCTTTTTTAATTTGATCTTGTTTCTTACGGAAAGAGTTTGATCTTTGTCAGAATAATCCAAATGGATGACCATTGGATTTTCCATATTGATGATGTTATGTTTTATCACGTTTTCGATAAGTAACTGTAGGGTTAATGAAGGGATTTTCTTGTTCAATAACGTGGGGGTCATTTTGTTTTCCAGTTGAATGCATTTTCCCAGACGCACTTGATGCAGATAGATATATGAATCCAGAAATTCCAGTTCATCACGTAAAGTGACAAGTCCTTGTTCCTGACTTTTTAGGATATAACGGTAAACATCTGATAGCTTTTGTGTAAAAACTACTGCGTTTTCCGGATTATATTCTATTTCGGATATTAAAGTATTCAAACTATTGAACAGGAAATGTGGATTTAATTGATTTTGTAAAGCCGTGTATTGCGCTTTGATGGAACTTTCTTCCAGCTTGGTTGTTTTTTCATGCAGAATAACCAGCTGCCTGTAAAAAGCGCTCGTGATACTTAAACTCACAATCACAATTTCTACCAACCATATAATCATGATCAAGCGCAGACCCGGACTGCTCAGTACAAATGGGAAAGGCAGTTCCAGCAATACTTTACAGATGGTCAGAGTAGCGTAATTCATGAAGAAAAGAATAGCTGCAATCAAAATGCAGTTGATAATCAGCTTGTTTCTCTTCTTGATAAAGAATAGAGAGCTTTTTTTCAGCCACCGGTTGATGACTATCAGACTGAAGCCTACCAGATTGAATATGAACACCACAGAAATAAATCCCAGAGAGGAGATTAATATTTTCTGATGTTGAGGCGTAAGGTCGGTATATAGTACCAGCGAAAGGTATGAGAAACATGCCAGCCCTGAAAACAGGAAAAAGTTGAAGAATTGATTGTATTTATTTTGCATAGCCATTCCGCTGTTGAAAATGATTTGGGTTATTTTACAAAAATATGAAAAAAAGAGGAAATTCAGAAAAGAATAGAATACTTTCCAAATCTCCTCTTTTATGAGCAAACGCTTAGTATGGATTAAAAACAAACTCCTACACGTACACCCATGCTATTCCTTCCATCTTCAGAATAAGTCAGGATATCGGTTTTATTGGTTGCGTAGCTATAATATACGGCTACATGAAATCCCAGACGTTGATAAGGCACCGGATGAATATCCATTCCCAGTTCGGGTGAAACATAGAATCCCCACGGGCGTTCATACCATTGTACCAGATTGTTGTAAATGGAGTTTTGGGAATACATGGCACCCGATTTGACTCCGAAGTAAGGTTTTACATACCTGTTATCCGGTAACTTGTAGGATACAGATATTCCGAAGGGTAGTTGGAACGCTGATTGTTGCTGGTCTGTTGTCAATGAAGCCGTTGGGGTGAGGGGGATGGTCCGGCGGTCCACATATCGGTGATTGGTATGAAAATTAAGGAAAGCTCCTATAGCCCAATAGGGCGTCAGATCATATTTTCCTTCAAAGTTCATTCCCCACCCGCTGAATTTATCGGCAAAGTTGCTGTTCAACGGCACATTCATCTGCCAGTCTACGTTAAAATGTACATTTTCCCAGGTCTGTGCTTTACTTGTGAAACAAAAGAGAACTAGTAACATTCCGATGAGGATACGTTTGGGAACTCTGTGTTTTAATATTTTCGTTTTCATGATTTTCCGGTTTTATTGTTTGTTTGACAGATAAGGAGATTGTGCAAATGCCTGATTGACGGCATTTAATGTCAACTGCATATTGAAATGGGAGTTTCCGTATAGCAGTCCTGACGCATAGGCATGCCAGATGACAGGCAGTTTGTTCTGGTTGGACTTATCGGCAGGTTGTCTTAAATCAACCATCTCCATAATCAGGGTTCCTGTGTCATAGCTGTAAGTTACCGGATAAGGATAATACCATCCTCCTCCCCAGTAGGGCCCCCAGAATCCGGCATCCCACCAGCCGCCATACCATCCTCCTGTGGTCATTTGTATTCTTTGTTGGGCGTATGACAACTGAATGCCTACATTGGCTTTTTCTTTATCTTCCGTCCGTACATAGCCTTTCTGTTCCATTTCATGGGCCACTGCACTGATAATGTTTTGGGCATTTTCATCTTTCCAATAATTGGCTTTCAGGCTGTTGTCCGGAACCAGAATGCTATCTGGCAGGTAATAGGTGGAAAACTCATTGAAATGTACACTGTTGTCATAATCAGTGTAAACGCTGTAGTCACTATCCAGTTTATTCATATCCGGATCTTTCTCGCACGAAGTAACTATCATGGCAAGCATGAATAGTGGAAATAGTAGCTTCTTCATATTCCTATAATTTTAGTTAAGTAGTTTATAGTGAGCGTCCTTTAAACACATTGGCTTTCTTTAATGGCAATATTTGACCGGATAAAGTCATGTGGCTGGAATTAAAGTTCGGAAGAATATCTACAGTCGCATTGTTGCTTCCATAAGGTATGTCAATGTTTACTTGGGCTGAGATTCCGATTCCCATCACGTTCATACTGACATGAATATTACCTTTTTTGTCGGTTTTTACTTTATAGTTCGAAGCATTACCGTCTACGGTAATACCTCCTAGTCCGTTCGGACCGCTGAAAGGTACATTGAATGCTACTTGCACCACGGCCTTGTCACCGTCCAGTCCTACAAAGTTGGTGTTGGATGAAACGAAAGCGGAGGTTCCGTATTTAAAGTAAACTCTGTCCGCTTCCAGTACAAAGGTTTGGTTGTCTATTGCCTCTTTGGCTTCCTGAAATAACATTTTGTCCAAAGCTTCCTGAGCCGCTTTTTTTTCCTGACGTGTCATTTCCTTTTCTGTTGTTTGTGCCTGTGAGTATTCTACGCAGGTAAACAAGGTTACTAATGTTAATATTACAACTTTTCTCATAATACCTACTTTTTTATTTTATGTTGTTTTCCTATTGAAATCCGGTATAAACATAATAAGCTTTGTCATAAACAGGTAGTAATTTGTTACTGAAACGGAAAAACCGGTTGCTGAAGTGTGTTTTGGAGGAGCTGAAATTAAAGGTGTGAAGAGGAATGAATGAGAAATGAACAGCCCTGGAAATCTGCTTTAACAAAATTTCCGGGGCTTATTTTCTATGAACTATAAAGTGATTAGAAAGACCTTCCTTTAAATATATTTGACTTGTCAAGCGGTAGTATTTCACCGGATAAAGTCAGACGGTTGGAATTGAAGTTGGGGCGTATATCTACGGTGGCATTGTTGCTTCCATAAGGTAATGTTATACTTACCTGAGCAGATATACCTACACCCATTACACTCATTGTCAGATATATGCTTCCTTTCTTGTCGGTTTTGATCTTGTAACCGGAAACATTGCCGTCTACAGTGACACCTCCTAATCCGTTAGGACCGCTGGCAGGAATGTTGAATGCTATCTGCACGGATGATTTATCACCGTCTACCATTACAAAATTGGTATTAGAAGAAACAAAGGCATTTCTTCCTCTTTTAAATATAACCCGGTCAGCTTCCAGTGTGAACGCTTTATTTTCTATAGCTTGTCTGGCTTCTTCGAACAAGGCTTGTTCCATAGCTTTTTGCGCCTCTTTCTTTTCCTGACGAGTCATTTTTTTTGTTGTTTGTGCTTGTGAGTAGCCTACGCAGCAAAACAAGGTGACGAATACTAATAAAATAATCTTTTTCATATATGTATCTTTTATGTTATTGTTTGGATATGAAACAAATATAATAATTATTTTGTTGAAAGGACTTTATCTTATTTTTTAATTAAAAGCTTCTATGACTTTATATTTTGTACAATGTGTCAAAAAGGGGGAGGACAGTATGGCGAATCCTGGCGCAAAAAACAATGGAACTTGATGCAAGATTGGGTAAACCTTGTAACAAGATATTGCGGAATTTGATACACGTACATAAGTACGTGTTGGCTTATGCTTGCGTATATGTAGCCCGATGCCAACGTATGTTGCAAGCTTACGTTACTGATGTTGTTGAATATGTCTTTATGTTTTTAGAAAACATCAGCACCTTTTTAAAAAAAGATAACCGCCTTTTAAAAAAAGACAAGGGCGTTTTAAAAAAAGGTCAGCATGTTTCAGCGTATATGCCTATCATGTTCAGCGTACATTACTCCATCACTAAGCCGATATTCTTCCTTCTCCATTTATCCTTTCATCTTATTAAAAACACACAGTCAATCAAGCGGTTAAAACTGGAACCGCTTCCCCTCACTCCCGTTTCAACGGTAAGCGTCTCCGCGATTCTATCTTGTCGCCCTTTTTTCATTCTTATATTTTTG
>OGYB01001422.1_pt1 | contig 10789 bp, 7 predicted proteins | sample 1576421 | NCBI WGS metagenome assembly OGYB01 (sample SAMEA3541577, study PRJEB24748) | human gut metagenome | biome: human gut; feature: human-associated habitat; material: faeces | place: China | collected 2012 | reverse complement strand
AAAAATATAAGAATGAAAAAAGGGCGACAAGATAGAATCGCGGAGACGCTTACAAACGTGAAAGGATGGGTGAAGGGAACACCCTTCACCTATAAACTGCTTATAGATAGGATAATACAAGGAAAAGTGAAGGGTGAAGAGATTGTTCATTATAACTCTTCGCATACCCGCATTTCCATACCTTTATATACCACTACAATTTTGTGTAGTTGCGTGGAGCCAATAGCTTGTTTCACCGTGTCCGTGTCGGCATAGCGGTTGGCCTGGGCGATGGCTTCCTGACGCAATTCCTCCACACGGTTTTCAGAATCGCGATATTTGGCGTACTTCAACTCAACGATGTAGCTGTGCTTCATGTCAGAATATATGTCCAACATGGGACAGAGGAAAATATCGACGTAACCCGCTTGTGTATCTTGCTCGGAGATAGGACGGTAGAAGCGGTTTTGCGCAGTCATGGCCAAGGTGAAGCCGTGAACGAAGAATTCGCCCTTTTGCTTGTCACGCTGGGATGCATAACGTTTCAGGCAGTCGGCAATGTAACCGAAATAGGCTTGCCAATTGCCATCATAGGCGAGTTGACTTGAAAGTTCGCTCTTTTCGTAGCTGCTGAAATTCAAGTCTGCGTCGTTATAGGTATTCAGCAAATAAGTGTAGAGCTGCTCTTGAACCACCAGGTTCGGAATGGTCAGTTTGGTCTTGCCTTTATCTATTCCGCTAATGGTTAACATTCCGAAATAGTAGAGCAGGCTTATAAAATTGTCCGGATTGGTGATGTTGACGGCAGGGAAACCTTTCTTCAGGTCACCAGTGATATAACCTTGACTCACTAAAGTTTGAATGACGGAAGCATCGTGTGCAAACTCTTTATCCTTTCGAATGAGCATACGCAGCTTTTCATAGTCGATACGTATATTATCTTCTATCATTTCTCGTGGTGCTTTGCCGTTATCTATGTAATTCTTCACGAAGTAGAGCACCATGTTGGAGTTGTACATGGTAGTTTCACCGTAACAATCCTGTGCGAAGCAATAATTGTCGTACCACGGTTTCATTATTTCCATCAGTTCGTCAACAGTATGGCGGAAAGGGCTGTTCGTTGAATAATAAGTCAGCATTTCGCGCACTTCTTCTTCGGTGAACCCCATCATTTGGTTAAATTGAGGGGTAAGTGAGTAGTTTGTGCCGATGTTGAAGCCACTCGTCAGGTCATCCATCGTTACGGGGCTTACGCCGGTGATGAAACAACGCTCTATGCTGGAATAAGTCCCTGCCTTCACCTTATTGAAGAAAGCACGCAGATAACCTTCGCCATGCGTTTCATCAGTGTAGCGGTGCAAACTTTCCGCATCGGAAAGGATGGCGTTGGTGAAGTGGTCGTATTCGTCGATGAAGAGATACATTTTCTGTCCGGCACGTTCGCACTCCGAAACCAAATAGTCCAGTTGGTTGACAGCCCCGTCCTTTTCGTCCAATCGTTCTCTGATACCTTGTGGCAGGAGGTCAGAATAGACTTCACAGAAGAAGTCGAAGCGGATTTGGCAATGTGCATCCAGTCCTTTTCGATAATCGTTCAGTTCGCCGGTGATACCTGAAAAGTTGAGGTAAAGCACCAGATAGCTGTTGCGGGTTGCTGTGGGATGCTTCCCAATGTAGAGGTCGCCGAATAAGTCGTTGAACTTATCGCGGGTACGCACATCGTAGTAGTGTTGCAGTACGTTCAGCGTGAGGCTTTTGCCGAAGCGGCGGGGACGGATGAAGAAAAAGAACCGGTCTGCCTGCTCTATCATAGGAATGAAGCGGGTTTTGTCTACATAATAATAGTCTTCGCGGCGGATGACTGCGAAGTTCATCATACCGTAAGGCAAACGCTTTCTGTTGGGTACTATATATTCCATTGGATCCATCTTCTGTCCTCCTGCTGATTTCTTATTTAACAACTTGCTTCTTTAGCGTTAACGACACAAAGATAGTAAAAGTTCTTGTTGGGTACGAGGCATCCTCAAAAAAGTATTGGAAAAACTCATTCACACAAAGAACTACAGCCCTGACAAAGCTATTCTGAAACAGCAGTGAAGTGGCGGAAATAATTCTCGAGGTTAGCTTGTATATATTGAAAGATACTGTATTTTTGTGCAGAACTAAAAAAAGAACAGACTATGTTGGACATTATTTTGATTGTAATTAGTGCCCTTTGTATGATAGCCGGGTTAGCAGGTTGTATTCTGCCGTTTCTTCCCGGTCCGCCTATTGCTTATGTGGGGTTGATCATTCTGCACTTCACGGATAAGGTACAATATTCTACGACACAATTAATCGTATGGTTATTGATTGTAGCTGTTTTGCAGGTATTGGATTATTTCACTCCGATGCTGGGAAGTAAATATAGTGGCGGTAGTAAATGGGGTAATTGGGGATGTATCATAGGAACTCTTGTCGGTCTTCTTTTCTTGCCTTGGGGGATTATTCTCGGTCCGTTTCTAGGAGCGGTGATTGGTGAACTATTAGGAAATAAAGAGTTCTCGCAGGCACTCAAATCAGGTGTGGGCTCTTTACTCGGATTTATATTCGGAACTTTACTGAAGTTCGTTGTCTGCGGTTATTTTTGCTATCAATTTATCATAGGTCTTATTCGGTAACCTATTTGATGTTGTAAAACATTCGTAAGAATAACCTATCTATTGCCTTTACATAGAGTACTAAATCGATGTGTGTTCGTCTTTATTGAAGTAGCACATTGAGGTAGTACCATGAAAAAGACTTTTACTTATCTTTCTTTTATCATTTTCTTGGGGTGGTTTCCCTTGCTTTTTGCGGGAGAAATTTATGTATCCCTGCAGGGGAATGATAAGAATCCCGGGACAAAGGAAGCCCCGTTTAATACATTAAACCGGGCAATCAAGCAGGCTCGTGAATGGCGTAGACTGAATCGGCCGGAAGTAGCCGGAGGAATTTATATTCGTTTGGAAGAGGGCGTTTATGCCCAGCGCAATTCTCTGTTTCTTCGTTCGGAAGATAGTGGGACACCCGATTCTCCAACAGTGATTTGTGCGGTAGATGGTGCTCACCCTGTGATTAGTGGTGGAGTTGCTGTTACAGGATGGAAGCGTGGATGCGATAATCCGGCAATTCCTGAAGAGTTGAGGCAGAAGATATGGTCGGCAGAGGTTCCCCTAATAGGAAATAGAAGAGTCGAAACCCGGCAAATGTGGGTGAATGGCAATAAAGTTCAAAGAGCTGCGCAATTTCCTGACGGAGGAATGGAACGAATGATTGACTTCAATCCGGAGGAACAAACGATAACGATCCCTGCCTCTTATGTGAACAGTTCCCGGGAATCACAGAGTATAACTGGACTACAAAATGCCAGTCAACTGGAAATGATTGTCCATCAACGCTGGGCGATTGCTATTTTGCGCGTGAAAAGTATAGACGTGAAAGACGGACAAGCTGTAGTTCGCTTCCATGAACCTGAAAGTCACCTGGAGTTTGCGCATCCCTGGCCGCAACCCGTCATCGGAGGAGAGAAAGGAAATTCTTCCTTCTGCCTGATCAATGCACTGGAATTGCTGGACCAACCCGGTGAATGGTTCCAGGAATATCCTTCCGGCACGATTTACTATTATCCGCAGGCGAGCGAAAATATGGAAACAGCTGAAGTGATTATCCCTACCTTAGAAACTTTAGTGACCATAGACGGTACATTGTCTCGTCCGGTAAAACATATACAATTTAACGGAATTACTTTTGCGCATACCTCCTGGATGCGTCCTTCTTTTCAGGGGCACGTCACCTTGCAAGGGGGATTTCCTTTATTGGATGCCTATAAACTACAAGAACCGGGGCTTCCGGAAAAAGCGGAACTGGAGAACCAAGCCTGGATCACCCGTCCCGAAACGGCAATACGTGTAAGAGGTGCCGAGCATATTGATTTCAAGCATTGCACGTTCCGTCATTTATCATCCACCGGACTGGATTATGAATGGGCCGTTACTGCATCGAGTGTCGAAGATTGTCAATTTACGGATATTGGAGGAACGGCTTTACTGGTCGGTGCATTTCCGGACGGAGGATTTGAGACGCACATTCCTTTTATTCCTGCTGACGTACGGGAATTATGTTCCCATATTACTATCAGAAACAATTTCATCAGTAATGTGACTAATGAAGACTGGGGATGTGTAGGTATCGGTGCCGGATATGTCAGAAACATGGATATTTCTCATAATGAAGTCTGCCATCTGAACTATTCAGGGATTTGTGTAGGCTGGGGATGGACATCGCTGGAGAGCGGAATGTGTAACAACCGGATAGAAGCAAACTATGTACATCACTTTGCCCGTCGGCTATACGATGCAGGCGGTCTGTATACTCTTTCCAACCAGCCGGGTTCCGTCATGCGAAATAATCGGATCGAACATTTAATCGAGGCACCCTACGCTACGAATGACCGTGCTTTTTATATCTATCTGGATGAAGCTACGGACGGATATACAATGGAAAACAACTGGTGTCCTGCTGAACGTTTTGATTCGAACCGCCCCGGGAAAAAGAACGTGTGGAAGAATAACGGGCCTCAAGTGGCGGACAGTATTAAGTACAAAGCCGGAAGAATAAAGCAAGATTGAAACAAATCAATGGATTAACATAGTCATTAATGTACTAGTATAGCAATCAATAAACTAGTGTAATAATCATTAGAACTAGACTAGTATGGTAATCATTCAAACTAATATGATAATTATAGTAATCAATAAACGATATTTAATCAATAAAATAGATGAAACCAACGAACTACCACTTATTTGATTTCCTTGATTTCGATACCGAGTTATCAAGGAATGAGTCGCTTTGGAAAGCATACAAGCCAACGGCTGTTTATGAAAAGGAAGGAGATATTTACGTAACAGTTCCCTTTCAGAAGCAAAAGCTGGCTAACGATATGATGGCGGATACCGATGTTCCCCAGGAGGAATATACGTTAATCATCCGTCAGTATAACATCGGCATCACCCGCCTGTTTCTTGGCTTCGGTGATTATGTACTGACAGATGAGTCGGAAATGCTACAATTCAGTGACCGGATTCAGAAAGTGCCCCTGTTTATAAAAGAACAAAAAGGAAAATGGATTCTTTCGACGGAAGACGGAACGAAGCGTGCCGTTATCAATGTGGAAGAGCCTCTATTAGACCGATGGAGCGAATTGCTTCCCGACCCTCAAGAAACGCTTGACATCACTTTATACCCTGATGGAAAGCGTGAAATCCGCTTGTCAGCCTACGACCATTTTTCGCCTCCCCGTTACGATGCGTTACCTGTTGCCTTTTGCAAACGCGATGGTCGGAAAGAACGGGCAACGCTTTCTTTTGAATGTAAGCCCGATGAATGTTTTGCCGGAACCGGAGAACGTTTCTTTAAAATGGACTTGAGCGGACAGACTTTCTTCCTGAAAAACCAGGACGGGCAAGGAGTCAATAACCGGCGTACTTATAAGAATATCCCCTTCTATCTATCCAGCCGAATGTACGGAACATTCTACCATACATGTGCTCATAGCAAGCTCTCGCTGGCCGGACATTCCACCCGTTCCGTCCAGTTTCTAAGCGACCAGGCATTGTTGGATGTATTTGTAATAGGCGGTGATACGATGGAAGATATTCTTCGCGGTTATCGTGACCTGACCGGCTATCCGTCTATGCCTCCTCTTTGGAGTTTTGGCGTTTGGATGAGCCGTATGACTTATTTCAGTGCCGATGAAGTAGACGAAATATGCGACCGCATGCGTACCGAACACTATCCCTGTGATGTAATTCATCTGGATACGGGCTGGTTCCGTACCGATTGGCTCTGCGAATGGAAATTCAATGAAGAACGGTTCCCCGATCCGAAAGGATTCATCGGGCGGTTGAAAAAGAACGGCTATCGTGTCTCTTTATGGCAACTTCCATACGTTGCAGAAAATGCAGAGCAGATTGATGAAGCCAGAGCCAATGATTATATAGCCCCATTGACCAAACAACAAGCGACCGATGGTTCCAACTTCTCCGCCCTGGATTATGCCGGAACAATCGACTTTACTTATCCGAAAGCAACCGAATGGTACAAAGGACTATTGAAACAACTCCTGGATATGGGAGTAACCTGTATCAAAACCGATTTCGGTGAAAACATTCACATGGACGCCCTCTATAAAGGTATGAAGCCGGAATTGTTGAACAACCTGTATGCCCTGCTTTATCAAAAGGCCGCTTGCGAAATTACGAAAGAAGTGACAGGTGACGGCATAGTCTGGGCACGTTCCGCATGGGCGGGATGCCAGCGTTATCCTTTGCATTGGGGAGGCGATTCCTGTAGTTCCTGGGATGGAATGGCAGGTTCTCTGAAAGGCGGTCTACATTTCGGCCTGTCGGGATTTGCTTTTTGGAGCCATGATGTTCCCGGCTTCCATACATTGCCCAATTTTATGAACTCGGTAGTAGTAGATGATGTGTACATGCGTTGGACCCAATTCGGCGTATTCACATCGCATATCCGTTATCACGGAACCAATAAGCGTGAACCCTGGCACTATCCGGCCATAGCTCCGTTGGTGAAAAAGTGGTGGAAATTGCGTTATTCGCTCATTCCATACATCGTAGAACAAAGTAAACTAGCCATAGAAAGCGGCTATCCGCTCTTGCAGGCACTCATTCTGCATCATCCGGAAGATAAACTTTGTTGGCATATAGATGATGAATACTATTTCGGCAATGATTTCCTGGTAGCTCCGGTGATGAACAGCGAAAACCGTCGGGATATCTATCTTCCCGAAGGAAAATGGGTGAACTTCTTTACGGGAGAACATTTGGAAGGAGCATGCTGGTTGAGAGACGTGTATGTTCCGTTGGAAGAAATGCCCGTATATGTGCGTGCAAATGCCGTGATACCCATCTATTCGGAAGACGTGGACTGTACGGATGAAATGGATTTAAGCAAGAGCATGGCTTTACGCATAGATAATGATTATAAAGGATTTTGGAATAGTTCACCACAGATTACACAGATTGACACAGATGATAAGGGGAGATAAATCATATCTGTGTTAATCTGTGTAATCTGTGGTGGACTATGATAGATTGTGGTAGAAAATTAATTAATTTAGTATAGTATGAAAACATGGAAGAGTAATTTAGAAGAAACAAAACAACGTTATATAAATTGGTGGAACCATAAAGGAATCATTCTCAATATGTGGGAGCACTTCCAGGAAGGAGTGCAACCACATGCAGAGATAACACCTCCCGCACCGGCAAAAGATTTGTCGCAAAAGTGGTTCGACCCTCAATGGAGAGCTGAATATCTGGACTGGTACGTAGCGCACAGCAGTCTGAAAGCGGATATTCTTCCGGTTGCGAATACCCAACTGGGCCCCGGCTCACTGGCCGCCATCTTAGGCGGAGTGTTTGAAGGTGGGGAAGATACCATTTGGATTCATCCCAACCCGGATTTCACCGATGAAATAGTCTTTAACCCCGAACACCCGAACTGGATTCTTCATAAAGAACTCCTGAAAGCCTGTAAAGCGAAAGCCAACGGACACTACTTTGTCGGTATGCCCGACCTGATGGAAGGACTGGATGTCCTGGCCGCACTGAAAGGAACGGATAGGGTATTATTGGACACAGTGATGCAGCCCGAAATCCTGGAACAACAGATGCAGCAAATTAACGACATCTACTTCAAAGTATTTGATGAACTATACGACATCATCCGTGAAGGCGACGAGATGGCTTTCTGTTATTTCTCGTCTTGGGCTCCCGGAAAGATGAGTAAACTGCAAAGTGATATTTCAACCATGATTAGTCAGGATGATTATCGCCGGTTTGTGCAACCTTTTATTCGTGAACAATGTCAGAAGATTGATTATACCCTTTATCATCTGGATGGAGTGGGAGCCATGCATCACCTGCCTGCCTTGCTTGAAATTGAAGAATTGAATGCGATTCAATGGACCCCCGGAGTGGGCGAACCACAAGGAGGATCTCCCAAATGGTACGATCTGTATAAGAAGATTCTGGCAGGAGGAAAGAGCGTGATGGCTTGCTGGGTGACATTAGACGAACTAAAACCCCTATTGGATCATATCGGCGTGGACGGTATACATTTGGAAATGGATTTCCATAACGAAAAGGAAGTGGAACAGGCCATGCGGATTGTTGAAGAATATACCGGTTCTTCTACTTCTGTAAATACCAATGAACATCAACAGGATGCCGACTTGGCAGCTACCGGACAGGAACGTATTTGTATACGGGAAGAACAACACCTGGAAGAGGATAAACTGAAACCTCTGTATGAAGCCATTGTTGCCGGGAAACTGGAACCTGCGGTTGAAATCACCCGGCAAGCCATTGCGGAAGGAGTAGCTCCCCAAATGATTATCAATAATTATATGATTAAAGCAATGGGCGAAGTGGGACAACGTTTCCAGGATGGAAAAGCTTTTGTTCCCCAACTGTTGATGGCAGGACGTGCTATGAAAGGGGCTTTGGAGCTACTGAAACCTTTATTGGCAGGAAGTGCTTCCACTACAATCGGTAAGATTGTCATCGGTACAGTGAAAGGAGATCTCCATGATATTGGTAAAAACCTAGTGGCTTCCATGCTGGAGGGTTGCGGCTTTGAAGTCATTAATATTGGTATTGATGTGACTTGTGACAAGTTTGTGGAAGCTGTGAAGGAAAACCATGCTGACATCTTGTGCATGAGCGCATTGCTGACTACTACCATGACGTATATGAAAGAGGTTATTCAGGCATTGGAAGAGGCCGGTATTCGTAATCAAGTGAAAGTGATGATTGGCGGAGCACCCGTCAGTCAGGGGTTTGCTGACGAAATCGGTGCGGACGGATATAGTGACAATGCGAATACAGCTGTAGCAGTTGCCAAAGAACTGATTGGAAATAAAAAATAGAATAAAAAGGCACGGATTACACGGATCAACACGGCTCTTAATTACATAGCCTATTAAAACCGTGAAATCCATGTAATCCTTGCCTGAAAGAAAATTAGATTTAAACTTACGTTACTTATTTAATACTTGAATTATGCATGTGAAATTTTTAGAGACATTAGATTGGAGTATTCTGATTGCCTACTTCCTGATTTTGATAGCTATTGGTATATGGGCAAGTTCAAAACGAAAAAAGGGGAGTAGTCTTTTCCTTGCGGAGAATTCGTTGAGATGGTATCATATCGGCTTCTCCATGTGGGGGACGAATGTCGGACCTTCCATGTTGATAGCTTCCGCAAGTGCCGGATTTACTACTGGTATTGTTTCGGGGAATTATGCCTGGTATGCATTTGTCTTTATATGTCTGCTTGCTTTTGTCTTTGCTCCCCGATATTTGGGTAGTCGCATCACGACATTGCCCGAATTTATGGGAAAACGTTTCGGACAATCTACCCGTAACATCCTTGCCTGGTATACCATTATTACCATTCTTATTTCATGGCTTGCATTGACTTTATTTGCCGGTGGAGTCCTGATCCGTCAGGTCTTCGATATTCCTATGTGGCAATCGGCATTGCTGTTACTTGTCATCTCCGCTTTCTTCACAATGCTTGGCGGACTGAAAGCTGTGGCCTACACGAATGTATATCAAATGATACTGTTGATTGTAGTATCAGCCACACTGGCTATCATGGGAATCTATAAAGTGGGTGGTGTAGGAGCACTGGTGGACGCCGTTCCAGCGGATTACTGGAATCTTTTCCATCCAAATGATGACCCGGCTTTTCCTTGGCTACCTATTATCCTGGGTTATCCTATTATGGGAGTTTGGTTTTGGTGTACGGATCAGTCGATGGTGCAACCGGTTCTTGCTGCCAGGAATCTGAAAGAAGGACAGATGGGAACCAACTTTACCGGATGGTTGAAAATATTAGATGTACCTCTTTACATTCTTCCCGGCATTATCTGCCTCGCTTTATTCCCACAATTGGAGAATCCCGATGAGGCTTACATGACAATGGTGACTCATCTGTTCCCGACAGGAATGGTTGGCTTGGTATTGGCTGTATTGACAGCAGCATTGGTAAGTACTGTCGGCTCTGCTTTGAATGCATTAAGTACGGTATTCACGATGGATATCTATGTGAAGAAAATCCGACCGCAGGCCAAGCAGAAAGAGATTATCAGAGTGGGACAAGTGGTTACGGTAGTTGGTGCACTGATCTCTGTGATAATAACCATAGCGATCGACAGCATCAAGGGACTGAATCTGTTTAATGTTTTCCAGTCTGTACTGGGATTTATAGCTCCTCCGATGGCAGCTGTATTTCTCTTTGGCGTGTTCTGGAAACGCACCACTACTCTGGCTGCTAATATGGCTCTAACATTGGGAACAGTGTTCAGTATCGGAGTAGGAATCTTGTATTTATGGGTGTTTCCGGCAGAACAATATGATGCATGGCCTCATTTTATGCTGCTTTCCTTCTACTTATTCGTTATCATCGGAATAGGCATGATAGTAGTCAGCCTGTGGGATAAGTCTCCGCAATTGGGCATCTTGAATATGGAAAAGATAGAGGACAAACCTGCACGAATTGTTCTTATCCTATGGGGATTACTTATTGTGACCATGATTGGGCTTTACATCTTCTTCAATGGCCACTAATTTTTATTCACCACAGAGAACGCAGAGGACACAGAGTCTTTTATTATTAGATAATAATCTCTGTGTCCTCTGCGTTCTCCTTTAGATTTGCACTGTGAAAAATAAAGGTTGAAATATTACCTTTGTGGTTA
>OGYB01001417.1_pt1 | contig 10826 bp, 7 predicted proteins | sample 1576421 | NCBI WGS metagenome assembly OGYB01 (sample SAMEA3541577, study PRJEB24748) | human gut metagenome | biome: human gut; feature: human-associated habitat; material: faeces | place: China | collected 2012 | reverse complement strand
CCCGCACTGAGCGCATGCGGCTAGCGCCTCCTCCCTTGGTATTCCCCCGGATATGAGATTATTTTGAATGGTCTTTCTCCTGTTTGCGAAAACCAGCGCACACAATCTGCAAAGCTTATTAAAGCCTTCTCTGCCGTGTATTCTTGTAAGCTTTACTACGGTCGATTCAACTTCCGGCATGGGATAATAGCTTTCCGGCGGCAAATCGATAAGCTTTGACGCCGTATATTGATATTGCGATATAACCGCAAGCGGGCCATAGGCACGGCAGGACGGCTGAGCAAAAAACCGGGCAGCCGCCTCGCTTTGAAGCATCAGGGTCATGCTCTCAATCGGAAGGCCGCTCTTTAACAGCCTCATGCATATGGGAGTTGTGACATAATATGGAAGGTTGGCCACAACATCAATCGTTTCGCCCTTCAGCATCTCATGAATAAGGCTTAGATCACACTTTAAAAAATCTGAAAAAAGCATGGTTACATTATCGCATCCCTCCAAGGCAAAGCTTAGGACCTGCTCAAGTCCCCTGTCTATTTCGACTGAAACGACATGGCGCGCCCGCTTTGAGAGCATACGTGTCATCGTACCCAAACCCGCCCCGATCTCAAGAACACCTTTTCCATCGATATCAGCGCCATCAACTATGGACTCTAGAGCGCCCCTATCGTCGATAAAATTCTGGCCAAGGGCTTTATTGGGCTTCAAGTCAAACCTGTTCATTAAATACTTTGTATTAAGCTTATCCATACCTATGGGTTCCTCGGAACAACTACACTGTTTTTCAGAATATAAATCTTGAAATTGCGTTTTCTCCCCCAGCGTCTGCATTCGCCTTCGGTATTGAAAAACAGGTCCACAAGGTTTTTCATGCCGTTTTCCGCGTGGCGAAACCCTCCGGTATCCAGGGCGGTGCCGTAGCCGTAACCTGGAACGTATATCTTGGAATAATACGGTATTACCTTTGGGTTAACCGCAATGGTGCCAAGATCGGGCCAGGTGCCCTTTGCCGTCCTCTCCCCCGTGTGCGTATATGCGGTGCATTCCACATGCATTACCTCCGCGATCATATCCTCTGTAGGCGGGGCTTTATAGCGCCTCCATTCGCCCAAATAGCTGGTTTGATACCGAATCCTCGTTCCGACCCGTATTACCTCGTCAACCGCTTCGGCAATCACTGCCTGGTCTACCGTTTCGCGCGATATTTCAACGCCGTCCTTAATGGTTATTCTCTGCGTAATCTGTTTGGTTCCGTCCCTTCCCTCCTGTTGGATTACGCTCTTGCCCTCATACATCGTGCTGTCCTTCACAATTATCTCCTGGGAATAGAGCGGCCTGTAAGAGGTAGCGTATTCAATCTCGACCGAAGCATAACTTATCCTTTGTCCTGGCTCAAGCTCTGCAAAGGGCTTATGCGACAGCTCGTCATCGGCATCATATAAAATGTTGGCCTTTGCTAACGCGTCCCCCACAGTTCCCCCGCCAAGGCTTACCACAGTTACCTTGTCCTCAGACGCTACCGCGACGGGAAAAGCCCTGTCAACCTCTATTGACATCCCATCGTCAAGCATCGCATCCAATGGATATGATACAATATCCTCAGAATTCAAAACTATTTGCGCTTCCCTCAGAAACTCCCCTACGGTTTTTGGCCAGACCAGATATTGGGCTGATTTACCGTTTGCATTTAGCAATACCGTCACCCTGCCGTCCTTCGTGTTTGACATTCCATACAGCGATATCAGCGACAATATGAATCCCGCGGCCAAAAGCAGGTCAAGCGCGACAAAACCAATGCGTCTAAGGTTCACTGAATGGGTTTTATACGGTGATTCAGTGCCGTTATCTTCGGCAGATTTAGACGCTATAACGCTCCTTAATTTGGAAGTTAAAGAAAAAAGGCACGTTCTAAATCGTGCCATAACGCCGGTTAATGGCCTTATAGTGCTATAACTGTCGCGGTCCGCCTCTGTATCCGAGCCGGCAGTTCGTCTTTGAGTATTCATAACTCCCCCTGTTTTACTAAAGCTTACGGACAACTGTTTATCTTGTACACAAACTTAAACAAATATTAGCATAAAACTTTCTTGCTGTCAAACCCGCGCGCTTTGCCAATTATAAAGCGCTGACAATAAGCGTTTGCCAATACTTCTACTTTATTATATAATAAGGTGGATTTAAATATATGGAGGCATATTTTGAAAAAAGCGCTCTCGTATATCTTCGTATTGGTTTTTGTGCTTACGACCGTATTCGCCGGAGGCTGTTCTAAAAACGTCTCAGCTTCCGCCGGTGAGCTTATTACAGCGTTTCTTGACAAGCTCTGCGCTGGAGAATACAGCGAGTGTTATAAATACCTTGACACCGACTCCGCGAGGAGTCAGGGGGATATGGAGCAGATCATAAGCTCCGTGACCAAGTCGGTCTGGGCGCGCTATAACGTAATCGGCGATAATGGAAAACGCATTGAATACGACCCTGACAAGGCGTATTTCACCGCGTCTCCCAGCCTGGAGGTAACCCCAACGGCGAATACTTCAACGGGCGGGATCGATGTATCACCCGATGCGGCTTCTACTGGCGTCAATGTCTCGACAGCTAAAAGCGTTCCGCTTTCAAACGGTAATCCATCAAACGAGCCTGGTCCCACTCCGTCCCCTACAGGGATTATAACGCCCGTACCTTCCCCGTCGCCAGCTCCGGCGGCCGCGGAGGATAAGCCGCTTGAGGATGTGCTTGAGGAAATCGAATCCCTTTTGGGAAACCAGCAGTACCTTGAGTATACATTTGAAAACATATCAGAGGAACGTTTTGCGGCGCTTTATGAGTCAACATTTGATATGCTTGACATAACCTCTATGTCGTACTCGATTGAATCGCTAAATGAAGGCCAGTATATGACCACGGTCAGCTATAGCCTTACGTATCGCTCAGCGCTGGCAGGCGATATGACATATCGGTTTAGCCTTGCTCTTCGCAACCGCAGCGACGGCTGGACCGTTCCCTGGTCCCCTTCCCTGATCTTCCCCAGCATGGATTGGGGCGACAGAATAGTAAAGCACAGGCTTGCTTCATCCAGAGGGGAGATTGTAGCTGCTAAGGGTTTCGTTATGGCTGAAAACGTAAGCGCCCACGCAATAGTAGCCAACACCTCAGAGATTGCTGAACCTGTCGCGTTTGCCCAGCAGGTTGCCTCCCTGCTTGGGCTTGACGCCAGCGCCATTGAAAAGCGAATTCGCGGCGCTTCATCAGGCTCATCGGTCTTGCTGGACAAGCTATATCCTGACGAGCTTACCGACACGCTTAAGGAACAGCTTATGCTTATAGACGGAGTGAGTATAGATTCCGAGGGCTACGGGGCTCTGCGCAATTATCCTTTCAGCGATACTCTGGCCCATGTTCTGGGATACGTTGGCTATATCGACGGGGACAAACTGGACCAGTATAACGAGGGACGCACCGGCGAGGATGGATTGTATAACCCTGATTCCATCGTAGGAAGGTCCGGCCTTGAAAGGCTGTATGAATCCGACCTTCGTGGCAGGGACGGCTATATGATCTTCATCAGAAGCTATGAGGGAATAAACCAGGGGACGCTGTATAAAAAGGACGTTCAGAATGGTTACGATATCAAATCTACCTTTGATATGGATTTGCAGCTCAGGCTTGAGGAAGTGCTTGATTTAACGCTTTATGGCGACGACGTGGCCGCCGCCGTAGTCGTAATGAATCCGACAACAGGGGCGATTCAGGCAATGTCCTCATACCCGTCATATGACATAAATCAACTTGCGCGCGGAAATACTGACTATTATAAAGCGCTAACCGACGACGCTCAAAAGCCGCTTCTCAACAGGATAACACAGGGCCTATATCCTCCCGGGTCTACCTTTAAGGCTTTTACTGCGGCTGCCGCGCTTCAATACAATGTCTTAACGCCCGATTATGTATTTACAGGCAAAATAGTAAACGATTACTGGACTCCCACCGAATACGGCACATGGATCTGGCCATCCATAAAGCGGGCCGAGATACGCAATAGGGAGCTTCCGCTAAACATGCGAAACGCTATGCTGCACTCGGACAATATCTACTTTGCCAACGCCGCCCTGCTGATGGGCGAGGACCGCTTTATTCAGTTTTTAGAAAAAATCGGGATGAACGACAGCGTCCCGTTTGAACTGGGATCCTCAAACTCCCAGATAGTAAACGAAAACACCGATATTTCATATAAGCTGCTCGCGGACATGGGATATGGCCAGGGCGAGCTGCTGGTAACGCCGCTTCAACTGGCGGCCATGTTTTCAGCGTTTGCAAACGGCGGGTCCATGGTTGTCCCCCGCATGGTCGAGGGGTTGTATAAAACAGAAGGCTCAAGCTATAGCGCCGTATCAACTAGCGAACCAGAAACATGGATAGAAAACGCAATCAGCCAATCCGCCGTTTCTAAACTTCTGCCCATGCTTGAAGATGTTGTAAACTCCAAGTATAACGGTACAGGACGTCCCCTGCGCGTAAAAAACTGCACGGTGGCGGGCAAGACGGGTACAGCGGAAATCGGCTCGGACAAGAGCCGTGAGATATCCTGGTTTGTAGGATTCAGAACAGGGGTATCCGATGAGGATGCGAGGCTTGCCCTTGTCATGATTGAGATACCCAATGAGGATAAATATACCAGCCTCAAGTTCGACATCGCACGGGCTATGCTTGAGATGGAAGCCGCTCCCGATGAGGATACCGGCGGATAACTGAGCATATCCTCCATATTTTCGGTTGCGGCAATGTTTCTCGTTGCTAATGGAGTCCCATAGGTATAGAATAAAGTGTATGAAAAATGCGCGGATAATTGTGCGCTAACATAAAAACGGAGGTACAGCGAATGAACAAAATTGTAACTGCAAAGGAGGCGCTGTCCAGGATCAAGGATGGCGATACGCTTCTAGTAGGCGGATTCCTTCAGGGTGGAAGCCCAGAATACATTCTGGGCGAACTGGTCGATCATCCGGCCAGGCATCTGACAATAGTCAACAACGACATGGGACTTGCCGAAAACAACCTTACAAAGATAATGGAAAACGGCAGGGTTGACAAGATAATCTGCACTTATATAGGCCTTAACCCAATGGCCCAGCAGATGTACCATACCGATCCAACTACGGTTGAGCTTAACCCACAGGGTACTCTGGCAGAACGCATACGCTGCGCAGGCGCTGGAATCGCGGGATTTTATACGCCGACAGGCGTTGGCACCGTTATAGAGGAGGGCAAGGAAAAGCGCAGCTTTGACGGGGTGGAATACCTATTTGAAAGGGCGCTTTCGGGAGATGTCGCCATTGTTCATGCGGCTGTTGTTGACGAATCTGGAAATTGCTTTATGAAAGGCTCTTCAAAGAACTTCAACGCCGTAATGCCCGCCGCTGCCGAATATGTAATTGTTGAAGCTGAAAAAATCGTTCCCGTAGGCGAAATTGACAGCGAACTTGTAACCGTATCCGGTATATTTATAGATGCAATCGTAAGCATTCCCAAGGAGGGCAAATAAATATGGCACTTGATAAGAAGAACTTTATCGCAAAGCGCGTGGCTATGGAGCTAAACGACGGAGACGTTGTAAACCTTGGCATAGGTCTGCCCACTCTGGTAGCCAATCATATACCTGACGGCATAAACGTAACGTTTCACGCTGAAAACGGCATAATCGGCGCGGGGCCGCCTGCTGGCGAAGACGAGCTTGATTTGGATATATTCAATGCCGGAGGACAATACATAACGGTTGTAAAGGGGGCAAAATTTCTATCAAGCGACGAATCCTTCGCAATCATCAGGGGCGGGCATGTGCACATGACCGTTCTTGGCGCGCTTCAAGTGGATCAAAAGGGAAATCTCGCCAACTGGAACGTGCCTGGCAAAAAGGTAACTGGTATGGGCGGAGCTATGGACCTGGTTGCAAAGGCGAAGAAGGTAATAGTAGCCATGGAGCATACGGCAAAGGGTAACCATAAGATCCTGTCGGAATGCACTTTCCCATTGACAGGGGCCGGAGTAGTAGACATCATCATTACCGACCTGGGGTTCATGGAGGTAACGCCCGAGGGCCTTGTCCTTCGGGAAATCGCGCCCGGCGTATCCGTTGAGGAGGTACAAGCCGCCACTGGAGCCAAGCTTATAATACCAGATGATATTAAAGTAATGAACGTAGAATAGATTTGCGGGAGGAGCAGGATCAATGAAGGATATCGTAATAGCGTCGGCATGCAGGACGGCCATAGGTTCATTCGGCGGCGCGCTTAAGGACGTGCCAGCGGCCGAGTTGGGCTGCATTGTAATAAAAGAAGCTGTCAAACGCGCGGGGATCAATCCGTATGATATCGACGAAGTAATAATGGGGTGCGTGCTTCAGGCCGGCCTGGGGCAAAACGTAGCCCGACAGGCCATGATTAAGGCAGGCCTGCCGGTTGAAACCCCTGCTATGACCATAAACAACGTATGCGGTTCAGGCCTGAAGTCGGTAAATACCGCAGCCGCGTTAATACAGGCTGGCGACGCGGATGTGGTGCTGGTAGGCGGAATGGAAAACATGAGCATGGCGCCATACGCGCTTCCTAAAGCGCGCTTTGGTTACCGCATGAGCATGCCGGAAGACGTAGTGGTGGACACGATGGTAAAGGACGGCCTTTGGGAAGCGTTTAACAACTATCATATGGGCGTAACGGCTGAAAACCTTGCAAAGCAGTATGGAATAACGCGCGAAATGCAGGATGAGTTTGCCGCAAACAGCCAGCAAAAGTGCGAAGCAGCCCAAAATGAGGGGCGGTTTAATGAGGAAATAGTTCCCGTGCCGGTAAAGGTCAAGCGCGACACCGTTATGTTTGACCGCGACGAATTTCCGCGCTCCGGCGTAACCAAGGAGGGTTTGGGCAAGCTTAGACCCGCATTTATAAAGGACGGAACCGTAACCGCTGGAAACGCCTCCGGAATAAATGACGGAGCTGCCGCATTGATAGTTATGAGCGCTGAGAGGGCGGCGGAATTGGGAGTAGAACCCATTGCAAGGATTATCTCAACGGCGTCGGCCGGCGTAGAGCCGCATATAATGGGAATAGGTCCCGTTCATAGCACAAAAAAGGCTCTTAATAGGGCTAAAATGACATTGGATCAGATCGACCTCATAGAGGCAAACGAAGCTTTTGCCGCCCAATCCATTGCGGTAAGCAAGGATATGGGATGGGATATGGATAAAGTTAATGTAAACGGCGGCGCGTTGGCCCTTGGCCATCCCATTGGCGCATCGGGAGCCAGGATCCTGGTGACTCTGCTTTACAGCTTGAAGCGCATGGGCAAAAAAACCGGCCTTGCCACGCTGTGCGTAGGCGGCGGCATGGGCGTGACAACCATTGTAGAGGCGATATAGGGGTTATTGCTTTCCACGCATCACTGAATATGTAACTTAGCATTTTGCGCCATCGTCCTTTTAAAGGGCGGTGGCGTATCCTTCATAGCGCGTTAAGTATTAGAATTTAGCGTGTCATAAAAGCGGGTAAACCACTTTTTGAGGTTTGCCCGCAAAAAAGGCCATAAGGCCTTTCACTAAGTGCTATCAGCACTTAGTGAGCTTAACCCGCAAAAAAGGCCATAGGGCCTTTCACTAAGTGCTGTATAGCACTTAGTGAGCTTAACCCGCAAAACATGGCCTTCGGCTGCGAGCAGCTATCAGGCCGTGTTTTGCTCTCAAGGTATCAAAAATCACCGTACATGCCGTTGATTTTTGATAGATTGTAAAATTGAGGTGATGTTCCAGAGCCTATACTATTCCCTGTGCATTTTTTGGAGTTCTTAGAACCTTTTTTGCAAAAAAGGTTCTAAGCCGCCGGAGGCAATTCTTAAATCCGTAATTTTGGGCGGCGTGTACGGCCAAAATTACACCTTGCGGATGCGTGAGCGGTGAGCGAACGCATGCGGAGAAACTCACAAAACGGAGGAATCCGTTTTGTGAACCGCCTATGGCGGTAATAGGTTCTAAGCCGCCGGAGGCAATTATCAAAATCCGTAATTTTGGGGGCGTACACGCCGCCATAGAACCGTTCATGCCGACTTTATGAAGGGTTTACAGCGGATTGCAGCAGCTATTGACGTAGGTTATATACTCAAATCTATGGCCGCCGTATTCCATCACGTCCGACCGTTCCGCCACCCTCCAGCCAAGCGCGTCCAGGTTGCACAGGTATGCGTCGGCCTCGAAGCTGCCATGGATATGCGTGATATAGGCGCGCTCGCACAGGGGCATGAGCAGCTTATATATTTCAGCGCCCCCGATCACCCAGAGTTTAAGGCCTGAAAGCCTGCCAATCGCCTCAATGAGCTGACCCGCGGTGTTTACAACCGCCGCGCCCTCAATGGCAAGGCCGCTGTCGCGCGACAGTACGATGTTGACGCGGTTTGGCAGGGGCTTTTGATTGGGCAGGGTCATGAACGTCTTTCTGCCCATTATAACAACCCCTCCCTGGGTAAGCCTCTTAAAGCGCATCATGTCGGGCTTAAGCCTGCACAGCAGGTTTGGGCCGTTGCCTATTCCCCAGTTATCGTCCGCGGACGCTATAAGGTTCATAATTTACCTCCTCAATCGTAAGCTCATCCCTTCTAAGGGCGTACGTATCCGAAAAAAACGCGCCGCCGCTATACAGCCACCGGTATTTCATGCCTGAATGGGTGGGGCTGGTAGTTTTCAAGGGAAAAGCTATTCTCAGTAAACCCGTAAAAATCGTCTACGCCCTTATCCATTATAAATACCGGCGCGCTCCGCGGGGTTAGGGCGATCAACTCCTCAATTATCGGGATGTGGCGGTCGTAGATATGCGCGTCGGCAATTACATGCACAAGTTCGCCCGCCTCTAGGCCGCTGACCTGCGCAAACATATGCACCAGCACAGAATACTGGCATACGTTCCAGTTATTCGCCACAAGCATGTCCTGAGACCTCTGGTTCAGTATCGCGTTGAGCCGGTTTTCCGAAACGTTCAGCGTCAGGCTGTAGGCGCATGGGTAAAGCCGCATCTCACTCAGGTCGTGATGGTTATAGATATTGGTCATGATCCTGCGGCTAAGCGGGTTATGCTTCAGGTCGTAGAGCACACGGTCAACCTGGTCAAACATGCCTTCGCTGTATCTGTGCTTTACGCCCAGCTGATAGCCGTACGCCTTGCCAATCGTATGATCCGCGCCTGCCCAGGCGTCCCAAATGCCGCTGTTTAGCTCCCGCACATCGTTTGATTTCCTCTGCCAAATCCAAAGCAGCTCGTCCACCGCCGTTTTAAGACGGATCCGCCGGAGCGTGAGGGCGGGAAACTCTTTGGACAGATCGTAGCGGTTTACTATTCCAAAGCGCTTAACGGTATGCGCCGGCGCGCCGTCCTCCCAACGCGGGCGCACGCCGTGTCCGGTATCCCAAAATCCGTTTTTCAGTATATCCCTGCAGTTGGCTATAAAAACCTGGTCAGCGTAGCTCATGGCGCGTTACCTCCGGATGTCGTCGATGTTGTAAAGGTAAGTATATCAGGCGGGAGGGTCTTAAAACAAGCCTTGGCAAAGGAATGGGCTCCACTTAATATGGGCGCTGCATACGGCGGCTTTTATACTTTTAATGGGCCGTGAAGCCTGTTTTATGCTTTGCTCCCGCCATATCAGCCTTAAACGGCGGATTGTGTCATAATACGCCGAATTTATATATATTTTTATTACCCCTTGCATCGGACATAAGCATACGCTATAATCTTTTGGTGTAAACGCTGATGTAGCTCAGTAGGTAGAGCACTTCATTGGTAATGAAGAGGTAGGCAGTTCGAATCTGCTCATCAGCTCCACGCCGGGGCAAACGGTTATCGCTTGCCCCGGCTTTTTTTACAAAACGCGGAGCGCACCCATAACCTGCTCCGCTTCTTAAGCAAAAGCTCCCGCCCGCTTGGGGCGCTACCCTTGTAAACGCGGCCGTCGCCCCTCCGTGTCACAGACAAATTTTTGTGGGAATGCCCGTAGATGCGGAAAGTTGGGGTTATAAAGGGATATCCCAGCGATCGAAATACCGGTCATACCCAACAGCCCTTCAATATGGCCTTATCGGCCCGTATTTTCATGTCCGATCTAACCTGGCCCGCAAGATTAAGCCGGCCGCTAACATTAATTTTATTTTCGTTCCTATGACTCGCCGCAGACAATACCCGGCGTTATTGACATCCATACGCGAATTGGTTATACTGTACCCGCATTTTCAATAAAACAGGAGAATAGCCTTTATGAGTATGCTTCCAGGACGCATTTGGTAAAGCGTGGGCGAATGCGCAGCCTGCTCCGGCCTGCCGGGGCTGTTATTTTCGTGTGTCTGAAAGGATAATATAATGGATCCAAAAGCTAAAAACGCCTGGAAGCGCGGTTTTTTCACGTTAGCGTCCGGTCAGGCGTTCTCCCTTATCGGCAGTTCTGCGGTTCAGTTTACGCTGATCTGGTGGCTGGCTGACAGCACAGGCTCAGCGCTGATGCTCTCCGTGGCGGGACTGGCGGCGTTTTTGCCTCAGCTCATTCTCGGGCCGTTTGCCGGCGTATGGATAGACAGGCTGAAGCGCAAGCGTATTATAATCTGCGCGGACCTGTTTATCGGCCTCTGCGCCGCCGTATTTGCGGTATTGTTTTTATTCATGGACGTCCCGCATTGGGTGGCCTGCGCTGTTCTCGGGCTCAGGGCCGTGGGCAACGTATTCCATACGCCGGCCATATCCGCCGCGCTTCCGATGATCGTGCCCGAGCAGGAACTGGTCCGCGCCAACGGATGGACGCAGTTC
>OGYB01001410.1_pt1 | contig 10857 bp, 12 predicted proteins | sample 1576421 | NCBI WGS metagenome assembly OGYB01 (sample SAMEA3541577, study PRJEB24748) | human gut metagenome | biome: human gut; feature: human-associated habitat; material: faeces | place: China | collected 2012 | reverse complement strand
GGTGTACTTGCCGTCTTCGCCCATGAACTCGAAAGGCTTGAAGTTTGTGTCGTGCGCGACGACGAGCTTCTTGGCCATGGCGGGGGCGCACAGCGCGGCCACCAGGGCAAGGCCGAGGGCGATCTGGATAAGACGCTTCATGTGGTTCCTCCGGTCTGTTACGGCTTGTGCGCGCACGGCCCGTGGTGCGTCGCGCGGCGTGCGCGCGAACCGGATAGGCATTGCAGAATCCGGACGGGAAATCAAGGGTGCCGGGCCGCGTGAGCGGCTGGTGCACGGTGGCGTGGGCGCCTGGATAGAGGGGTGGGCAGATGCTGCTGTGCGAAAAACGGGCCGGAAGGGGTATCCCTTTCGGCCCATGCGTTGTTGCGGATTGCGGGGGCTACTATGCCAGTCTTCGAGCATTACGGAGGTGGTATCAGAGCGACTGTCGCATGCGTGGGAAAGGCAAATGAAAGTTTTTGGGGGAGGGGGTACGGGGGAGGAGACCCATTTCACGCCTTGCGGACGCCATCCGTAAGGCTCGGAGACTCGCCAGCGGCTGCCGCAAAAGGGTCCCTCCCCCGAATGAGTTTGGCTTTGTCAGCAGGATGAGGGCCGCTACACCGCCTTGCCCCCTGCGGCGGGCGCGGGGCAGGCAGGCTGGCCCGGCTCGCCATCGTCGAAAAAGGCCAGGCTGGCGGACGAAATGACCACGATCACCGACCCCACGTTGTGAAACACGGAGGCCATCACCGGCGAGAGCAGGCCATAGCCGCTGCCCAGGATGGACAGCGCGTTGAACAGCACGCCGAGGCCGATGTTGATCTTGATGAGCGAGATGGCCCGGCGCGAAAGGCGCACCAGAAAGGGCAGGCGGCCTATGTCGTCGTGGGTCAGGGCCACGTCGGCGGTTTCCAGCGCCACGTCTGTGCCACTGCCCATTGCAATCCCAATGGCGGCAGCTTTCATCCCTGGCGCGTCCATAATACCATCACCGACCATCGCCAGGGGCGCATGTTGATTCAGCTTGGTCACCGCTTTGACTTTATCTTCCGGCAATAGGCCCGCTTTAAACTCCAGCCCCAGCTCCCCGGCAAAATGGCCGCAGCCGCGAATCACGCGGCCCCCCGCCACAAAACCCGCGCTGACACAACCTCTGTCAAAATGCAAATATGCCATGTTCGTTTCAGCCGGGTCTTCGCCCGGAAATTCCGTTTCGTAGCACCGGGCGAACCCGATGGCGGCCACGTTGATGTCGTTTTCCAACACGACGGGCACGCCGTAACGCCGCGAAAGAGCAGGCTCCACCGCCACACTGTGCAGTCCGCCTTCTTTATCCGCATGCCAAAAGCAGCCTTCCCGCACCACACCGGGCAGTCCCAAGCCAATGGAGCGGATATCTCTTTGCGCGAACAGGCCGTCCAAAAACGCCAGCACGGGCGTTCGCAGGCCGTCTGCTCCGGCCTTCAGAGGAACGGCCCGGACAATCTCTCCGTGCACATCCACCAACAGGCCGTGAGCCTGCCCGTCTGTGATACACACGGCCGCACCATAGTATTTGTCCCTGCGCAGACTGTATTGCGCCGCTCTGCGGCCGCCACTGGAGGCGCTCAGGCCGGTACATTCCACCTCGCCGTCCCGCAGCATCTCCTCCAGCAGCGCGCGCACCGTCGTGACGCTTACGCCCGCTGCTGCAGCAAGCTGCGCGCGGGTAGCCGCGCCTTTTTCCCGCAGCACTCTGTGCAACGCGGAGCTGTTGGCCTGCTTCAGCAGGCCCGGGCTTGCATGGGAGTTTTCCACCAGCGGCACCTCTTTCGTTATTCTCTTTTATAAGTTTGTTATAAAAGTATAAGTTTATGTCTTTGGTCTGTCAATCCCGCCCGCTGCAAAGCGCAAATAAATCCAAGAAAGCACAAAAAAGCCCGCGGCGCGGGCAGCGCCGGGGCATGCATTTTGTCGGGTTCAGCGGCAGAATTTTTCGATATAATTGTCCAGACAGTTCTGAATGATGCGTTTCGCCTCATCCGGCCCCTGTTCCTCGTCCACCACCGTGGTCTTGCCTTCCAGATTCTTATACACACTGAAGAAATGGCGCATCTCGCTGAAGATATGGCTGGGCAGCTCCGATATGTCACGGTAGGTGTTGTAGGTGGGGTCCTCAAAGGGGATCGCAATGATCTTCTCGTCCATTTTCCCCTGGTCCTGCATGGTTATGACGCCGATGGGATAGCACCGTACCAGGCTCAGCGGCGCAAGCACCTCGCTGCACAGCACCAGCACGTCCAGCGGGTCGCCGTCGTCCGCAAAGGTGCGCGGGATCAGACCGTAGTTTGCCGGATAGTGGGTAGAGGTATAAAGGATGCGGTCCAAAATGATATGGCCGGTCTCCTTATCCAGCTCGTACTTTTTCTTTGAGCCTTTTTCAATTTCGATCACCGCGATGAAGTCTTCCGGGTTAATGCGCGATGGGCTGATATCATGCCAGATGTTCGTCATATTCGTGTCCTTTCTTCTGTGCGGGCCGGGGCCTCCCGCCCCGCATACTTCCGCGCCGCGGAATACCGCAAGAGCTCCGTTTCACGCAAGCATTATACCATCCGCCGCGCGCGGGTGCAAACAAAAGAACGGCGCACCGGTGCAAAGCATTTCCCGGCACGGCAACAAAATTTTGTACGACACGCACAAATCAAGCCATTGGATTTCGTCAGGATGTTCACGCACCGGCTGCGTCACAGCGGTTTTTCCACAAACATGCCGTCCTCCAGCACCGTCACAGCCGTAAAGCCGATATCCCGCAGCAGCGCCAGCGTTTCGTCAAAACGGAAGCGCACGGCTTCGGTGCAGTGCGCGTCGGCGTTTACAGTGACGCGCGCGCCGCTTTTCCGCAGGGCTTCCAGCAGAAAGCGCGAGGGATACGGCTCACCGCAGTAACCGCGGAACATGCCGCCCGTGTTCACCTCAAAAACAGCCCCGGTGGCGGCGCAGGCGTCCAGCGCCTCCAGCGCCGCAGTACGGTAAACCGGGTCCGCTTCATCAAACAGGTGTCCGCCGCAGTTGTTTTTTTTCACCAGGTCGAAATGGCCGATGATCTCCGGCCGGTATTTCCGGACGTTTTCAGCCACAAGCGCGTAATAGGCCCGGGCCATGGCCAGCGCGTCGCCGCCGAACATCTGCGTCACACAGGCGTCCAGAGCCTCCGGTGCGCCGTCCACGGCATAATACCGGCCTGTGGCTTCGTCCCGCAGGTAATGCACAGAGCCAATGATGTAGTCCAGCGCCGCGCGGTCGTTCACCGGGGCGAACCAATCAGCTTCCATTCCCACGGCAATGCGCAGACGGCCCGCGTATGCCTTTTGCAGCGCACGCAGCTCCTGCACATAGTGTTGCTCCGATTTGACGGAATAATCCAGATCAAACGGCGCATAGCTGTGGCCGGAAAAGCCGAAATCCGTGAAGCCGGCCTCCAACGCGGCCCGGGCCATTTCATCGGGCGTGTTCCTGCCGTCGCACAGATTTGTATGGTTGTGTGTGGAGGATGTCAGTCTCATTGCATCGTCTCCTGTTTCACCTTATGGTCAATGACATGGCGCGACGCCAGCTCGGCCCGGATGTCATCCAGCGTGATGCCTTCTGCGACCATCAGGACCAGCACATGGTAACACAGGTCGGAAATTTCGTAGATGGTTTCCTCCCGGCTGCCCTTCATGGCCCCGATGATGACTTCGGTGCATTCCTCACCCACCTTTTTCAAGATTTTTTCCCGCCCTTTTTCAAACAGGTAGGTGGTATAGCTGCCCTCGGGACGCTGGGCATTGCGGCCCTCCAGCAGCGCGTACAGCGCCTCCAGTGAAAACCGCTGCACCTCCTCGTCCCGGAAAAGCAGATTGGCAAAGCAGGAATCCGTGCCCAGATGGCAGGCGGGACCGTCCTTAATGACCTCCACCACCAGCGCGTCGCCGTCGCAGTCCGCCATGACAGACACCACATGCTGCACATTGCCGCTCGTCTCGCCCTTGCGCCACAGCTCCTGCCGGGAACGGGACCAGAAGCAGGTGCGCTTTTCCCGCAGTGTGATGTCCAGACTTTCGGCGTTCATATACGCCACGGTGAGCACCTTTTTCGTGTAAAAATCCTGCACGACGACGGGGATTAGCCCCTTTTCGTCGAATTTCAGCTCTTGTGTCGTCATTGCTGTTTTCTCCTTTTTAACAATGGGAAACATACTTTTTCAGCAGCCTTGCTGAATCTCTCAGCGCCGCAGGGGCGGCAGCGTCCCGCCGCATATCCATAAGCCTCCATTGAATTTCCGCTATACATCCGTCAGAATCTTCAAAACGGCAGCCGCCGCGTCCAGAATTTCTCCGGTTTTCCGGTTCTTTTCCTCCTGCCTGCGTTCTTTTTCAAAAACGGCTTGCTGCCGTTCGCGCTGCTGCGGCGTCAAGTCGTCTTTAAAAATCGGGGTTCTCCGTTTTTCCTTTCCGGCACACGCTCCTCTCTGCATTCACAGCCGCACCGGCACGCCGTTTTCAGTCAGATACCGCTTCAAATTTCCGATATCCACCTCGCCGAAATGAAAAATGCTGGCCGCGAGGCCTGCGTCCACGCCCGGCAGCGTGAACAGCGTTTTGAAATCCTCCATTTTGCCCGCGCCGCCCGATGCGATGATGGGCAGCGACACACGCTTCGACAGGGCTTCCAGCATCTCTAGGTCAAACCCCCGCTTCACGCCGTCGGTATCGATGCTGTTCAGCACGATCTCCCCCGCGCCCCCGGCTTCGCCGCGCACAGCCCATTCCAGTGCGTCCAGACCGGTATCCTCGCGCCCGCCTTTTGTGAACAGGTGGTATTTGCCGTCCACGCGGGCCACGTCCATGGAGAGCACCACACACTGGTCGCCGTATTTCTTCGCAGCCGCTCCGATGAGACCCGGGTCTTTGATGGCCCCGGAATTGACGCTCACCTTGTCCGCGCCCGCCTTGAGCACCCGGTCGAAATCCTCCAGCGTATTGATGGCCCCGCCCACGGTGAGGGGGATGAATATCTGCCGCGCCACGTCCCGCAGCACGTCTGTGAACAGACCGCGCCCCTCCACACTGGCCGTGATGTCGTAAAACACCAGCTCGTCGGCGCCGGCGTCGTTGTAGCGCCGCGCAAGCGCCACGGGGTCCTCAACGTCCTGCACGCCCTTGAAATTCACGCCCTTTACCACGCGCCCGTTTCGGATGTCCAGGCACGGGATGATACGCTTTGTCACCATAGAACTATTCCTCCCCCGCCGCGGCCAGCACATCCGGCAGGGCCAGCGCGCCCGTATATACGGCTTTCCCCACAATCGCCGCCTTTGTCCCCATTGCGGCCAGCGCGCGGATCTCGCTCAGTGACGAAATGCCGCCCGACGCCGTGACGCCGAGGCCCGGCACCTCCCGCGCCAGCGTCTCATACACGGACAGGTTCGTGCCCTGCATCGCGCCGTCCCGGGCGATATCGGTGTATATCACGTTCCGCACGCCCGCTTCATATACCCGCCTGCAAAAGTCCACGCCCTGCGTGCGGCTCACGTTCAGCCAGCCGTCGGTGGCCACAAAACCGTCCTTCGCGTCCACGCCCACGGCGATTTTTTCTCCGTATTTGTCCACCATGCGCTGCAAAAACGCAAAATCGCGCAGTGCGGCGGTGCCCAGGATCACACGTCCCGCGCCCTGCTCCAGATACGCGCGCACCCGCGCCTCGTCGCGAATGCCGCCGCCCACCTCCACAAACATGCCTGTGGCCGCGATAATGGCGGACACCGCGTCGAAGTTGGAGAGCGCGCCGTCCTTCGCGCCGTCCAGGTCCACAACGTGCAGGTACTTCGCCCCCTGCGCCGCAAAGCCGCGCGCGGCGGCGGCCGGGTCCTGCCCGTACACCTCCACTTTTCCATAGTCTCCCTGCGTCAGACGCACCACCTGTTTGTCCTTCAGGTCAATCGCCGGGAATATCTGCATGGCCGCTTCTTCCTTTCTGCGCCCCGGCGGCGCGCACGCCGCCCGCGGGCCGGTTTCTGTATTTTTCCCGTCACAGCGCCGCAAAAGCCCGCAGGATGCGCAGGCCGGCTTCTCCGCTTTTTTCCGGGTGAAACTGGCAGCCGTACACATTGCCCCGCGCCACCGCGCCGGGCACCGTCACGCCGTATTCGGCGCCGGCCACCAGCGCGTCCCCGCAGCCCTTGACATAGAACGAATGGACGAAATAGACGAAATCGCCCTCGCGCGTATTGGCCATCAGCGGGTTTTCCGGCCTTACCAGATGCAGGCTGTTCCAGCCGATGTGCGGCACCTTGTAACTAAAGCCCGCCGCCGCGAGGTCCGGTTCCAGCGGGCAGACGCTGCCCGGCAGCAGGCCAAGGCCCGCGTGCTCGCCGTACTCATAGCTTTTTTCAAACAGAAGCTGCATGCCAAGACAGATTCCCAGCAGCGGCTTGCCGTTTTCCGCCTGCCGCTCAAGCTCGGGCACAAGGCCCGTGGACGCGAGCTTTTCCATCGCGTCGCCGAACGCGCCGACCCCGGGCAGGATGATATGCGACGCCTCGTCCAGCTCCCGCGCGCTGCGCGTGATTTTATTTTCCAGCCCCAGATACGCCAGAGAGGACGAAAGGCTGAACAGGTTGCCAACGCCGTAATCGATCACCGCGATCATATCCGTCCCTCCGCATTCACAAAATCGTCCCCTTGGTGGATGGGATCTCCAGCGCGTATTTTTCATCGATGGCGACGGCCTCTTTCAGCGCGCGGGCCAACGCCTTAAACATGCCCTCGATGATATGGTGGCTGTTTGTGCCCGCCAGGCGGCGCACATGCACCGCGCAGCCCAGGCTGCGCGCGAAGCCCAGCAGGAATTCCTCCACCAGCTCGGTGTCGAAATCGCCCACCTTTTCGGTGGGGACCTCCAGCGCATAGCCCACGGCCGGCCGCCCGCTGATGTCCACAGCCGCAAGGATGAGCGCCTCATCCATGGGCAGCATACAGGTGCCGTAGCGGTTGATGCCGGCGCGATCACCCAGCGCCTCGCTGAACGCGCGGCCCAGTACGATGGCGATATCCTCCACGGTATGGTGATAATCCACCTGCACGTCGCCGCGGCAGGCGAGCGTGAGGTCGAACCGGCCGTGGCGGCTGAACAGCTCCAGCATATGGTTCAAAAAACCGCAGCCCGTGTCCACGTCGTAAATGCCTGAACCGTCCAGATTCAGCGTCAGGCTGATCTCCGTTTCGTCGGTGCGGCGCGCGGATTTTACGATGCGCATGCTCATGGCAAACCCTCCTGTTTCGTGTGTTTTTTGTCAGCGCGCGGCGCTGTGCCGCGCGTCCAGTATCTGCTTTGTCACATCCACAAGGCGCTGCATCTGCGCGGCGGTGCCGACGGTGATACGCACCCAGTTCTCGATACGCGGCAGCGTAAAGTGCCGCACAAGAATGCTGCTTTGCCGCAGCGCTGCATAATATTCTCCTCCGGAAACAGCCGGATGCGCGCCCGCGAACAGAAAGTTTGTTTTGCTGTCTGTCACTGTGAAGCCCAACGCGCGAAGGGCCTGCGCCGTCTCGTCCCGCACGGCGGCTACCTGCGTGCAGCAGCGCGCGAAGTAGGGTGCGTCGGCCAGCGCGGCCTCGCCCGCCAGAAGCGTCAGGCGGTTGATATTATAGGGGTTGAAGCTGAATTTGACGGTGTTCAGGTCCGAGATGAGCGCCGGGCTGCCCACGGCATAACCCAGCCGCGCGCCCGCGAGGCTTCGGCTTTTGGAAAAGGTGCCCACCACCAGCAGATTGTCGTACCGGCCCAGCAGGCAGGCGGCACTCTCTCCGCCGAAATCCACATAGGCCTCGTCCACCACCACCAGGCGGTCCGGGTCCTGCCGAAGGAGCGCCTCGATCTCCGCCAGCGGCAGGCACAGGCCCGTGGGCGCGTTGGGGTTTGCCAGGAACACCGTGCCCGGCACACCCGCATAATCGCCTGTATTCACCGAAAAATCCTCCCGGAGCGGCACCTCCTGCGCCGCGATGCCGAACAGCTGCGCGAACACCGGGTAAAAGCCGTAGGTGATGTCTGCGAATGCCGCGCCCTTTTCGCAAAACGCGAGGAATGCAAACGCCAGAACCTCGTCCGAGCCGTTGCCCGCGAACACCTGGTCCCGGCCCACGCCGAACGTCTCTGCCAGCGCGGCCAGAAAATCCGCGCACGCGGGGTCCGAATACAGGCGCAGGTTTTCCGCCGCGCGGCCGTTCAGCGCCTCCAGTACCTTCGGGCTGGGCGGGTACGGGTTTTCATTCGTGTTCAGTTTGATAAGGGTTTCCACGCCCCGCGGCTGCTCCCCGGGCGTATAGGGCGTAACGGCGCGCAGCGCGCCCGCCAAAAAACGGCTCATGCGTTTCTCTGCCTCCCTGCACCAAAAATCATTTTTCCTGCCCGCCGGGGCAACCGCCCGGGGATTGGGCATCGCTTTGTGTTTCGGCAGGCGCTTCTTTACGCCGCAGCGCCCGAAGAATGAACGCCGCCGCTGCCGCAGCGGCGAAAACTGCGCCCACACCGGGCCAGTTCAGCCAATTCCCCAGCAGGCTTTCCGCCACAAAGCCCACAAGCACCGTCACGATGAACGCAATAAACTCCATTCACGTTTCCCCTTTGCTTCGTCTTACTGCCCGTCCTCGAACCGGATGGACACGCTGCGCGCGTGAGCGGAAAGCCCCTCGCGCTCGGCAAAATCGACGATGCGCTCCTGCACCGCACCCAGCGCCTCTTTCGTGTAATAAATAAAACTGGATTTTTTCACGAAATCATCCACGGAAAGCGGGCTGGAAAAGCGCGCCGTCCCCAGCGTGGGCAGCGTGTGGTTCGGCCCTGCGAAATAATCGCCCAGCGCCTCGGGCACGTTTTTTCCCAAAAAGATGCTGCCCGCGTTGCGGATGCTGTTCAAAAGGCTGAACGGGTCGTCCACGCAGACCTCCAGATGCTCGGGCGCGATCTCGTTGGCGATGTCCACGCCCTCGGCCATGTCCCGTGCAATGATGATCTTGCCGTTGTTGTCGATGGACGCGCGGGCGATGTCCGCCCGGGGCAGCAAGGGAATCTGCCGCTCCAGCTCCGCCGAAACCGCCCCGGCCAGCGCCTCGCTGTCGCACACCAGCACCGCGGTGGCCAGCCTGTCGTGCTCGGCCTGGCTCAGCAGGTCCGCTGCCACATAGGCGGGGTTCGCCGCAGCGTCGGCCAGCACCAGTATCTCGCTGGGGCCTGCGATCATGTCGATGTCCACGATGCCGTATACCCGGCGCTTGGCGGCGGCCACAAAAATGTTTCCCGGGCCGACGATCTTATCCACCTTCGGCACGCTTTCGGTCCCGTAGGCCAGCGCCGCCACGGCCTGCGCGCCGCCCATTTTGTAAATGGCCGTCACGCCCGCCACCCTTGCGGCCGTAAGAATGGCCGGCGCCACACTGCCGTCCTTTGCGGGAGGCGTTACCATTATGATCTCCGAAACGCCCGCCAGACGCGCCGGAATAGCGTTCATCAGAACGCTGGAGGGGTAGCTGGCCGTGCCGCCGGGCACATACAGGCCCACCCGCTCAATGGGCGTCACCTTCTGGCCCAGCACCACGCCGGGCGTGTCGTTGATGACAAAATTCCGGCGGATCTGCCGTTTGTGGAAGGCCTCGATGTTGCCAGCGGCCATCGTCAGCGTCCGGATGAATTCCGGGTCCGCCGCTTCGTAGGCCGCGTCGATATCCGCCTGCGCCACGCGCAGCCCCGCCAGCTTCACACCGTCGAATTTTTCGCAATAGCGCAGCACCGCCGCGTCTCCGTTTTTCTTCACATCGGCCAGAATATCCGCCACCGCGTCCTCCACGGCCTGCGTGCTGCCGGATTCTCCCCGGTATAAAATATCCGCGCGGGCCACTTCCCCGCTTTTGAACACACGAATCATAGCTTTTCCCTCAACTTCCCGCAGATGCCGTCGATGACGCCGGCGCTGAACTGATAGCTCGCCTTGTTTGCAATGAGCCGCGCGCTGCTTTGGGCCACGTCCGCGAACACGCCCAGATCGTTCTCCTTCAGCGTCGTGCCTGTTTCCACGATGTCCACGATCACATCCGAAAGGCCCAGAATGGGCGCAAGCTCGATGCTGCCGTTCAGCCGGATGATCTCGATCTGGCGGCCCTGCGCCTCGTAATACTCTTTTGCCACGCGGGGGTACTTCGTCGCCACGCGCAATGGCAGCGAAAGGTCCTCCTGCCAGCCGTTTTTCGCTGCCACAGCCAGACGGCAGCGGCCCAGCTGCAAATCAAGCAGCTCATATACATCGGGCTGTGTTTCCAGCAGCACGTCCTTGCCCACCACGCCGATGTCCGCCGCTCCGTGCTCCACATAGATGGCCACGTCGCTGGGCTTCACCAGCAGGTACCGCACGCCGCGCTCCGGGTTTTCAAACACCAGCTTCCGGTTGTCCTCGTAAATGGCCGCGCAGTCGTACCCAATGGAGGAAAACAGCCCGTATACCTTGTCGCCCAAGCGTCCCTTGGGCAAGGCGATATTCAGCATATGCCGCCACCTCCTGTCACGGGGACCGCTCCGTCCGGGCCAAGGCGCAGCGTCTGGCGCACACGCAGGCCCTCCGGCGCGCTCTGTTCGGCCCTTACGCTGCGGCCGCTTTTTAAAATGCTCTGTACCGCCCGCGCCACCTGCGCCGGGCTTTGGCCTGCATCATACAAAAGAAGAGTGTCTACGTCGTAATCGGATTTTTCCGCAAACGCCCGGCCCAGCCCGCCCAGGTACAGCGCGAAGCCCACGGCGGGCTGCGGCTTGCCGAAGCGGCGCATCAGGTTGTCGTAACGCCCGCCCGCCAGCACG
>OGYB01001403.1_pt1 | contig 10931 bp, 12 predicted proteins | sample 1576421 | NCBI WGS metagenome assembly OGYB01 (sample SAMEA3541577, study PRJEB24748) | human gut metagenome | biome: human gut; feature: human-associated habitat; material: faeces | place: China | collected 2012 | reverse complement strand
GCAGCAGCGCCGCTCCGTGCGGATTGCCTTCGGCGCCGCGCTCCTGCTTTTGATGACGGTATCCGTCATGCAGGGAGCATGGCAGTTCGTCCGTCCGGAGGGCGTGGGCGGGGCGGTGTCGTCCCTTGGGGTTCCCATCGGCTTCCTGCCCAAGGACAACAAGAACACCTTCAGTGTGGTGGTCTCCATGCCGGAAATCACGCCGGTGGAGGAAACCGACCGGTTCACGCGCGAGATCACGACGCTGCTCTCGAAGGAACAGCACGTCATCAACTATCAGACCTGGATCGGCCAGGCCGGCATCGCGGACTTCAACGGCCTGTTCAAGGGCACAGCCGGACGCAGCGGCAATTACGTCGCGGAAATCCGCGTGAACCTCACCGACAAGCGTCATCGAAAGGAAAACTCCATCGATATCGTGCGCGAACTGCGACCGAAGGTCGATGCGATCCGCTTGGCGTATCCCGGCGCGGAGGCCGCGCTTGTCGAAGACCCTCCAGGCCCGCCGCTACGCTCGACCGTCGTCGCCGAGCTCTACGGCCCGGATTCCGAGGGGTTGCGCGCCCTGTCGGCAGAGGTGCGCAAGGCGTTCGAGGAGACATACGATATCGTCGACCTCTCCGATACCGAGCCGGTCGACGTGGTCGAGCATCGTATCGTCCCCGACAAGGAGAAGGCGGCGCTCTCCAAGGTTTCGACTGCACAGATCGCCGAGGCGCTCTCCCTCGTCTACGGTGGCACGAGCCTGAGCCGCGCGCACCTCGCGGACGAGAAGAACCCGGTCGCCGTCCGGGCCTTCGTGCCGCGCCGCTTTGCTGTCGACCCGACCCGTCTCGATCGGGTGTTCGTCGATAATACCGACGGCAAGCCTGTGCCGCTGTCCGAACTGGTCACCGTCGTGCCTGCCTCGATGGACCGGCCGATCCTGCATCGCGACAATGAGAAGGTCACCTTTGTTGGCGCGGAACTGGCGGACTCCGTGCCGCTCTATGCGGTGCTCGATCTCCAGCGCCGCCTCGATGGCATCACCGCGCCGGACGGACGGCCGCTCAGGACCGGCAATCTCGGTCTCGTCGAGGACGTGCCCGACACCATCGACGGCTATCAACTCCTGTGGGGCGGCGAGATGCGCATGACCCTTGACGTCTACCGCGACATGGCGATCGCGCTCAGTGGTTCACTGCTGACGGTGTATTTCCTGCTCGTCGCCTATTATCGATCCTTCCTCGTACCCATGATCGTCATGTCGGCGGTGCCGCTCGGCATCATCGGCATTTTCCCAGGACATTGGATCGTCGGAGCTGATTTCTCGGCAACGTCAATGGTTGGCATCATTGCACTGGCTGGCGTCGTGATCCGCAATTCGCTCCTGATCATCGACTTCATCCAGGACAACCAGAAGCAAGGCATGCCACTCGATGTCGCCGTGCGGCAGGCCGGCGCCGTACGCTTGCGGCCGATCCTGTTGACAATGCTGGCCATCGTTCTCGGGTCGGCGATCATGGTGAAGGATCCGGTTTTCGGCGGGCTCGCCATCTCGCTCATCTTCGGGACGGTCGTGTCCACCCTGTTGACGATTTTCGTCGTGCCGATCCTGTACTACCTTGATGCGCGGCGAAGAATTCGTAACGCACATAGATAGTTGTCGCGCATGTTCTCCGCTCTCTGCAGACATGGTGGATAGGTGAAAAGGCCCCGAAGCGTGGTGCTCCGGGGCCTTTCGTGGCTTGGGCTGTGTGGGGTCAGGCGGCGGTGCCGAGCAGCCGCCAGTACGGTTCGAAGCTGGCAGCCACCAGCGCGCCGATCTGCGCGAGGAAAGGGGCGTAGTCGCCGCGCACCCCGATGGCGTCGAGGTTCTCGTAGTACGCGGCCCGCTGTTCCACCGGTATGATCACCGTGGGGAACCCGGCCCGCATCAGTTCAAGGTTCATCAGCAGCCGGGCGGTGCGCCCGTTGCCGTCCGTGAACGGGTGGATCACCACGAAGTCGGCATGGACGCGCGCGGCCAGTTCCACGGGGTGCAGGCGCGCCGCCGCATCCGCGTACCAGCGGAAGAAGGCGTCCATGCGCTCCTGCACGTGCAGGGCATCGGGCGGGGTGTGCCCCGCGCCGGAGATGATGACATTGCGGGTCCGGTAGCGGCCCGCGTCATCGGCAATGCCCCGAAGCACCAGTTGGTGCAGGTCCTTCAGGGTGCGTCCGTCCAGCCTGCGTCCATCCTGCACCACCTCCTCCAGGAAACCGATGGCTTTTCTGTGGTTGATGGCTTCAAGGTGTTCGCGCATGGACTTGCCGCCAATGGTCACCCCATCTTCCAGCACCACCTTGGTCTCCATGAGGGTCAGCGTGTTCCCCTCGATGGCGTTGGAATGGAAGGTGTACCGCAGCACCATGTCCGTCCGCAGGTCGGCCACCATGTCGGGCGGCAGCGGGCGATGCCGGTCGAGCCGCGCTTTGAGGGCGTCAAGTTGGGCGAAGTCGATGAGCGGTGTGGGCGATGGCGTTGTCATGGTGTGCTCACGGGTAACATGCAATCACATCAACAGTCTCGATAGGTAAACGGGTTGGCGTGGCCTGTCCAGCCACCTACCACAGCCCGCAATTGGGCAGTACGGGTTGCAGGTCGGGCATGATCTCGCGGGGGATGCCATCCAGGGCAAGGTCGTCCCCAAGGTCGGGCATGTCGTCTTCCCCACCTTCGGGTTCGTCTGCGGACGTTATCCGTCCATTCTCCGTGTCCCCATCCTGCCGCAGCAAGGCATCCAGCAGGTCGGACGGGCGATGCCCCTCCATGATCCGTTGTCCATGCTCCATGAGCGCGGACGGATCGCGCAGCAAAGCCACCAGCCCTTGCAGCATGAGCAGGTGCGCCCCCTGTATCCTGCCCCGCTTGGGCAGGTTGGCGAAGGCCGTACCGATGAGGTCGGCCACCGGGGCTACCCTCGGTTCCACGAAGGTGAGTCCGGCCAGCTTCTGGTGGATGGTCCGCAAGGGGGACAGCGCCTTGTGGGACACTTCGCTGCGGCCCGCATAGCACTTGTGCCAGGCCTCGGTGGCGGCTTTGGCCACCTCGTCGAACAGGGTCCGGCCAAGCCCACGCACCTCTTCCGCTAGCCCCTGGGCCACGGACTCCACATCGTTCTGGGCTGGCGGGACAATGCGGTAGACCTGCCAGCGGAAGCCCATGCGGCTGCGCACGTAGTCCGCGCTGACGGTGGAATCGGCGATGATGCGTTCCCACTCGCCGTGCCGGGCTATCCAGTCCCGAACGGCGTCGTCGTACCGGGTGAGGAAGGTATCCCTGGCCGCCAGGAATTCGTCCCGAATGCGGTCGAGTTCTTCCACAAGAACGGGGGCTTTTTCCTCCGGAATGCCCCAACCGCCAAGAAAGCGTACGCCGTGGCGGTCGAGCAGGTTCACCGCGCGCGCCTTCAGCGTGCCGAAGATCTTCAGTTCCTCGGGGTCGCAGATGCGCTTGCTGCCGAGGGAGGCAAGTTCCTCCGGCGGCAGGTCCGCGCCGCCGAAATCCGCCGGGGTCAGCTTGCGCCGGGCGGTCCAGATGTTCACGTCGAGGTTGATGGCCATGAGGCAGTTCAGGATGGTGTCGTTCATGTGCGTGCTCCGTAAAAGCGGAACGCCCCTCGGGTGAGGGGCGTCCTAGATTCCGTTGAGGAAGTGGTAGTGGTCCTTTTCGATCTTCTCCGCGGCCTGTCGCCACATCTCCTGTACCGGGTCCTCGTCGAGGCACCGGCCCCACCCGATGGTGTGGACCGTGATCCGCGAGGGATGGGGTTCCTCGTCATCCCCGGTCCAGGTGCTGACCTTAAGGAGGTAGAGTTCCGCTTCGGCCTTCCAGTGGTGGCGAACGCCGTTGGTGTGGATATCCCGGACGAGGTGGATGCTGCGGGAGAAGGGGAAGATGCGCATGGCGGATGTCGCTTTCATGAGTGTGTGCTCCTCGTGGGTGCGGTGTAGGTCGAAGTCGTTCCAGAATGCGGAATCGTCGGGAGGGAAATCGCGGTTACGAGAGGGGGCCGTAAGACGAGACGAGCCGGTAGCCTTCCTTGAGTTTGCCAAGGGTGCGCGACCGCGCCTCGCGGATGGGGTTGCCTCGGTTGCACCGGGTGATGGCCAGGGCGAGCCGTTGTCCCTGCGTGTTGCGCTTGCCCCAACTGAGGTCGATGCCGTGCTCCTGGATGGTGCAGGACCAGAACTTGCCGCCCGAAGGCGTGTCCTTTTCGAGGCGCAGCCAGGGAGGTGAAGGGAGGGAGGCGAAGAAGGCGGGGTCACGAGCCTGTCGGGTGAGCAGGGAATCCATGAACTGGAGCACCAGGCCGGTATTGCCCGGTATTCGGGGAGACGCGGCATCCTTGCCGGGGGTGTCCGCAGCGGACGTGTGCGGCGCGGTAGCGGCGTCCCCGTTCACTCCCCCGTGGGGAACATGCGCTGGGCGATTTCGTGGAGGAGCGTTCGGGTTTCCCGCGTGGCCTTGAAGCCGAGTGTCCGGTCGAGGGCGTAGGCCACGGGCTGGATGCCCTGCCGGGCGAGCGGTTGGAACCGCTGGGTCAGGTCGGCCCAGCGGATCAGGGTGCGGGTGGAGAAGGTCACCTCGATGGAGGCGCCATGCGCCGTGCCCGATTCGCCCATGAACAGACGCCGGACCTCGTTGGCGTAGTCGATCATGGTGCGCCGCAGGGGTGCAGGGAGTTGCGGCGCAATGCGTTCCAGCAATCGTTCTTCCGCTGAGGGTTCGGGGTAGCCCATCTCGCACAGCCAGAACCGGTCGAGAAAGGCGAGGTTCTGGCGCAGGGTGCCCTGATAGAGGCCCGTTTCGTCGGAACCGCCGTTGGTGTTGGCCGTGGCCGCGAACCGGAACATGGGGTGCGGCGTGACCAGTTCACCGCCATTCTCCGGGATGCACAGGGGCTGGCCGTCAAGGATGCCGTTGAGCCCCGTGGCCGTGGCGGGTTCCAGCAGGTCCAGTTCGTTGAGCAGGAAGAGCCCGCCATGCTTCATGGCCAGCGCCAGCGGTCCGTACCGGAACTCCATGGAACCATGATGCACGGAAAGGTGGCCCACCAGGTCGGGGAGTTCTAGCCTGCCGTGCCCGGTGACCTCGAAGACCGGGTAGTTGAGCCGGGCGGCCAGTTGCCGGATGGCGCTGGACTTCCCGCTTCCGGTGGGACCGAACACATAGAGCGGGTCGGATGCGGTCATCAGCCAGACCACGATGTCGCGCGTGGTCTCGTGGAAGATGTAGTCGGGGTCGGCCTTGGGGGTATACGTCGATGGCTGGCGGTAGCCCTTGATCATGCGGCCCGACGGGGTGCCGCTGAACACGGCGCCAGCGTCGAGATCGACGGGCTGCAACGCGTGCAGGCCCGAATCGGTATGGGGCATGGGGTGCTCCTTTATGTTGTGTCAGTTTGGGATGTTGGCTATGTCGAGGTACAAGGAGGGGCGCATGTCCAATTTGGGTACGCATTTTGACCCGGAAACGAGAGAACGTTTGGAGGCTTTGGCCAAGACCATGGACAAGTCCGTGCCATGGCTCGTGGCTGAAGCCGTGCGCCGATACGTCATGGATGAAGGCCGGGTGGTGGGAGCCATTGCTGTTGGGCTGCGGCAGGCAGATGCCGGGCTGTTCACCATGGCTGATGTGGTTCGTGAGAGCTTTTCCCGATGTGGTGTGGACACTGCTCAGGCTTGGACCACTGAAGCGTGGTCCGACTTGCAAAAGCTGGGATCACGCCTGACCGCTGAGAACAGCAGGGGATTATTCCAGTTGGTTGCAGAAACCCTGGAGATGCTGCGTGCGGCTCTTGGTAAGAGCCAGGAAGGACGGGTGCCGGGTACCCGTGAGGTCGTGATGGCTGATCCCTTCTGTACGTTGATCTACCGGGTTCGGGGTGGGGAGGTGCAGGTGCTGCGGATTATCCCTCAACGCGATTGACGTCTGCTCATGGTGGATGTAGTCGTAAATGACTACGGAGGGTCATCCCATGCAGCATCCCACCACCATTCGTTTGGATCAGGATACCGTTATCCGGCTGGACGAGATCGCTGAGGCCACGGACAGCACGCGTGCCGCAGTCATCAAGGAAGCCGTCGAGCAGTTCCTTGCCTATGACGCCTGGTTTCGTCTCAAGGTGAAGCAGGGATTGGATGCCGCACGCGAAGGGCGCGTGGTGAGCCATGATGAGGCCAAAGACCGCATGCGCACCTTGGGCATTGCACTGGAATGAGCAGTGTCCTCGAATGGTCGCTCCCGGCGCTGGACGATCTTGCGGAGATCGCCATGTGGTTGCGCCAGGAGGATGCCGGGCTGGCCGAAGGCATGGTCCGACTCATCTTCGCGTCCGCTGAACTGCTTTCGCCGTACCCCCTTGCTGGCCGCGTGGGGCGAGTAGCGGGTACCCGCGAACTCGTGGTGAGGCGGAGCCCTTACCTTCTTGTCTACTTGGTCGAAGAGGCGCGAGTGGCCGTGGTCAGGGTGCTCCATGAGCGCAAGGATTGGCCGGGACCGGATAACTCTGACGCCCCCTAGCCGAAGTCGATGGTTCGGAACAGGCGTGCGTCGAAGGGATTGTCCCACCAGCCGCCGAGAATCTCGGCATCGTCAACGTCCTCGCCGATGCGCAGGAAGAGGTAGTCGTCAACGTCAAGTTCATCCATGACGTCGGTGATGAACCGTACCTCCTCGAAGTCCGCGTACCATTTGACACCTTCCCAGTAGTACAGCACGCCTTCCGAGTCCGGTGCGTCCTGCCTGAGTCCGTTTTGCAGGAACAGTTCGATATCGCTGGGGTTCGTGGCATGCTGCCGTGCCTCGTGCATCGCGGCATCAAGCCGTGCCCGCCCGTTGTCGGACAGGCACAGGGCGACTTCGCTGTAGTATCCCATGGTCATTCTCCTTTTCCGTTGATGGGGCCGATGAACAGCCGTTCATGAGGCTGGCCGGTCTTGCGAGCCCGCTCCAGGATGTCTGTCGCCGTTTGGGGATCGCCGGTCAGGGCCTGCAGTTCCTCCTGCAGGGCCGACTGGTCGATGGTCTGTCTGCCGGGCATGGATGCCACCCGAAAGCGGTGTCTGCCCGCGGTTATCCAGTCCCGGGCCATGCTGTCGCTTACCGCCGCGATGCGCTGGAAGGCGGAGCGAATGCGCCCTTCGATGGCCGCGATATCGCCCTCGATGGCGAGTTTGCGTTCCTTCAGGCCCGCGAGATGGTCGAGGTCCGCCGCATGGGCGGGACCGAGGTCCACGGGTATTCCGTCAACCCGCATGGGCCGGAACTTGGGACAGGTGGCGTTGGCGTCGCACCAGTCGCACAGGGGGTGAAACCCTTGGCAGTACGGGAGGTCGTCGAGCGTCAACTGCCCCGCCTTGACGGCGTTGACGGTTTGCCACAGGTCGGCGGCAGTGTTGCAGCAGATGCCGAGCATGGTTCGGTTGGGTGTATACGGCCCGAAGGCCTTGGCGTCGGCCATGGAGATGGAGAGCACCCAGCCTTCGATGGTCACGCCTTCCGGAGTGTCCGGCAAGTTGATGCCGAAGAGCAGACGGGCCGCTTCCGGGAAGGGCTTGCGGGTGAAGATCGGCTGACCGTCTTCGTCCCGATGCGAGCAGCACGGGCGATGCCAGGTGCTCTCCAGCAGGCCGATCTGCCCGTAGAGTTGCACCTCGTTGGAGGTGTAGAGGGTTTCGGGCAGGTGCCCGTTGCTTTTCAGCTCCAGCACCCGGATGACGGGTGTCGGAGCTTCGTGGATGAGGGTGATGTCGAGGTGGGCCTTGATGGGCACGCGGTGGAAGGATGCGCTGATTTCCAGTTGCGGGATGAGGCGGTGACCGCTTCTGGTGAGGGCGTCGGTGATCCCGGCCTCCTGCCAGTGGCCTCGGTGCAGTGGGAGGTGGCGCTTCAGGATGGAACCGACATGCTGAGGCGGGATGGTGTGGGGCTGCGTGCCCGGCGACGCCAACTTGCGGGCAGCCGCCGAGCGCAGGCATTCCATTGCGGCGCCGATGTCGGACATGCCGACGTAGGTGCTGCGGTCGCCCAGTTGCGTCTGCGTGGTGTGGATTTCTTGCGCGAGCAGGGATTCGGCGAGGAGGCAGAGAGGGTCCGGCAGTGCCGGAGACATGGGGGATTGGGAGGTGTCTGTCATGGGGGCTCCATCGAATGGGCGAGGCTCCCCCATGGCGGGGGTATCCCCGCCCGTGGCGTGGTGATGAGGATCAGGCGGTCTCGGCGTACCGCCACCAGACCTTGCGCTCGGCGTTCCATTTGAACCCGGCAGCCGAGAGCAGTTGCTTGCGGGCAGACGTGTTGCCGGACGCCATAACGCAAAGACGGCCATCCTGCGTGGTGGCCGTCGTGTAGGTTACCCCATCCAGCTTTGGCAGCGATGCCAAGGCCGGGTGTAATGCCTTGTCTGGCGGCATGGGGCGTGACTCAGTGTGGGGAACTGGCTGTACATGCGCAGTTGCGGCGCTCCCTTCCACCTTTTGCCGGGGCTGACGTGCTGTGCGTGGCTTGGCAGACGTATCGCGGGAAGCAGCTTCTCCGTCGTCATCGTCCTCCGTCACCATGCCAAGCATGGCCGAGAGAGCGTAGCGACGGGCATAGGTCATGGCGCTGCCATATCCTTGCGGGTCTGCCTTCGGTAGGGGCATGACCAGCAGCGACGACTGCCACTGACCGGATTCCGCATGCGTGAGCTTGGTGACGAGACCGAGGTGCCCAGCCTCTGCTGGGACCGGATACTGGGTCACCCAAATCCCGTTGGTCAGCAGCGCGTCGCGGCAAGAATCCATGACGGAGTTGAGTGTGGCGTAACGCGATTTGGCGAACGGATTCTCACGGTCCTTGATGGCCGGTTGCAGGGTGTGCTGAACGGCAATGAGGGCCTTGGCGAGGTCGGTGACCTCAGGGGAGGTGTACTGAATGCTGTCCATTGCGTCTCCTTGGAAAGAGAAAAGCCCTGACACACAGGGTATCAGGGCGGGTTGCGACAAAATCCTGGCTGTTCAATTTTGTAATATATATTTAAAAAACAATGAGTGGCAGCAGGATAGTAACAGCAGGTAGCAAAAAACAATGCAGCCCGGTTGGCATCTTTGGGCAGTCCGCGATTTGTCGACCATCCCCAAGCTTGATTCTTGTGCTCAGCCAAAGTAAGCCCTCAAAGTGTCTAAGTTAATAATGAGTGCTCTCTAGCCGTCTTACGTGATTGACTCAGCGCGACAAATTGGGATGCTCATCGCACGTGCTTCACGGTGTTTGTATGCATCCGTTTTAAGCGTAAGGAATGCCCATGCACCTGGCTATACACGAAAAACTAAAGCGCTCCCTCCAGGCAGCCGAAGGCTTATACCACCGTCTGGTACTACTGGTGGGTGCGACCGGTTCCGGCAAGACCGGCGTCCTTCGAGGCCTGGCCGAGGAGTTCGGCTCATCTGTCGTCAACGTCAATCTGGTACTTTCAGGCGAACTGCTGGAGCTGACGGCAAAGCAGCGGTCGCTTCGGCTACCGGGCATCCTCGATCAGATCGCGAACCAAGCTCAAGCACCCGTGGTGCTGGATAATCTCGAAATCCTTTTCGACAAGAATCTCCAGCAGGATCCCTTGCGCCTGCTGCAGTCCATTTCAAGAAACCGAACCGTGGTGGCTTCGTGGAACGGAATCGTGAATTCCGGGAGACTCTTGTACGCCGAAACCGGCCATCCCGAGTACCGCAGCTATGACTCGGTCGATGCGCTGATTGTGGGCATGGATGGCACGGCCACGGTCGATTCGGAAAAAAAAGATAGAGAGGCAGGATAAGCATGAAATACAGGGAGCTAATCCAATTCGACCCGATTGAGTCGGTCGTTCAGTTGCGTGATGCGGACAAATCGAGCGCCGCGCACACCCTTGTGAACACCTATGTTATTTCAGAAGAAATGGCAGAACGGCTCACCCAGCTTGTCATTCCTCAGATGCAATTCGACCAGCCGACCGACAACAAGGGCCTACTGGTCGTCGGTAACTACGGCACCGGTAAATCGCACTTGATGTCGGTGGTCTCCAGCCTTGCCGCAGACGCCTCCCTGCTGGAAGGGCTGAACCACGCTGGTGTCCGCGACGCAGCCTCTCAGATCGCCGGGCGTTTCAAGGTCATCCGTACCGAGATCGGAGCTACCACCATGTCCTTACGCGACATTCTGGTGGCCGAACTGGAAGAGCATCTCGAAAAACTCGGTGTAGAATACGTATTCCCCGACGCCGGCACCATCACCAGCCACAAACGTGCCTTTGAAGACATGATGGACAAGTTCAACGAGGTCTTCCCCGGACACGGCTTGTTGTTAGTGGTCGATGAACTGCTCGACTATCTGCGTACACGCAAGGATCAGGAACTGATCCTTGATCTCAATTTCCTCCGCGAGGTTGGCGAGGTCTGCAAGGACCTGAAATTCCGCTTTATGGCCGGTGTCCAGGAGGCCATTTTCGACAGCCCGCGCTTCGCTTTTGTTGCCGACAGCATCCGTCGGGTGAAGGACCGCTTCGAACAGATTCTTATTGCCCGCAGCGACGTGAAATTCGTCGTGGCCGAACGCCTGCTCAAGAAAACTGCCGAGCAACAAGCCAAGATTCGCGACTACCTGATGCCCTTTGCCAAATACTACGGCGGGCTTAATGAGCGCATGGACGAGTTCGTCCGGCTCTTCCCGGTACATCCCGACTACATCGACACTTTCGAGCGCGTTACCGTGGTGGAAAAGCGCGAGGTGCTCAAGACCCTGTCCATGGGCATGAAGGGCATTCTCGACAAGGACGTGCCGCAGGACGAGCCCGGCCTGATCGCCTTCGACAGCTACTGGAACACGCTCAAGCAGAACGCATCCTTCCGCGCCATTCCCGAGATCCGGGCGGTTATCGATTGCAGCCAGG
>OGYB01001402.1_pt1 | contig 10932 bp, 8 predicted proteins | sample 1576421 | NCBI WGS metagenome assembly OGYB01 (sample SAMEA3541577, study PRJEB24748) | human gut metagenome | biome: human gut; feature: human-associated habitat; material: faeces | place: China | collected 2012 | reverse complement strand
GAGAAACGGGGGATCGCGATGGATCACTACATTCACACACTGGAATCCTGCACGCTGAATTTTGCTTTTTCGGCCATCAGCGGCAAATGGAAACCCTATATTCTCTGGTACCTGCACAGCGCGCCCGGCGGCGTGTGCCGCTACGGGGAGCTCAAGCGGCTCGTGCCCTATGACATCTCGCACAAGATCTTCACGCAGCAGCTTCAGGAGCTCGAGTCATATAACATCATCAAGCGCACCGAGTATGACGAGAAGCCCAAGCGTGTCGAGTATTCACTCACCGAGGCGGGAAAGCTCCTGCTGCCGGTCATTTTGTATATGCGCGACTGGGGCATCCTTGCGAGCAAGGACTGCCAGCCGGGTGCCATCGAGCGCACGCACGGTCAGCCGCAGGGCAGCACGATCCACTACGGTTACCGCTCCGAGGAGCTGGACAAGTCCGTGAGCATCGCGTTTCAGTGGGGCGAGCCCGTGCAGCCCGTCACGGATGACGGCGGCGCGGCGCAGACACAGGAACGTTCTGACGAATAAAAGAATAAGACCGGATCACCCGAGGGGGATCCGGCTGAGACGGTCGGAAAGCCATGCGGTTTTCCGGCAGAAGACGTGCTGCATGCGGGCGGCACACGCTGTATGGTTTTTTCACATGTTCATGGGGCTGACCGGCCGGTCAGCCCCGTTTTGTTTTGTTGTGCAGGCGTTTACACGATCTCGACGATGCCGCCGTCGCGGATGCGCACGGTCTGTCCCGTCTGCACGGCGGCGAGAAATTCGTCGCCCAGGCAGTCGATGACCGGCATATCGGCGTCCGTCCACACGGACGCGAGGATCGCGCCCGAGGCCGCCAGCGAGTCGATGTGCTTGGAAAAGAGCATGCACGCCGGCTGCTGCCCGGAGGCGCAGGCAGTGTAGAGCACCATACCGCCGGTGGTCGAGCCGATGGTCTCCGGCAGGCACAGCGCCTTGCCGATCATCGGCTTTTTGTACAGGTCGGGGTTGTTCTGGTCGCCGCATTTGACCTGCTTGTCGTGGAACATCAAGGCCATCTGGTAGCTGGCGAGCGTGTTGAAGCCGCCGTGCGACACGAGGGCTTCCGCCTCGCACGTGCCGGGGCAGATGACGCGGCCCTGAAACTGTTTCATCTTACTTCGCCCCCTTCGTAATCATGGTGATGATCTCGTCCTCGGTGTAGTAGCGCGCGGTCGAATACGTGCGCAGCTTGTTCGACGAGGTGATGACGGGCATGGCCTTGCTGAGCGGGTTGTTCATGTACATGAGTGGGCAGATGTAGCTGAGCACGACGCCGGTGCTGCGCAGGCGGGCGGCGTAAGGCGTCTTTTCAAACGCCTCGATGACGCCGGGCGCGGCGGTGAACACCGTCGGGATGCAGACCTTTTTCTGCCCGTGCGCCCGCAGACTTTCCTCGACGCGCTCGGTCGTGTCGATGAGCTGGTGGAGCGTCATGTGCGGGCAGCCCATGAAGCACAGCTTCGGCTTGGCGTTGCGGTTCTTCCACACGCACGGATAGCTCTCGCGCACGCGCCGGAGCTCCGCATCGTCGATGACGTACACCGGCGCGCCGTCGCGGATGAGCGCCTCGCCCTGCTGCACGGCCTCGGGCGTGAGGTGCTCGATGTGGTACAGACCGACCGCACCGTTGGACGCGGTGGCCGCGCCGAAGTCCTTGAGATACGCGATGGCATCCTCGTTGATCTCCGTGCCGAGCCACTGGTCGAGCCCCTTGACATACGGCACCTGTTCCATGACCTTCATGCCGATGGCGGAGCCGAGCAGCTGCGGCTCGGGCTTTTTCGTCGTGCGCACCTCAACGATCCAGTCGGCCTTACGTCCGTCGTCGGTCAGAAAGCCGAAGTACGGCACGCAGCCCGCGATCGAGCCCATGAGCTCGATCATGCCGGAGTTGCGGTTGCAGCGCGCGCCGAGCACGCTGTTGGCGTAGACCACGGCGGACGACTCCGCCCACGAGAGCACCTCGCCCTGCTTGGGCTTGTTGCCCACCTCGTCGAGGTAGCAGGTGCAGGTGTAGTCCTTGTCGCTGAGGATGCCGAGTCTGCGCAGCTGCTCCTCATAGCGTGCCTGCTGCTTGTACATGAACTTGCGGAACACCAGATCCTGCAGCGGATTCGAGGGGACGTTCTTGTCGAGCGGGAGCGGGTCGGCGGTGAATTTCTGCTCGGAAAACGCGCCGGCTTCAATGAGCTGATCGTACAGGTCGTAGACCGGCTTCATGGCGTTGATGCCGAAGCTGATGACCGTGTGGCCGTAGGTGCTCGTGATGGGCACCATTTTTTCCGCGCCGAAGGCATCGCCGTACATGACGAGCGTTTTCATGACCTTGGCCATGACTTCGCCCTTGCTGCCGTCGAGCACGGCCTGCTGTTCGGGTGTCAGTTTCATGGGAATCGACCTCCTTGTGCATACATTTACTGTGAATTTCTTGACAAGAATTATAGCCCCATTTGGGCAAAAATGCAAGGGGATATTGGAACAAGCTCGCAAATCTGTGCAAAAAAATCCCCGCCGTTTGGCGGGGATTTCACGCGGGGAATGCGGTCTTATTTACTTTCCGCGCGGGCGGCCTTGGCCGGTAGCGGGATCTGCGCGAGGACGACGGCGAGGAACATCAGCACGCAGCCGAGGTATTCGCGCGGGGTCATGCTCTGGTGCAGGATGATCGCGCCCGCGATGACGGCGAACACGCTCTCGAGACTCAGCAGGATGGTGACGACCGTGGGGTTCGAGCCCTTCTGTGCGAGGATCTGCAGGGTATAGCCCACGCCGCACGAGAACACGCCCACATACAGCAGCGGCAGCGCGCACGAGAGCAGGGCGGCGGCATCGACGTGCTCGAAAAACGGGATGCACACGCCGGACCACAGCGCTGCGAACAGAAACTGCACGCAGCTGAGCTTCACCCCGTCGCACGTCGCGCTGAAGCGGTCGATGACCAGAATGTGCACGGCAAAGCACACCGCGCACACGAGCACGAGCAGGTCGCCCGCAGCGAGCCGGAAGCTGCCCTTGATGCACAGCAGGTACAGAGACACGACCGACAGCGCGACCGCGACCCACACCGGCAGGCTGACCTTGCGTTTAAAAAACAGGCCGAACAGCGGCACGAGCACCACGTACAGCGCCGTGAGAAAGCCCGCCTTTCCGGCGTCCGTCCCGGCGACGATGCCGGCCTGCTGAAAGTTCGAGGCGATGGCCAGCGCCGTGCCGCAGCAAAAGCCGCCGAGCCAGAGCTGTTTGCGTCCGGCGCGTTTTTCCTCCGCCGTGGGCTGCGCGGCGTCCTTATGCACGGCGCTGCGCACCGCGATCAGCACCAGCAGCGCGAGCACGGCGATGGCATAGCGCGCGGCGTTGAAGGTGAACGCGCCGATCGTGTCGGCGCAGACGTCCTGCGCGACGAAGGCCGTGCCCCAGATGAGCGCGGCGAGAATGGGGAAAACAACTTGACGAATCGGATTTTGTTTCATATGCGGGCTCTCCTCTGGGATGTCGGCGGCAAATACAAAAGCAGTCAGACTCTCCTCGCCTGACTGCCGGTAGGTGCGCACCCGTGCCCATAGAATAGTACAGGCACGGGCGCTTGTCAATCCGTGTTTTGCGCGCAGCGCGCGATTTTTTCACGCCTTGTGTGCGCGGCCGCCGCCGTGCATGGCGGCGTGCTCCTTGGCGATCTCGGCGTAGAGCGCCGGAGCTGTCCACGCGGCGTTCGTGTCCGTCAGCATGGCCTTGAGCGCGACGGGCGGGACATGCGCGGCGCGAAGTCCCTGCAGCAGCCCCTCGAGCATACCGGGGCGAAAGTGCGCCAGGACGAGCATCTCCCCCGGGAGCGGGGCGGCGGGTGCGCCGGTTGCGCGCGGCAGCACACCGGCCAGCGCGCCGATCGGCTGACCGAAATCGGCCGGGTCGACCGCCTGCACGCGGATGCCGAGCCGCAGGCATACGACCTGCATCCTGCCGAGCTTTCCGGGCTCGATTTGATAGGCGAGTAGGGTGGGCGTCATATCAGATCACCTGCTTCCAGATCAAAATGAGATACACCACAGCCGCGCACTGCACGCCGAGCAGCGCGGGAAAGCCGAAGCGAAATTCCTTGTGCTTCGTCTTGTGGTGAAAGGCGCGCATACCGAGCGTGCCGCCGAGCGCGCCGCCGAGTGCGGCGAGGGCGAAGAGCGTGCTCTCCGCGATGCGCCACTTGCCTGCGCGCGCCTTCGCCTTGTCGATGCCCATGGCGGCGAAGGCAATGACGTTGACGGCGGCAAGGTAGACGAAGAGATAGCTCATCGGCGGCCGCCTTTCGCACCGGATCTTCCGGGTTTGCTGCCGGGCTTGCCGCCGGACTTTCCGGAGGCGGCGGGCTTGGCGGACTTTCCGGGCTTTGCGTTTTGCGCGCTGCGTGCGGCTGCGGGCTTTTTGCCGCCGCCGTAGACCTTGCCGTATTTGCGCGGGGCGGGGGCTTGCCCGGCGGGCCTGGGCTGCTTGCGCCGGTCGGTCATCGGGCGCACGAGGCAATCCTTGCCGAAGCCGATCAGATCCTCGCGCCCGGCCTCGTGCAGCGCCTGAATGACGAGGCGGCGCTTATCCGGGCGGCGCCACTGCAGCAGCGCGCGCTGCATATCCTTTTCGTGCGGCGTCTTGGCGACGTAGACCGGCTTCATCGTGCGCGGGTCGATGCCGGTGTGGTACATGCAGGTGCTGATCGTGCCGGGGGTGGGGTAGAAATCTTGCACCTGCTCGGGCTGGCGGCCGCGGCGGTTGAGATACTCCGCGAGGGCCACGGCGTCGGCAAGTGTGCTGCCGGGGTGCGAGCTCATGAGGTACGGCACGACGTACTGTTCCTTATCATACTTGTTGTTGAGCTGGCGGTATTCGTCCATGAAGCGCTCGTACGTGCCGATGTGGGGCTTGCCCATGTAGTCGAGCACGGTGTCGATGCAGTGCTCAGGCGCGACCTTGAGCTGGCCGGAGATGTGATAGCGCACGAGCTCGCGGAAGAACGCGTCGTTGTCGTCGCAGAGCATATAGTCGTAGCGGATGCCGCTGCGCACGAACACCTTCTTCACACCGGGGATCTGGCGCAGCTTGCGCAGCAGGGCGAGGTAGTCCGAGTGATCGGCGTCGATGTTCGGGCAGGGCGTCGGCGCAAGGCACAGCCGGTTCGGGCACATGCCGCGCTCTTTCTGCTGCTTGCACGACGGGTGGCGGAAATTCGCCGACGGGCCGCCGACATCGGACACGTAGCCCTTCCAGAGCGGGTGGTGCGTCATGGCCTCGACTTCGCGGATGACGCTCGCGTGGCTGCGGCTCGTGATCATGCGGCCCTGGTGGAACGCCAGCGCGCAGAAATTGCACCCGCCGAAGCAGCCGCGGTTGTGGATCACGCTGAAGCGCACCTCCTCGATCGCGGGCACGCCGCCGAGCGGCTCGTACATCGGGTGCCACTCACGGGTGTAGGGCAGGTCGGCCACGCGGTCGAGCTCCCTGGTGTCGAGCGGCATGGCGGGCGGGTTGATGACGAGATAGCGCCCCTCGCACGGCTGGATCATGGCGCGGCCGCGCACGGGGTCGTGCTCGGCGTATTCGGTGCGCGTGGCCTCGGCATAGAGGCGCTTGTCGTCGCGCACGTCCTCGAACGACGGGAGCGTGATGTGGTCAAATTTGCACACGGAGGGGTCGCGCGTGATGTAGCCCGTGCCGGGGATGTCGGTCATCGTGTGCACGGACTGCTTTTTCTTCAGCCGGTGGGCGATCTCGATCGTCGCGGCCTCGCCCATGCCGTAGACCAGCAGGTCGGCCGGGGCGTCAAAGAGGATGGCGCGGCGCACGGAATCGTCCCAGTAGTCATAGTGCGCAAAGCGGCGCAGGCTCGCCTCGAGCGAGCCGAGAATGATCGGCACATCGGGACCGAAGGCCTCGCGCGCGCGGTTGCAGTAGACGATGGCGGCGCGGTCGGGCCGGCAGCCGGTGCGCTTGCCGGGGGAGTAAAAATCCTCGCTGCGGCGGCGCTTGGCGGCCGTGTAGTGCGCGACCATGGAGTCGAGATTGCCCGCGCCGATGAACACGCCCAGCCGCGGCCGGCCCATGGCGCGGAAGGCCTCCGCATCGTGCCAGTCCGGCTGTGCGAGCACGGCTACACGCAGCCCCTCGGCCTCGAGCACGCGGCTGATGACCGCCGTGCCGAAGCTCGGATGGTCGACATAGGCGTCGCCGCCGACGACGAGCGCATCGTACCACCACCAGCCGCGCTCGTGCATCTCCTCGGCGGAGACGGGCAGAAAATCACACCGATCCATGCGTCACTGTCCTGTGGATGAGCCGCCCCATGAGCAGCAGACGCTCGCGCACGCCGGGATCGCGCCCGATCTGCACGAAGCCGCTGCGCCGGTAGAATGTGATGGCCCGGGCATTGTTTTCCGACACGTGCAGGCGCACGGCCGTGCGGTCGTGATTCTCGTAAAACCAGAACGCGTAGCCCAGCAGCTGGATCGCCCAGCCGCGGCCGCGGTATTCCGGCAGCATATACAGCAGACTGATCCAGCCGCAGCCGGCCTGCTCGTCGCGCGCGGGGTCGAGCTCGACCAGACCGACCACGGTGTCCCCGCTGAGCACGCGCACGACGGAGCCGGGGGGCTCCTGCGCGTGCTTGGCTGCGCTGCGGGCGTAGAGCTCGGGCACGAAGCCCTCGTCCGAGCCGTGCACATTGCACCACGCATCGCGGTAGCACTGCAGATAAAACGCCTCGCCGCGCGGAAATGTGAGCTGCTCGTAGCGCAGGTTTTCCGCGCCGCTGCCGCTGCCGCGCCACCAGGTCTGGCGGCCGAACGTGCTCAGCGCGGGCGGGAGGTGGCGGTTGTCGTTATAATATTCCACGGTCGTGCGCTCCCCGTCGACGAGCAGCAGACTCACGGACGTGTTGTCACCGTAGGGCAGGGTGGACATCTCGCTGTTCGGGATGCCCAGCACGGTGCACAGATAGGCACGGATGGCCATGCCGTGGCTCACGACGGCGACGGTCTGCCCGTCGTGCCGCGCGGCGAGGTCCAGAATCGCGCGCGTCATGCGCTTTTGCACCTCGCGGATCGGCTCGCCCCCGGGCACGGACCACTTTTCGGGGTCGGTGTTGAAATAGCGCATCTGCTCGGGGAACTCGTGCTCCACGTCGCCCCAGGCGCGCCCCTCCCACACGCCCATGCGGATCTCCGCCAGGCGCGGCGTGGCTACGGCCGGAACGTCGTGATAGCGCGTGATCGCCTCGGCTGTCACGCGCGCGCGCGACAGGTTGCTGCAGTAGAGCGCATCAATGTGCTCGTGCCGGAATCGCTGCGCGAGCGCGTCGATCTGCTGCAGACCGAGCACGGTGATGCTGCCGTCCCAGTGGCCTTGAATGCGGCGGTAGAGGTTGCCCTCCGCCTCCGCGTGCCGGATCAGATAAATTTTCGTCATTGCGCGCCTCCAAAACTTGACCATAGTGGAATCATACAGTATAATAATCTGAATCCGCACATGTCATTTGTGCGGGAATGTGTCAATGCCTGTACGCACGCATTATACCGTGTTTTTGCGGTGCGCACAAGTGCTTTGGAGGGCAAAGTGAAAGTAATCCACCTCATCAGCGGGGGCGACACCGGCGGCGCCCGGACGCATGTTTACTCCCTGCTGAAATATCTCGGTCAGATCATCGACGTGCAGCTCGTGTGCTTTCGCGGCGGCGATTTTGCCGACGGTGCGGCCGCGCTCGGTATCCCGACGATGGTGCTCGACAGGGGCTTTGCGGCCAATCTCGGCGCGCTCAAAAAGCTGATCCGCGCGGGAGAGTACGATCTGGTACACTGCCATGGCTCCATGGCCAACGTCATGGGCGCCCTGCTGCGCCGGAGCGTGCGCGTGCCGGTCATCAGCACCGTGCACAGCGACTACCGGCTGGACTATCTCGGCCGGCCGTTTGCCCGCGCCGTCTACGGCACGCTCAATATCTGGGCCCTGCACCAGCTCGATTACCGCGTGTGCGTGTCCGACCCCATCCGCCAGCGGCTGATCGACCGCGGCTTTGAGCCGAACCGGCTCTTTTCCATCTACAACGGGCTCGACTTTTCCCACGTCGTACCCAAGACCGACCGCGCGGCATATTTTGCGCAGTTCGGATATACCGTCCATGAGGGCGACGTGATCGCGGGCATCGCCGCGCGGCTTGACCCCGTCAAGGACATCCCGACGCTCATCCGCGCCGTGGCGCTGGCGCAAAAGGCCTGCCCGCAGCTGCGCCTCGCCATTGCGGGCGAGGGCATGGAGCGCAAAAAGCTCGAGGCACTCGCAGCGGAGCTCGGCATTGCCGACAGCGTCTTTTTCCTTGGCTGGGTCAACGACCTCGACAGCTTCTACGGCGCGCTCGACATCAACACCCTCTCGTCTCTGTCGGAGGCATTTCCCTATGCGCTGCCCGAGGGCGCGCGCGCGCATCTGGCCACCGTCGCGTCCAATGTCGGCGGCGTGCCGGCCATCATCGAGCACGGCGTGACCGGCCTGCTCATTGAGCCGGGCGATGTGCGCATGCTCGCGGCCTACCTTGCGCGCTTCGCGCTCGATGCCGATTACCGCCATGAGATGGGCGAGGCGCTCTACCGGCGCGGCAAGGCCGACTTTTCCGAGGAGGCCACCGGCCTGCGCCAGCTGGAGATCTACAACGCCGTCTTTCGCATGGAGCGAAACCGGCGCGACGGCGCGCGCGACGGTGTGCTCATCTGCGGGGCATACGGCTTTGGCAACACCGGCGACGACGCGATTCTGCAGGCCATCATCGGCGAGATGCGCCGCATCGATGCGCATATGCCCGTGACCGTGCTCTCCCGCCGGCCGAAGGACACCCAGCGCGCGTTCGGCGTCAACGCCTGCCACCGGTTCGGCGTGTTTGCCATCCGGCGCGTCATGCGCCGCAGCCAGCTGTTCATCAGCGGCGGCGGCAGCCTCATGCAGGATGTTACGAGCCGCCTGAGCCTGTGGTACTATCTCAGCACGATCCGCATGGCGCACGGCTGCGGCTGCAAGGTGCAGATGTACGGCTGCGGCATCGGCCCGATCGTCTATGCGCGCGACAAGAAGATGGCCGCACACGTCATCAATACCTGCGTCGACAAGATCACGCTGCGCGAGCCGGACAGCCGGGAGACGCTCCGGGAGTTCGGCGTCACGGGGCCGGAGGTCATCCTCGCGTCCGACCCCGCGCTCACGCTGCCGGCGGCCGAGCACAGCCGCATCGACAGCATCCTGCGCGCGCATGATATGGACATCGGCGGCAAGTATATCGGCTTCGTGCTGCGCAAATGGCCCGGCATGGAGGAAAAGGCCACCGTGTTTGCCGCCGGCGCCGTGTATGCCTATCTGAAGTACGGGCTGACGCCGGTGTTTCTTGGCATCAACTTCCGCGCCGACGGCGAGGCCGGCCAGCTCGTCACGGAGCATCTGAGCATCCCGTTTTACCGGATCGACGAGCAGATGACCTCGGGTGAGGTGATCGGCGTGCTCTCACGCATGACCGCGGTCGTGTCCATGCGTCTGCACGGGCTCATCTTCGCCGCCGGACAGGGCGTGCCGCTCATCGGTGTCGCCTATGACCCGAAGGTCACGGCGTTTCTCGACTATGTGGAGCAAAATAACTACATCCAGCTTGCGGCGCTCAACGAAAAGGACCTGTCGGACATGATTGACTTGGCCGTCGCCCTTGCCGGCAGGGGCGAGGAGATGCGCCGCCGCACCGAACTGCTCAACCGGCAGGAGGATAATAACCGCGCCACAGCCGCCCGGCTGCTGGGGAAGGAGTAAACTGTTTATGATCCGCAGTGCTGTTCTGGTTTCCGGCAAGGGAACAAAATTGCAGAGCCTGCTCGATTCCGTGTTCTTCGGCGAGATCCCGGAGCTGCAGCTCGTTGCCGTCATCTCGTCCGACGCGGGCGCCTACGCGCTCAAGCGCGCGCGCAATGCCGGCATCGAGACCGTCGTCGTCGAGCCGAGCGTGTTTCCGAACGACACGTCGTACGACATGGCCATCCGCAACAAGCTCAAGGATATGGACATTGAGCTTGTGATTAACGCGGGCTTTTACCCCGGCATCGGCCGAGAGACGGCAAAGAGCTTCCGCGGCAAGGTCATCGCGGTGCAGCCGTCGCTCGTTCCGGCGTTCGAGACGCTGCGCGGCGACGCGGTGCACGAGGCGGTGCTCGCCCGCGGCCTGAAGGTCACGGGGGCGACGGCTTACCTTGCGGATGAAAACGGCGGCATCGGCCCGGTGCTGCTGCAAAAGGCCGTGCCCGTGCTCGCCGACGACGATCTCACGACGCTCAAGCGCCGCGTGCTCACGGACGCCGAGTGGAAGCTCCTGTGCGACGGCCTGAACAAGCTGGGCAAGATCGCTGCGGACCGGGGCTTCAAGCTGTGCTTCCACCACCACATGGGCACCGTGGTCCAGACCAGCGAGGAGACGGACCGCATGATGGCCAACACCGATCCCCGGTATGTGTTCCTGTGCTATGACACCGGCCACTTCACCTTCGCCGGCGAGGACCCCCTGGCTATGCTGAAGAAGTACGTGGACCGGGTGGGCCACGTCCACCTGAAGGATATGCGGCTGCCCGTGGTGGAAGAGGCCCGGAAGAATGACTGGTCCTTCCTGCAGGCCGTCCGCCTTGCTGCTTTCACCGTCCCCGGTGACGGCGACGTGGACTTCGATCCTGTGTTCAAGGTGCTGGCGGATGCCGGCTACCAGGGCTGGCTGCTGGTGGAGGCGGAACAGGATCCTGCCAAGGCCAATCCGCTGGAGTATGCCATGAAGGCACGGAAGTACATCCGGGAGCATACGGGACTCTAATTCGAAGGGGGACTGCGTCCCCCCTCGACCGCCCCCCCCCCCCC
>OGYB01001398.1_pt1 | contig 10950 bp, 8 predicted proteins | sample 1576421 | NCBI WGS metagenome assembly OGYB01 (sample SAMEA3541577, study PRJEB24748) | human gut metagenome | biome: human gut; feature: human-associated habitat; material: faeces | place: China | collected 2012 | reverse complement strand
ATAAAACAAATAGGGTATCTTCGTCTTGTACGAAGATACCCTATCATTATGAAAAGGTTCGTTTTATTTTGAAAAGGAAAGAAGCATAAAACTCAGGCAACGATATTGACGCGCGACTCAGAGCTTATATTCTTCTATTTTTCGGTATAAAGTAGTCAATCCGATTTTCAGTAAACGTGCTGCTTCTGTTTTATTGCCTTTAGTATACTCCAATACCCTCGCTATATGCCTGCGTTCCATAGCCGAAAGTTCAAAGCTGCCCGGCATTCCTTCGTCGGATTTCTCGTAGTGGCTGTTCTGTATTTCCAACGGGAGATCGTCTACATCCAGACGGTCGCCCTCACAAACGATCAGGCTGCGTTCGATTACATTACGTAATTCGCGGATATTTCCTTTCCAGGGTTGTTGGCATAAGGCCTCCAGATAAGCGGGAGCAATCCTATTGACCGGATGTGAAAGTTTTTCGGAGAAGGAACGGACAAACGATTCAGCCAGTATCTTAATATCTCCCGTACGTTCACGCAAAGGCGGAAGATGTACCTGAAACACGGAGAGCCGATAGAACAGATCTTCACGAAAACGTCCCGCAGCTATCTCGGCAGGTAAATTACGGTTTGTAGCAGCAATGATACGCACATTGACTCTTGTCGGCTTGGTATCACCGATCTTTATATATTCTCCCGTTTCAAGGATACGCAGTAACTTTGCCTGCAGTTCGAAAGCCATCTCTCCGATTTCATCCAGAAAGATCGTTCCGTTATTAGCTTCTTCAAAAAGTCCTTTCTTATCCTTCAGCGCACCGGTAAACGAGCCAGCCTTATGTCCGAACATCTCGCTTTCGAGCAGTTCTTTACTGAAAGACGAACAGTTGACCGCCACAAAATTCTGTTTGCTCCGTTTACTACTATAATGTATAGCTTGCGCAAAGACTTCCTTTCCTGTTCCTGTTTCCCCCGTCAGTAATACGGGAACATCTGTCACAGACACTTTCTGCGCCAGAGATACAGCCTCTTTCAACACCTTTGACTCACCCAGAATAGAATCGAACGAGTACATCTGCCCGACTTTCTTTTCCAGTTTTTCCAAACGGACATTCATCTTTGCTTTCTCCACGGCACGGCTGATTAAAGGAATAATCTTGTTATTATCATCTCCTTTCGTTATATAATCAAATGCACCGTTTTTAATAGCCTGCACCCCGTCGGGAATATTGCCGTGAGCAGTAAGAAGAATCACCTCTACATTGGGAGCTATTTTCTTGATGTTCAACACCAGATCTACTCCGTTTCCATCAGGAAGAAAAACATCGCATAAAGCTACGTCGGGCGATTGAATTTCCAGTTGTTTGATGGCAGCTTTGCAATCACCTGCCTGACACACTTCATAGCCCTCAAGTTCCAGCATACGAGCTAAAAGGCTGCGAATCTGGACTTCATCGTCAATAATAAGAATTTTATTCATACAATTTATCTACATTAAATAGAAGAATGAAAAACAGGGTGCGCAAATATAGTTTTTTTATCTGAATCCATGAACATTTCTTCCATACAGTTTGTTCTTTCCACAGGAAACTATTTACGCTATAAACAGATGAAAATAATTATTATTGGGGGAGTTGCAGGAGGAGCCACCACTGCTGCCCGAATCAGACGAGTAGATGAAACAGCTGAAATTGTCCTTTTAGAAAAAGGAAAGTACATATCATACGCCAATTGTGGCCTACCCTATTATATAGGGGGAGTGATAGAGGAACGGGATAAATTGTTCGTGCAAACGCCCGAAGCCTTTTCTACACGCTTTCGCGTAGATGTACGTACAGAAAACGAAGCGATTTTCATTGACCGGAAAAGAAAGACAGTGACTGTCCGCCAAAGCAGTGAAGATACTTATGAAGAGAGCTATGATAAGTTAGTCATATCTACCGGAGCCTCTCCGGTACGCCCCCCTCTTCCCGGAATCGACCTAAGTGGAATTTTCACACTAAGAAATGTCACCGACACAGATCGGATCAAAGAATATATCAAGAGCCACGCCCCACGAAAAGCCGTTGTCGTAGGAGCCGGATTTATCGGCCTTGAAATGGCGGAAAACTTACATGCACAGGGAGCGAAAGTATCGATTGTGGAAATGGGCAATCAAGTGATGGCCCCTATTGATTTTTCGATGGCATCACTTGTTCATCAACATCTGATGGATAAAGGAGTAAACCTCTATTTGGAGCAAGCTGTCGCCTCTTTTAGCCGGGATGGAAGAGGATTGAAAGTTACTTTCAAGAATGGCCAGTCAATCTCTGCCGACATCGTTATTCTATCTATCGGCGTACGTCCGGAAACCAATCTGGCACGGGCTGCCGAACTGACTATCGGTCCTGCAGGAGGTATCGCTGTAAACGATTACCTGCAAACCTCTGACGAGTCTATTTATGCCATCGGTGACGCGATCGAGTTCCGCCACCCGATCACGGGCAAACCCTGGCTCAACTATCTCGCCGGACCTGCCAATCGTCAGGGACGTATCGTCGCGGACAATGTCCTCGGAGCAAAGATTCCTTACGAAGGCTCTATCGGTACTTCAATCGCAAAGGTTTTCGACATGACCGTTGCTTCAACCGGCTTACCCGGCAAGCGTCTGCGTCAGGAAGAGATAGACTATATGTCGTCTACCATTCATCCCGCTTCCCATGCCGGTTACTATCCGGATGCCATGCCGATGAGCATTAAAATCACTTTCGATAAAAAGACAGGAAGATTGTATGGCGGACAAATCGTTGGTTACGATGGGGTGGACAAACGGATTGACGAACTCGCACTTGTCATCAAGCACGAGGGAACAATCTACGATCTGATGAAAGTTGAACAAGCGTATGCTCCTCCGTTCTCTTCGGCCAAAGATCCGGTAGCACTGGCAGGATATGTAGCTGAAGATATCATCACAGGCAAAAACAATCCTGTGTATTGGAGAGAATTGCGAGACATTGAAATGGAAAATAAGTTCCTATTGGATGTCCGCACCCCGGATGAATTTTCATTGGGTAGCTTACCGGGTGCCGTGAATATTCCGTTGGATGAACTTCGCGACCGGTTGGCAGAATTACCGAAAGATAAAATGATTTATACATTTTGTGCAGTCGGGTTACGGGGGTATCTTGCTTACCGTATACTGACACAACACGGATTTGACAAGGTACGTAATCTCTCGGGAGGATTAAAGACTTATCGGGCTGCCACTACTCCCATCATCATACGGGAAGAAAATGGAAACGAAATAGACGAATCACCCATACAAAAGGAAACCGCTTCCCAAACCAGTCAACCCAACGTTTCTACAGCTCCCGTCACTGCTGCAGCTGATGCTTCCGCTACCTCTGCCAAAACAGTCCGGGTGGATGCCTGCGGGTTACAGTGTCCCGGTCCGATTCTGAAAATGAAGAAAACAATGGATACACTGGTTTCAGGCGAACGGGTGGAAATCACCTCAACCGATCCAGGTTTTCCGCGCGACGCCGCCGCATGGTGCAGTTCGACGGGTAATCAATTGATTTCGAAAGATACCTCCGGAGGAAAATCTATTGTTGTAATAGAAAAAGGAGAACCAAAATCGTGCAATATTGTTACTTCATGTGAGGGCAAAGGAAAAACCTTCATCATGTTTAGTGATGATTTGGACAAAGCCTTGGCTACTTTTGTACTGGCAAACGGCGCAGCAGCTACGGGACAAAAAGTCACCATCTTCTTCACTTTCTGGGGACTGAACGTTATCAAGAAGTTACACAAACCGGAAACCGAAAAGGATATTTTCGGAAAAATGTTTGGTATGATGCTGCCTTCCAGCTCCAAGAAACTGAAACTTTCTAAGATGAGCATGGGCGGAATGGGCGGAAAAATGATGCGGTATATCATGAACAAGAAAGGGATTGATTCACTGGAATCTTTGCGCCAGCAAGCTCTGGAAAACGGTGTGGAATTTATCGCTTGCCAGATGTCAATGGATGTGATGGGAGTCAAACAAGAAGAACTCCTGGACGAGGTGACCATTGGCGGTGTAGCAACGTATATGGAACGGGCGGATAACGCAAACGTTAATCTATTTATTTAAAAAATGAACTAATAAAATATTCAAATAAGGTATGAAAACAATATGTGCAATGCGTGATGTATTCAAAGCAATGGGAAACTTTGAAACAGCATTTGAAAAAATGTACCAGATAACGCTAAATGAAGCAATGATATTGTGTGCCCTCAAAGAGGCATCGGAGAAAGTGACGGCTACCAACCTGTCCAAACAAACCGAGCTAAGCCCCTCACACACATCTAAAATGCTGCGAATACTGGAGGAAAAAGGACTGATCGTCCGGTCGCTCGGAAGCGAAGACCGGAGACAGATGTACTTCCACCTGACCCATACAGGCAAGCAGCGAGTAAATGAACTGGAACTTGATAAAGTAGAGATACCCGATCTACTTAAACCCCTGTTTAAATAAACGGATTTTCAAACAATTATCTGTAAATAATGAACGGTGAGCAAACTCCCTGATAATGGGGCAGAGTGCTCACCGTTTTTCTTTAAACAGGGCAAAAGATATATGTTAATTTTCCGGCAAAAGAAATTTCCATCTGAACCTTTTTCCACCTTTCTTGTTGTTTCTATCAAAAGCCCAAGGTACCTGGGCGCGATTTTTATATAACCTAAACATTATAAAAGATATGAAGAAATTAATTCCTATTTTATTGGCGGTCTTTGCACTCGCTTCATGTGAAAAAGACCCGGACATGGGTAAGCTGGATGACAATTATCTGGTATACACTAACTATGACAAGAAAGCCGATTTCAAAGTTCCTACATTCTATCTGGCACCCCAGATTCTGGTGATTAGTGACAGTAAAGAACCGGAATATCTCGAAGGTGAAGGCGCAGAACAAATTCTGGCTGCTTATACAGACAATATGGTAGCCAGAGGCTACGAAGCAGCAGCAGACCAAGAAAGTGCAGATCTTGGTATCCAAGTGAGCTACATCGCAAGTACTTATTATTTCACCAGCTACACACAACCTGAATGGTGGTGGGGTTATCCCGGATACTGGGGACCTGGCTACTGGGGTGGCAACTGGGGTGGTGGATGGTACTACCCGTACGCTGTAACTTATAGTTATAGCACCAACTCCTTCCTGACAGAAATGGTGAACTTGAAAGCCGAACAGGGAGACAGTAAAAAACTGCCTGTTGTATGGACAAGTTATCTGACCGGATTTGAAACTGGATCCAAAGCTATCAACCGTACTCTTGCAGTAGAAGCTGTCAACCAGTCATTTACACAGTCACCTTATCTTACTAACAAATAAACAACTACAACTGTTATGAAAACAAGAAAAAATATATACTTCAAGGTAGTAGCCTTGGCGGCTATTGCCATCGCCTTCGCCATGCCGGCTAAGGCACAGCTATCAGACAATGGATATGCGAATATCGACTGGCAGTTCAATGCTCCGCTAAGTAACCATTTTGCAGATAAAGCAAGCGGTTGGGGTATGAACTTTGAAGGTGGTTATTTTGTGACTCCTAACATTGGCTTGGGTCTTTTCCTCAACTATCACAGCAACCACGAATATGTAGGTCGCGAAACCTTCCAGATGGGTGCCGGTGAAGTGACTACCGATCAGCAACATACCATTTTCCAATTGCCTTTCGGTGCCGCTGCACGTTACCAGTGGAATCGCGGTGGATCTTTCCAACCTTATGTCAGTGCTAAATTAGGTGCTGAATATGCAAAAGTCCGCTCTAACTTCAATATGTTGGAAGCAAGAGAAAACAGTTGGGGATTCTACGCTTCTCCTGAAGTAGGTATCAATGTATTCCCATGGGTTTACGGACCGGGCTTGCACTTTGCTTTGTACTACAGCTATGGTACCAACAAGGCTGATGTACTGCATTACAGTGTAGACGGTTTGAGCAATTTCGGCTTCCGTCTGGGTCTGTCATTCTAAGCCCGGCAACAATCAGAATTACATTAATAATAAATAAGGAGTGCCCTTCTGCTATCATAAGCGGAAGGGCACTTTATTTTATACCTGTGTTCAGTGCGGAAGGATTACTTTTTCTTCATCGCATCATAAATCACTTCCTGTATCCGCTCGCGTATGTGCAGCCTAATTAACTTGCGATTGGTAACATCCGGATAAATCCGGTTGCTAAGAAAGACATAAACCAGTTCGTTAACCGGATCCACCCATGCGCACGTACCGGTAAATCCGGTATGACCATATACTTCGGCAGGTGCAGCAGGCGCACAATTTCCTTTCTTCGGATCATCTGCATCGGGCTTGTCAAAACCTAAGCCACGCCGGCTGATCTTCGAGGTTTCAGTAGTAAACAGCTGGCAAGTTTCTTTGCTAAGATAACGTTGTCCATCTATTTCTCCTCCATTCAGCAACATCTGATAAACGCGGGCTACATCACGGGCAGTAGAGAAAAGTCCGGCATTTCCGGCCAATCCGCCAAAGAAAGCGGAAGCCTCATCATGTACAAATCCCTGCAAAGTCTCTTTACGCAAGAAACGGTCTTTGTTGGAAGGGACAATTTCCGATTTGGCAAAGCGGCGTAAAGGCAGGTAACCTGTATGTTCCAACCCCATCGGCTCATAAAACTCACGTTGCAAATAGGCTTCCATAGGCATACCGGCCAGTTGTTCCACCAACATTCCCAAGAGTATAAATCCGACATCACTATATACATAGCGCTTCTGCTTTAACGGAGCTTCTGCAATTTTCTCTTCTATCACCTTTCGGAAAGAACGGTTTAACCACAAACTGTCACAGATCTGAACAGTATAATCACCGGTCTTGACCGGAGAAATATATTCACTCTTGAATTTGAATTTCGGATTCGCCCACGTAGTCGTACCAATCTGTACCGGATGGTGGACATCTTTACGTGCGCTGAACAATCTTCCATCATAGCTATCCTTGTCAATAGCTTCCTGATAAAAAGGAATCCAGGAAGGTAAACCGGACTGATGATACAGAATTTCCTGAATCGTTATATCTTTCTTATCAGTACGTTGCAAAAACGGCAAATGATCCGAAATTTTATCTGTCAGATTAAAACGTCCCTTATCGTAGAGTTTCATAATGGCAAGCAAGGTACCCGTCGTTTTTGAAAGAGAAGCCAGATCGTAGATATTCGTCGATTCGACACGAGGACTTCCTTTACCCGTATAAGTACCGAAAGCCTTGTCGAACATAATATGACCGTTTTTCAGCACCACCACCTGGCAACCGGGATAGGCTCCCTGACGAATACCATCCAATGCAATGGAATCAATCCGTTTTAGATGAGCAGAGGAAAGCCCGTATTCTTCCGGAACGAAATGCAACGGCGTTTTAGGGGTAATAGTCACTCCTGCTCCCGTTGGGAACAGTTCTCCCAGACTTGCCGACAACTGTCCGTCTGCAGATGCCTTGGCAAATAGCACATCTGCCACCTGGCGCTGCACGTCACTACTATAGCTATGTCCCAGCACCACCGCCGAAGCATGAGCCACCGCGCGCTGAATCTGCAACATCATCTTCCCGGGAGTAAAAAACAGATAAATGGCCGGGCTTTCGGGAACAAACTTAGCAAAGAAAGGCTGATAAGGAGCCAGCCGCTGTTCACTGACGGCTACAATAATCCGTTTATAGGTAGACAAAGAATCACGCAACCGCTGATTTTTCTCTTCCGTCTGATTGGCACGAAGGGAAAAACGAGCCAAAGACGTATAGCGGGAAAGTTGTTTCGCCAACGCATCAGTTTCTCCGGGATCTCCTACCTCGAGCAATGCAATCGTCTGCTCTTTGTCTGTATGCAAAGGGAGAATATGATTCTTGTTGTTCAGAACTGTTATTGCCGCTAAATTCAACCGGCGAACCAAATCACGCGTTTGCGGACTGTTAATCCGTTGTTCCAGACCGGATAATTGTACATACGACTTTTTCTTCAGTCCCAACACATATTTATAAGTCAAGACCTTACGACATTTGCTTTCAATATCTTCGCGGGTCAACTCTCCTTTTTCAATGGCTTCCAGTACGGCCGGTATCTCTTCCTTCAAGTTTCGGGGAGACAATACCATGTCATTACCAGCTTTCAAAGCCTGCAAACTGACATTTCCATTTCCCGCCACTCCTTTCATGGCAAGCGCATCCGTAAATATGAGTCCTTTGAACGCCAACTCATCTGTCAGCAAATCATATACGACATTGCGGGACAAGGAAGACGGAAGTCCACCAATCGGTTCTATCACCGGAACTTGCAAATGTCCTACCATCATACCGCCCAATCCGGCACGGATGGCTTCTTTAAAAGGATAAAGTTCCACACTGTCCAGACGCTCACGAGTGAAAGGAAGTACCGGAAGCGCCTTATGCGAATCAACATCGGTATCTCCATGTCCGGGAAAATGTTTGCACACAGATAAAACCCCTCCGCTTTCCAAACCGGAAGCATAAGCGATAACCTTATCAGCCACCTGTATCGGATCTTCTCCAAAAGAACGGGTATTGATTACGGGATTTTCAGGATTTATATTCACGTCCGCCACCGGAGCAAAGTTGACCTGTACTCCAATCTGTCGGCATTGACGAGCAACTTCACGCCCGTATTCATAGAGCAGCCGGTTGTCACGGATACATCCCAATACCATATTCCGTGGGAAAACAGGCATGCCACGCAGACGCATGGCCAGTCCCCATTCTCCATCAAAGGTAATCATCAAAGGGACTTTTGCCTGACGTTGCGCCCGGTTTGTCAGTTCAACCTGATTCTGCATCTTCCCACCGGAAAAGAGAAGTCCGCCCACTTTATAGGTGTCGATTACTTCGCGCAACAGTTCCAGGTTTCGTTTGGTATTTACCGGGGCAATGGTATAGATGAACAACTGCCCTACCTTTTCTTTAAAGGAAAGCTTATCCATAACCGAATCAACCCAGTGCCGGCAGTCTTTGTCCTGAAGGGCTTTATACACCAGCAGAGGTTCAACGGTTGTAGCATTCTGCGCCGGACTTGAAACCGTGCCGGCCGCGATAAGGAATAAAAACGTTACTATTGAGGGGATTATCTTCATTTATGTTTCAAAGTCAAATCAAGACGGCCTACACGAACACCATTTTTTCCCGTGTGCATAACAGGCACCTCTTTTCCGTCCATATTCAAGTATGTTTTGGGTCCTTTCATAAATGTATGAGAGTGCCCGCCCAGAATCACGTCGATATTGCGTGTTCCGGCAACCAGATGTTCATCCATTTGAATGCCCAGATGAGACAGGCATACTACCAAATCACACCCTTCTTCGTCTTTCAACAAAGCAGCTATTTCGTTGGATACGCGGATAGGATCTTCATAAACGACCCCTTCGCATTTATTAGCCTGAATCATCCCTTCCGGTTGGGTTCCAAGGCCAAACACGCCAATTCTCAAACCATATTTCTCAAGAACGACGTAGGGTTTAACTATATCTTTCAATACCGTAGCATCCAGATTATAGTTGGCACAAACGACCGGGAAATTAGCCATCTTGAAAATACGTTCCATATTATCCACATCGAAATCAAACTCATGGTTACCGATAGTCATAGCGTCATAACCTATCTCATTCATTAGTTTAACTTCCACTTCTCCGCGGAACATATTATAATAAGGTGTCCCTTGAGAAATATCTCCGCAGTCGAAAAGCAGCACATTCTTATGCTCCTTGCGGAACTGTTCGAGAAAAGCAGCCCGGCGAAGAAAACCACCTTTATTATAGTATTCGTCCCCCTTCTGATTGACAGGTTCGATACGGCTATGCACATCGCTTGTTTGTAAAATAATCACTTCTTTGGTATCCTTATCCTGCGCAAAAATTGAGAAAGTAAAGCTCAATACAAGACATGACAGGAATAATATCTGAAATCTTTTCATATTCAATATTTTTAGATTCTCCTTTTTATTTTATGGTAATACGTCCATCCAGTTTGGAGGTAATCGCTTTGCCTTCGGCAGTCTGTTTGCGTACATAATCAAGAAATAGGCCGCGTAAGGTTGCGTCTTCGGGACATACTCTCTTTTCCGCCTGCAGGAAAGCATCCATCCGTCCGTTTCCATCTGCCAGATAATCGATAGTGGCCACCGTGTAAAGCTGGTCATCCTTTAGTGGTTTTCCACCGACAAAGGCGTTCAGCAACTTTCCATCTTTGGTGATTTCAAGACGGATACCGCTCACTCCTTCTCCGTGTAGAGATGCAATCGCTTCAAAAAGACGTCTCAAGTCTGTTCCTTTCATAGTCAGTACGCAAAGAGAATTCTCAAAAGGAAGAATTTCAAACACATCGCCTACCGTGATATCCCCTTCGGGCAAGATATTGCGCAAGCCGCCCATGTTTACCAGTCCCATATCGGCAGGTTTCCCCAACACCTGAACCGCTGCTTGCTGTAAAACACCTGCAACAAGGTCGGAAAGCAAACTTTCAGGAGCTCCTTTTTCCATTTTCATCGCACTGGTACCGATGACTTCATACATCATCGCGTCTACCTTTTCCTTATAAGGCTTTAATATTTCGGCAGCTTTTGCATTGGGATGGGTATCCCAAACAGAATCAATCGTTATCATGCTACCCTCTACTTTGGTTACTTCGTACTGTGCCGTAGTCTCGCGTGCAGTCCGGCAGGAAGTAAACAGGAGGGCTCCTGTCAACGCTGCCACCATCAGATACTTTGCATAAGTCTGTTTCATGTTCGCTATTTTTAGATATGCTACAAATATACAAAAACATTTGGCTATCTGGCAAATAATTCGTTACTTTGCACCGCTTTCGCGCAATCGCTGTCAAGAGAAGAGATACTTGGTATGTTGCGTTGTAACGATGAAACAATTTAATAATAACAACAATGGATTTAATTAAAATTGCAGAAGAAGCATTTGCTACCGGAAAACAGCAC
>OGYB01001397.1_pt1 | contig 10955 bp, 9 predicted proteins | sample 1576421 | NCBI WGS metagenome assembly OGYB01 (sample SAMEA3541577, study PRJEB24748) | human gut metagenome | biome: human gut; feature: human-associated habitat; material: faeces | place: China | collected 2012 | reverse complement strand
ACAGCAGCGACATCCCGCAAATTAAACTTCTTCAGTTTTTTCAGCAAATCAGCAGTAAAATTCTTTACTGATTCTTCGGTATCTGAAACTTTCAAGGTTGTGTAATCCATACAAGAAACACAAAATTCCAGATTTTCAATACAATAAGCCTGCTTAATCTCTTTTTCTACAACACCATCCAGTTCGAACTGAATTTTTTCGTCCAGGCTGACACAATTGTACGTTGCTAAAATTTCTGATATACCATCCATTATCTTGTTGTTTATTTATCTTATTAAAAGAGGACAATCATACCTCCAAAAGCTTCCGATCGCTTTTGGATAGTTTCGATAACACTAACCGATATGAATTTCCTATCCAGATTCTGAGCATATTATCGCTTACCGAACCATCTATTAGTACGGTATTCCAATATCTTTTGTTCATATGATACCCAGGAAGCACAGCAGGAAATCGTTCCCGCAATTCAATAGCCTCTTCCGGATCACATTTCAGGTTCATTTTTAACTCGCCTTCATCCATCGGAGCAAAACAAAACATCTTCCCACCTACTTTGAAAACCAGTACATCACCCCATAAAATTTCAGTTGTCACAAACTTCAAACTCTGGCAATATTCGGTCAGTTCCTCTATATTCATGGACACAAAATTACATAATGTTTACGAGCTTTTAAACTTTTCTCCCCGAAAATATTTATCTTTGAATGCCGTTTATAAGTACAAGTCAGCAGTCAGAATTAAGTCATTATTTTGTGCAGATAATGAAAGGTTTACACTATTGATACAAAACAAAATAAAATATCCAGCAATCAAAAAACAACATAAATATGGCCAAAAAAGAAGGTAACGAAACCCCGTTAATGCAACAATATTATGCTACTAAAGCTAAATATCCGGATGCCATTCTATTGTACCGGATGGGAGACTTTTATGAAACATTCGGGGCAGATGCTATCACTACTTCCAGAATCCTGGGCATTACCTTAACCAAACGTTCCAGTGGTTCTCCAGGTACAGTAGAATTAGCCGGTTTTCCTTATCACGCGATCGACACTTATTTACCGAAACTTGTCCGTGCAGGACAGCGGGTAGCTATCTGTGAACAGCTGGAAGATCCTAAGAAAACAAAATTCCTGGTAAAAAGAGGGGTGATCGAATTGGTCACTCCCGGAGCTTGTTACAGCGAATATTCCACCGACACGAAAAGTAACATCTTCCTGGCCTCGGTCTATTTCAACAAAACGGAAGCCGGATTATCTTTATTGGATTTGTCCACAGGTGAATTTCTGACTACCGAAGGTTCGCATGCTACGATCGATAAATTACTGAATAGTTTTCAACCGAAAGAAGTCATCTATCCCCGGGGGCAGGAAGCCCGTTTTCATGAACTTTTCGGTAATAAATTCTATATCTATCCCATCGAAGAATGGTTTTTCGACCGGGACGCAGCCAGCGAACGCCTGGAGAAACATTTCGAAGTCAATTCTCTGAAAGGTTTCGGTATCGAACATATGAACTGCGGTATTTCCTCCGCCGGTGCCATATTGAATTACCTGGAGATGACCAAACACGATATGATTTCTCATATCACCTCTATTTCCCGGATCGACGAATCGCACTGTGTCCTGCTCGATAAGTTCACTCTTCGTAATCTGGAATTACTACATTCTGCTTACGAAGAAGGACGGTCCCTGGTGGATATTATCGACCGGACAATCACGCCTATGGGAGGACGGACGCTAAGAAGATGGATTTGTATGCCTTTGAAATCTCCCGAAGAAATCAATCAGCGACTGGATATCGTCGATCATTTTATCCGGCAGGAAGACCGACGGTTACAGGCAGAAAACTTTCTGGAAAGCATCGGCGATCTGGAACGGCTCGCTTCAAAGATCGGCGTAGGCCGGATCACTCCCCGGGAAATGAATCAGTTGAAAATTGCCCTATCCTGCATCGCGCCGTTGAAAGATCTTTGCCAGCAGAGTGAATCGGCCGTTATGAAAAAAATGACAGAACCCCTGAATCCTTGCACGGAATTATTCGAAAAGATCAAATTTCAACTTCAGGAAAACGCTCCTCATCAGGTCAACAAAGGAGGAGTAATCGCTACGGGAGTAAATGCCGAACTGGACGAACTTCGTAATATCTCAAGCAACGGCAAAGAACTGTTGCTCCAAATGCAACAACGGGAGATAGAAGCAACCGGAATCCCCTCTTTGAAAATCGGATTCAATAATGTCTTCGGATACTATATCGAAGTAACCAAAGCCCATAAAGACAAAGCACCGGCCAACTGGATCCGCAAACAAACCCTGGTCAACGGGGAACGTTACATTACCCCCGAGCTCAAAGAATATGAAGATAAGATCCTGGGAGCAGAAGACCGGATTTTAGCCATAGAAACAGAACTGTATAACAATTTGCTGCAAGAAGCTGCCGGTTACATCCGCCCTCTGCAAGAGGATGCCAAGATTATCTCAGCATTGGATGTACTCGTTTCTTTTGCCGAGATATCGATAGCCAATAATTACCACCGGCCGGAGATCAACGATTCGGATGTACTGGACATAAAAGCAGGACGTCACCCGGTTATCGAAAAACAATTGCCCCCGGGTGAGGAATACATCAGTAACGACGTACTGCTGGACAATAAAAAACAACAGATTATCATCATTACCGGCCCGAATATGGCCGGTAAATCGGCTCTCCTCCGGCAAACTGCCCTGATCGTGATTATGGCCCAAGCCGGCTGTTTCGTACCGGCAGCCAGCGCCAAAATCGGTTATGTCGACAAAATTTTTACCCGGGTTGGAGCTTCCGATAATATTTCCCAAGGTGAATCCACTTTTATGGTCGAAATGAATGAAGCTGCTAATATTCTCAACAATATATCCGACCGGAGCCTGGTGTTATTCGACGAATTAGGACGAGGTACTTCGACTTACGACGGGATTTCGATTGCCTGGGCGATCGTCGAATATCTGCACGAACATCCGAAATATCATGCCAAAACGCTCTTTGCCACCCATTATCACGAACTGAACGAAATGGAGCATTCTTTTAAAAAAATAAAAAACTATAATGTATCGGTAAAAGAAGTCGCACACAAAGTTATTTTTTTGCGCAAGCTGGTTAAAGGAGGTTCGAACCACTCGTTCGGTATCCAGGTTGGAAAAATGGCCGGTCTCCCTCAATCTGTTATCAAACGGGCCGATGAAATCCTGAAACAACTGGAAAACGACCGGGATAAAAATGGCACGATCCAAAAGAATGTCGAAAGTATCGCTTCAGCACGTGAAGGCCTCCAATTAAGCTTTTTCCAGTTGGACGATCCGGTTCTTTCGCAAATACGTGACGAAATCGCAGGCCTGGATATCAACGGTCTGACTCCGCTCGAAGCCCTGAACAAACTGAGTGAAATCAAGAAAATCATTTTAGGATAAAATAAATCCCAGAAATATCAGCACTTTTAGTAAATCCGATCGGCAACCTTCAAGACTGGAATAATTTCAACCGAAAGATTCAGGTTTGCCGACCGGATTTACCTTTATACGAAAAGTCTGTATTTCGACTTTTAAATAAAATCTTCTTTATTTCCTTTTCAACTTGGTTCCTAAAATAATCACATCTTCTTTAGGACGATCGTTCGAATCGGTTGCGACAAGCGCTATTTTCTCAAGAACATCCATTCCCTCCACAATCTCTCCGAATACAGTATAGTCTCCATCCAGAAAGGGGGTTCCCCCCACCGATTTGTACATTTCCCTTGTTTCCGGTGACATTTTATAAGGATTTTCGGCATATTGCTTTTCTATCTCCTCATTGACGTACCGTAGCAAACTATCTGCTTTTTGATATTGTCCTGTCTTTTTATACCGTTGAAATTCTTCCTGTAAGGGTTTAAATAACCGATCCCCCAACTGATTTTTCGCCGCCAGCCATTTTCTTTTTTCTATCTGGTCCAGCTCCTGATCCGTATATGTCTTCCCCTGAACCAGATAAAACTGTTCCCCCGACGATCTTTTCTCCGGATTGACCTCGTCTCCCTGACGTGCAGCAGCCAAAGCACCTTTGAAATGACGATACTCCGGACGAATCTCGGCCTCGATGGTATATCCCGGATTTGACATTCCTACTGCCGTTTCTTTCGGAGCATGCCGTGAATCGGAAGAACCGCCCTGAATCATAAAATCCCCGATCACCCGATGAAATAAAAGACTATCGTAATGATGCGCTTTCACCAATTTCAAAAAATTCTCACTATGCCGGGGTGTATTTTCGTACAACCTGATTTTGATATTTCCTAAATTCGTGCTTATCTCTACCAATTTATATTTTTTAGCCCCGTATGACAAGGCCGATACGCACAACAACACGAACAAACAAACCGTTCTCATTCCTCTTCTATTTTTAGAATCACAACATCCCTCAAGGGGCGGCAATTATCGTCCGTCTCTTGTTCGGCAATAGAATCGACAATTTCCATTCCCTCGATCACTTCACCGAAAACAGTATATTCCCCGTCTAAATGGGGACTTCCCCCGATGGTCGTATAGGCTGCCCGCTGTTCCCCGGTAAGTTTCAACTTCACCTGATCGAATAAAAGACGGGTCGTATCGGATAGCTTTTCGTTCAACTGCATCAACTTCTCATAATCATTTGCTAGTTGATACTTCAGGATTTCTCCTTCACAAGCTTGTTGTAAACGATTAAAAAGGGCGGTATAGCGCTTGTTATTGATTTTCTCTATTTCTTCATCGATGATATCGGGAGTAAAAATTCTTCCCTGCACGATATAAAAATGCGATCCGCTGGAGCTCCGTTCCGGATTGATATTATCGGCTTCACGGGCCGCTGCCAGTACCCCTCTTTTATGGAAATATTTCGGGACAATCTCTGCTTTCAATGTGTATCCGATATCGTTAGCTCCCAAGACCATCCCCGGACGTGCCGATTTCGAATCCGGATCACCGGTCTGAATCATAAAATCCTTTATTACCCGATGAAAAAGCATACCGTTATAATAGCCTTCGCGGATTAATTTCAGGATATTATCACGATGTAATACCGTCTCATCATACAATTTCAACCGGATATTTCCCAAAGAAGTCTCCATGCGGATAACCGTGTCCTTTTTCCGCTCACAAGCTCCGAGCAGCAGGCTTAACACCAGGATAAAAACAATTCTTTTCATAAACTACAACCATTAGGACCGAATGATACCTTTCTTGTCAGCAAAATTAATTTATCTCGGCATAAACTAACCTATTTTTTACTAAATTTGTGACGAAATATCGTTTTCCGGTTCAAACCTGTATTTTTGCGACAAAATTCTTTGACAATGAAATTTACACTGCTATTTCTATTACTTAGCTTTTTGATTTACGGTTGTAAAAATAAAGAACTGCCGGCTAAGTACCTGAGTACGATTACTGTTGTCCGCGAAACAGGAGGCAACCACAACATACGGCAAACCGGCGAGGAAGCTACTTCACCTTCCCATGCTACGCCAATACTTCCCCAGCAAGCTAATACCCATAGTGGTACCAGATATCATATTATCGTGGGGAGTTTCAGCTCTGCAGAAAAAAAACGGGCGGAACAGCTTGTCGAAAAATTAAAAGCCCAGGATTATCCGGCCACATTGATCAGTTCTTCCCAAAGATATCGTGTCAGCATAGAAAGTTTCCCAACAGAAAACGAAGCGAATGCAGCCCGGGATGAATACCGGAAAATCACCGACCGGCAAGATATTTGGGTTCACAAAGTCAACTGACCTATAAAAGGATTCCAAATACAAAAAACAAACCGAACAAAAAACCCAGATAAACCTGCAAAGGAGTGTGTTTTTTCAGATACAAACGGGAAGTTGCCAATATACCGGACAAAAGCAAAAATAAAATAAAAGCATTACGCACGTCCCCCTGATAGTTCATCCCCCAGACCAGCAGAAAACCACATAATCCACCGATAGCCGTCATATGCATACTGATCTTCCACCGGAAAGTAATCACTGAAAAAGTGGACAACAAAATAATCAACACCAGGTATAGCTGCCTTACGATATTTGTATAACCGATACGTCCCAACAGCCAAAAACCTAAAAAGGCAAAGGCCACAGCCACCAATATCGGATATACCCTTTCTTGTTTATCGTTCAACTCATAACTGCGGATCAACCTGAAATGCTTAAACAAAGGCAAACTGATAACGGGCATGATCAAAAGAGCGAATACGGTCACCAGATAACAATACAATTTTACCCCCCAGGGAATATACGCAAACAAAGTGTTATTATTGAAGATAAAAAAAAGAATATACAAAGGCATCAGCATCGGATGCAAAATATAAGATATTGTTTGAGCTATATATTTCATCGATAGAGGTTTAGTTTATATTTCACGTCTTAATCGGGCCACCGGAATATCGAGCATTTGCCTGTATTTGGTAACCGTTCTCCGGGCTATCTGATAACCGGCCTTCTCCATCAAAATCACTAATTCGTCATCTGTCAGCGGTTTTTTCTTGTCTTCATCATCGACCAATTTTTTCAACATATTCTTCAATTCACCTGTACTTACCTCCTCACCACTTGTCGTTTGCATACTGCCAGTAAAAAAATCCTTTAAAGCATATATTCCAAACCACGTCTGAACGTATTTTGAATTGGAAACCCGTGATATCGTTGAAACATCCAATCCGGTAATATCAGCTATATCTTTTAGAATCATCGGTTTCAACATCGTTTCATCACCGGTCAGGAAAAATTGTTTCTGAAACTGTACGATAGCGGTCATGGTCAGCATCAGGGTGTTGTCTCGTTGTTGTACAGCATCTATAAACGATCTGGCAGAATTCAATTTATACTTTACAAACGACACGACATCTTTCTTATTCTTAGGCGACTGGTCTTTCTGATACTGTTCAAGAATATTCAGATAAGCTTTATTGATTTTCAATTCGGGAATATCCCCTGAATTTAAACTCAGCTGCAATTCTCCATCTACCAAATCGAGCATAAAATCCGGAATAATCTTTTCGGCCTGTTGTCCGTAAGAAAAATCGGCGACTGTCCCCCCGGGCTTGGGATTCAATTTCAAAATTTCGTCTATGGCCTGTTTCAGTTCTGTATCGCTCAATCGTAGTTTCCGGGATATTTTTTCGTAATGTTTACGTGAAAACTCTTCGAAACATTCTTCCAAAATTGCTTTGGCATCCTGCAACAGTTTGTGCTCCGGATTTTCGTTCAATTTATGTTGAATCTGCAATAACAGACATTCTTTCAAATCACGGGCCCCTACTCCTGCCGGTTCGAACTCCTGAATAATCTTCAGCAAGCGTAAAACCTCTTCCTCAGAGACCTCGATCCCTGCACCGAAAGCCAGATCATCGACAATATTCTCGATATCCCGCCTTAAATAACCGTCCTCATCGATGTTTCCGATGATATATTCAGTGATGCGCCGCTCCAGATCGCTCAACGGACGTGTCCCTAATTGTGCGATCAGACTTTCCCGGAACGAGGACGCCTGAGAGAATACAAAATCACGTGTCTCCTCGTCTTTAGAAGCGTTGGAAGAATTCAAACGGTAATCAGGTGTATCGTCATCATCTGTCATGTAATCCTCTAAAGAAAAATCATCGTCACCTCTCAAATCATTTTCCTCTTCGCTTTCACCTTCCTGATAATCATCATCAAACTCCTCTCCCGAATCGGTGGCAGTTTCCTCGTTTACATCCGTTTCTCCTTTTTCTTCCACCTCCTCCAACAAAGGATTTTGCTCCAATTCTTCTTTTATCCGCTGCTCCAATTGATACGTAGGAAGCTCCAACAGTTTAATCAACTGTATTTGAAGAGGATTAATCTTCAATCCTAATTTCTGCTGTAAACTTTGTTTGAGCACGTTTTCTATTCTCTCATTGAAAATATACCAATGTAAAAATTACATTGGTATACCGAATTAATTTTTAAAACTCTGCATTCTTAGGTGTACGCGGGAAAGGAATCACATCCCGAATATTTCCCATACCGGTTACGAATAACAATAAGCGTTCGAATCCTAAGCCGAACCCACTATGAACAGCCGATCCGAAACGACGTGTATCCAAATAATAGGACATGCTCTCTTCGGAAATCCCCACTTCGTTCATCCGGGCTACCAATTTATCATAGTTCTCTTCACGCTGTGACCCTCCGATAATCTCACCGATCTGCGGGAACAACACATCCATGGCTGCAACCGTTTTTCCGTCCGGATTTTGCTTCATATAGAAAGCTTTGATTTCTTTGGGATAGCCTGTCAGAATCACCGGTTTTTTAAAGTGTTTTTCTACCAGATAACGTTCGTGTTCACTTTGCAAATCGACACCCCAGCCATCCACCGGATACTGGAATTTTCCATTCTTATTGGGCTTACTATTTTTCAGAATCTCGATCGCCTCTGTATAAGTCACTCTTTCGAAAGAATGAGTCAGCACAAAATTCAGCTTCTCGATCAATTCCATAGAACGTTCTTCCGCTTTCTTATTCTTTTCTTCCTCCTGCTGACGGGCACTCAGGAATTTCAGATCATCCATACAATTGTCCAAAGCATAACGGATCAGGTATTTCAGAAAATCTTCCGCCAAGTCCATATTATCGTCCAGATCGTAAAAAGCCGCCTCCGGTTCGATCATCCAGAATTCCGACAAATGCCGGGTCGTATTTGAATTTTCAGCCCGGAAGGTGGGTCCGAAAGTATAGATTTTTCCCAAGGCCATAGCTCCAAGCTCTCCTTCCAATTGTCCACTCACCGTCAGATTGGTTGCTTTACCAAAAAAATCCTGTCTGAAATCGACTTCACCCTCTTCTGTCAAAGGCGGATTTTTAGGATCCAGTGTCGTTACCCGAAACATCTCGCCGGCACCTTCACAATCGGAAGCCGTAATCAGCGGAGTATGCAAATAAAAGAACCCGTGCTGATCGAAATATTGATGGATAGCAAACGCCATAGCATGACGAATCCGGAAAATAGCCCCGAACATATTGGTGCGAAAACGCAGATGGGCATGGTCTCTCAAAAATTCCAGACTATGCTTTTTAGGTTGTATCGGATATTTTTCAGGATCGGCTTCCCCTAATACGTCCAATTCATGAGCCTGAATTTCATGCGATTGTCCGCTTCCCTCACTCTTCACCAACAATCCTTTCACATGAATCGCAGCTCCTGTAGTGACTTTTTTCATCAACTCCTCTGAAATATTATTCATGTCAACCACAATCTGGATATTATTTATGGTAGAGCCATCATTCAAAGCGATAAAATTCACTTGCTTATTACCTCGCTTGGTTCTCACCCAACCACTGATTTCCACTTCTTTGTCGCAATCTCCAGATTGCAATAACTCTTTGATTGACAATTTTTTTGTGCTCATCTCGTTTAATTTACACATGAATCGTTTAACATTCTCTTCCGCCTCTTCAAGACACGGATTTGCAAAGATAACAAATTCAGACAAAAATAAAGTTCTCCTGCTTAAAACTTTATTCAATACCTTCAAAGAAAATCTCCTAATCAAACGACGAATAAATCACTGAACACATCGTCCGAAACCAACCATCCTTTTTCTGTCAGCCTGATCCGGCCGTTTTGACAAACCACCGACCCGTTTTCGAGAAAAGGGGCTAGTTTCGGACGAACGGTCTTCGAAAAGTCAGGAAATTGTAATCGCATCTTTTCTTCCTGAATCCCCCACATCGTCCTCAGGTTGGTCATGATATATTCGTTAAATTTATCTTTATCCGTCAAAATCTCTTTTTCAAAGCGGAAGCCGTACAGCTCGCCGTTGCAGACCACACAGTCGGCTCCGCGGTAGAACGGCTGCATGCCCTCCGGCGTCAGACCCATGATGGCCAGACGGCCAAAGCCCATCAGGCCAAAGGGGCCTTCCACCACCCGCTGGTCGTCCGGGCCGCGCATCACGGTGCGCAGCAGATATTCTTTGAACTTGGCGGCACTCAGATCGTGCCCGGTGTAGCCCATCACACAACACATATTTCTTACCCCTCTCAAGTGACCGCTCCGTCATTGCTTCGCAATGCCACCTCCCTCCCAGAGGGAGCTGTCGCGTCAGCGGCTGAGGGAGTTTTTTATACAATCACAACAACAGGAGCATTACACATGAAAAAGAAACTGCTTGCGCTGGTATGCGCACTCGTCATGATCTTCAGTCTGGCAAGCTGCGGCCTGTCCACCCCGGACACCGTGGGCAAGGTCGGCGACTTTGAAGTGTCCTCCGGCCTGTATCTGCTGGCCCAGTTCAGCGCCTACCAGCAGGCCGCCCAGCTGGCTGGCAAGGACCAGGACACCACTGACGTGAAGGCCTTCCTGAAGGCCACCATCACCACCGATGCCGACAGCGGCGAGACCGCCGTGGTCCAGGACTATGTGGCCGACAAGACGCTGGATACCCTGCGCACCTTTGCCGCCATCGACGCCCGCTTTGCCGAGCTGGGCGGTGAGCTGACCGCCGAACAGACCCAGGTGGCCGACAACTACGCCCAGCAGCTGATGGACCAGTACGGCAGCACCTACACCGCCAACGGCATCGGCCTGGAGACCCTCAAGGCCTTTGAGCGCATCCAGCTCAAGCACACCCTGCTGCTGACGTTGGTGTACGGCCCGGACGGCGAAAGCCCCGTGGACGACAGCGACCTGACCGAGCATCTGGACAGCCAGATGTACGAGCTGGCCTATGTGAACATCCCGCTGTACAACACCAGCACCTTTGTGTTCGCCTCCGACGACCAGAAGGCCCAGATGCTGCAGCTGGCACAGGCGGCCGCCGCAAGCTGCAGCGAAACGCAGGACGGCTCGGTGTCCGAGCAGGTCAGTGCTCTGCATTCTGCCGCTTCTGCCGCCCTGCCGGACATCTACGCCGTGCTGGACTCCACCCCCGCCGAGGATGCTTCCAGC